>FXBF010000921.1_pt1 | contig 10273 bp, 7 predicted proteins | sample 5335321 | NCBI WGS metagenome assembly FXBF01 (sample SAMEA103928391, study PRJEB20085) | sediment metagenome | isolation source: sediment | reverse complement strand
CAGTCGTCGATGTCCATCGTCTCGAGGACCCGCCACACTTCATCGTCTGTCGATTCAGGCTTGGCATACGTGAGGTTGTCGCGAAGCGATCCAGCGAACAGGAACCCGTCCTGCGGAATGAGTGCCATCGCTTCTGAGCGGGACCGATGCGTGACGTCGTTGAGGCTGTTGCCATCGAGCTTGACGGTTCCATGCGTCGGGTCGTAGAACCGCATAGCGAGTTTTGCCAGCGTCGACTTTCCCGAACCGGTCTCACCGACGATGGCCACGCGCTCGCCGGGAGCCACGGAAAGGTCGATGTCGGTGAGCACGACCACGTCAGACTCATAGGCAAACTCGACCCCGTCGAAGTCGATGGAACCACGCACCGGATCGGCCAGATCGTATGCGCCGGGTCGCTCATCGACCACAACGGGTTCATCCATGAGTTCGAACAGCTTGGTGAGCGCGGCCAGGGCCGACTGCAGGAGATTGTAGACATTCGATAGGTTGATGATCGGCTGGAAGAACCAATCCAGGTAGAGGAGAAATGCAACGAGCGTCCCGATCGTCATCGATCCGTCGATCACCCTGGAGGCTCCGATAGCGAGCGTCGACACCAACGCGACAACCCTGAGGAACGCAACCACAGGGAAGTACCACGAGATCGCCCGTGCTGCGGCCATGTTGGCCTCGAAGTGGCGTTCGTTCACGCGACCGAAGGTCGTCGCTTGCGGTTCCTCTTGCGTGAACGCCTGCACAACGCGTACGCCGGTGATTCCCTCCTGAAGTGTCGCGAGCACCGTTCCGATCCGTTCGCGCACCATGTCGTATGCCTTGCGAGCCTGGCGTTGAAAGATCACCGACACAACAAGCAGCACAGCGACAACGGCGAACACAGCCAGCGCCATGCGCTGGTCGACGAACACTAACGCCACGGCGACCCCGATGATCGTCAAGAGGTTGCTCAGGGCCATGACGGCACCTTCGGATGCGAACTCCTGCAATGACTCGATATCGGCCGTCATTCTCGACACCAGCACACCGCTCTTCGAACGGGAGAAGAAGCCCATGTCGAGCCGAAGCATGCGACCGAATATGACAGATCGAAGTTGCACGAGGTACCGCTCGCCGACGTACGCGATGCTCCATTGGGAAAAGGCGTTGAAGACGTATTGCAAAACCAACAGCCCGATGTAGATGCCGGCCGCTACCAGGATCACCGCCTTGTCTCCGACCGCAATACCTCGATCGATACCTCCCCTGACGACGAGCGGACCGAGGAGTCTGACGACGGTCGCAAGAAGCGTCACGGACAACGCACCTACCAGTGGCCACCGAAGCCCGTGGGAGATTCGCGCTGTGCGCACGATGAGTCGACCGGGGCGCTCGACGCGATAGTCGCCGGCGGAAGACATGTACTTCATGTCCGTACCGCCCCTTCAGTCGCTGCGAGCACCTCGCCATACCGGGGGAAATCTCGCAACAGCTCGCCGTGTGGCCCGAAAGCAGCGAGCCTGCCATCCTCGATGAACATGACGTTGTCGACGAGCGCCAGCGTCGAGGTCCGGTGGGCGACGATCACCGTCGTCCTTCCCGACATCACCTGTCGCAGCGCCTCCTGGATCTCGGCTTCGACAACTGCATCGACCGAGGAGGTCGCGTCATCGAGGATCAAGATGCGCGGATCGCGAACGACGCCCCGGGCGAGGCTCACACGCTGACGCTGTCCCCCAGACAGCGTGGCGCCCCGCTCACCGACGATCGTGTTGTACCCATCCGACAGCGCACAGATGAAATCGTGGGCACGCGCCAGCCTCGCAGCAGACCGCACCTGATCGTCCGATGCCATCGGATCACCCACACGAATGTTGTCTGCGATCGAGGCTGAGAACAGGAACGTCTCCTGGAACACGACGGACACCTCGCTACGCAGCTGATCAAGGCTGACGTCGCGGACGTCGACTCCATCGATCGATACCGAGCCCTCCGACACGTCATAGAACCGCGGGATGAGGTGGGCCAGGGTCGACTTTCCTGCGCCCGTCGCTCCCACGACGCCGACCGATGTACCGCCTGGGATCGTGAGTGACACGCCGTCAAGCACTTTCACACCGTCCGGGTATGTGAACGACACGTTCTCCAGCCTGATCGCTCCGGGCCCGGGGTCGAGTACAGCCGGTATCTTCGGATCGTCGATCTCAGGAGCTGTTTCGAGCAATCGGTCGATGCGAGATGCGGCAACTGCCGCACGCGGAAGGTTCGCGAAGAACCAACCGGTGATCATCAGGGGCAGTACCATGACCGCCAAATACTGCGTGAAGGCCACGAACTCGCCGATCGTGATCGCTCCATCGACGACACGGATCCCACCTACGGCCAGCACAGCCACCGTTCCGAGAGCAGGGATGATCTCGAAAAGTGGGCGGTGGACCGCACGCTCCCTGGCCATCCCCATTGCAGAGTCGTAGATGATCTCTGCTTTGCGATCCAACTTCGCCTGCTGCTGCGCCTCCTGGCCGTAACTCTTGACGACCTCGATTCCCGACACGGATTCCTCGACGACGTGAGACAACTCGGAAAGTCTCTGCTGCAGGTCGAACGAATATCCAACGACCCGGCTCGCAAAGCGGGCTGACGCGAGCAACAGCGCTGGCACCATGAGCGCGGCGACGACTCCAAGGACGGGGTCAATCACAATGAGAACGAGCGACACAACGAGGAACATCGCGATGTTCGCTAGCGTGATCGGGAGCATCGCGAGAATGAGGCGCAGCTGGGAAAGATCGGAAGACGCCCTGGCCATCAGTTCACCCGTCGAAGTGACGTCGTGGAAGCTGAACGCCATCCGCTGGATGTGGGCGAAGATCCGGTTTCGGATGTCGGCCTCAGCCCGATAGGACAACTTGAAGCCAAAATAGCGGCGCATCGAGATGCCGACCGCTTGTACCGATCCGGCAAGCACCATCCCGCCGAGGATCGGCCACAGCACCGAAGGATCTACGGAATCGACCGACCGATCGATGGCGGACCCAACGAGATACGGGATGGTGATGATCATCGCCATCCAGATGAGCGCACCGAGGATGGACCTGGCTGCGATTGACCGGTATCTACCGAGAACCCTCAGGAGAAGTGCTATCCCGCTCTTGAGATCCTTGATCCTGGCTTGGTCCCCGGTCATCGGCTCCAGGGTACTGCCAGGCGGATTGGCTCCAGGCGTCCCAGAACGACGTCACGAAGATGGGTCCAGCGATGATGACGATGCCGACGAAGTACAGCAGCACCAATGCGATCCCGATGGACCCGAAGACGGCGAGCGTATCTCCTGCTTGTCCCGGCAACAGCATGAACGCGAGCCGCGAACCCGCGACGAGCACCAGCTCAACCAGGGCCGTGGTCACCGCCACGTGTGGAATGGGCCTTGGGGGTCCGAACCGGTAGACAACCCACAGCAGGCCGAAGACCCATATGAGAGCCAGGATTGCCACCAGCACCTGCACCTGGCCAGTTCGGCTGAAGCCGAGGAACCGGGATATCTCGCCCCACGCGTTCTCTCCGAGAAGAAGAGCAGCGTAGCCAACGAGCACCGCCGCACCTCCAGCGATGGTCACGATGATCCCCGTCACTCGCGTCTGCAGGTACCCACGATCTTCGTCGCCGCCCTCCACGAGGCGCAACGCCTTCTGGACGGCGTACACCGCTCGTGAACCGGACCACAGGGCAACAGCGATGGAAACACCGAGGATGAGGCCCTGATCGTCGCGAACGAAACCCAGGGACTGCTCGAGAATACCCACAAGGAACGCTGCGAACTCTGGTGGGAGCGTGCTTTCGATGAGATCGACGACACGGCCTATCGCCTTGCCCGAAGTGTCGAATACCGAAACGATCGACACGAAGGCGATGGCAAGTGGCACCAGAGCGAAAAGCGAGTTGTAGGCGATCGCAGCACCCATCAGGAACGGATCTCCCCGCCTCCACTTGACAAGGACGAGCCTTTGGAATCTGAAAACGAACTCGACGACCTGCGACACACGGCGAGCCTACCGACCCGTTCTCCTTTTAAGGGACCAGCCAACAGCCAACAGCCAACAGCCAACAACGTAAGGAACGAGTTGTCCGTCGGCGAAACGCGTCGGAACGCGCCGCCGGGTGAGCGAACGATGCGTTCACAGCCTTGCACCGAGTACCCAGGACCCCTCTCTACACTCGCACGGATGCGCAAAGCCGCCTTGCTCTCTCTGTCGCTTGCACTCCTCGCTTCTGCCTGTGTCGCAGGCGAAGAGAATGTCATCTCTGCGGGTCCCGATGCGCCGTCGGTGACGACGCTGCCACCTGTGGACACGACGTCAACGAAGACCGATGCAACCGGATCGAGTGTTCCCGTGTCGTCGTCGACCACCACGACAACGACACCGCAGCGACCGACCGGTGTCGTAACTGCGGAGACGGTGTTCAAGCCATGGGGCTCAGTTGTAGGCCTCACAATGTTCCGTGGCAACCCGACCCGAACGTTCTTCGGTACAGGCCCGGTGCCCACAACCGAACCGGAGCAACTGTGGCGGTACCCGGATCATCCCATGACCGGAGTCTCTCCGGTCGGGCGAGAGAGCAAGACGTGGTCCGGCACAGGATGGACAGGCCAGCCCGTGGTGTATGAACGCGAGGACGGCAAGACCGAGATGATCTTCGGTGCCTACGACAAGAAGATCCACTTCGTCGATGCCGAAACCGGGGAGGATCTCAGGCCCGCGTTCGACATGGGAGACATCATCAAAGGCAGCGTCACCCTCGACCCAGACGGATACCCACTGCTGTATACGGGCTCGCGGGATCCCAGGTTTCGCATCCTTGCGCTCGACGGTGATGCGGTCCGCGAGGTCTGGTCGCTCAATGCAAGATCGGTTGAAGGCATCTGGAACGACGACTGGGACTCGAACCCGGTCGTCGTCGACGACATGCTCTACGAGGGTGGAGAGAACTCGTGGTGGTTCGCCATCAAGCTCAACCGTGGCTACGACGACGACGGCAAGGTCACCGTCGACCCCGAAGTGGTGTACCAAACACCGGCGTGGTCGGACGAGCTGCTCGACCTCCTCGGACGCGACCAGTCTGTGGAGAACTCGACCGCTATCTTCGGCCAGAAGGCGTATTTCGCCAACAGCGCTGGGCGGATCCGGGGAATCGATCTATCCGACATCGAGAACGGAAACGCAGAGACGTTCTTCGACTTCTGGATCGGTGACGATACCGATGCGACGATCTCAGTCGATGCTGAGGGCTTCATATATGTCGTCGCGCACGCCGACCATGAGAAAGACAGCAACACCGCGGCGCGCCGGGTTCGCGAGGTCGGCCAGCTCGTCAAACTTGACACGTCCATCCCGGCAACGAGCCTGCAAAGTATCGATCCGATCGTGTGGAGCGTCCCCATCCCCGCGGCGCGAGGTCAGGACACAGGAGCGTGGGCTACGCCCGCTTTGCATCCCGCCGGGCTGATCTTCGTCGCCACCGATAGCGGCGAACTCATCGCTGTCGATACCGACACCGGGGAGATCGTTTGGGAAGACGACATCGGCGTCAACGCCTGGTCGTCTCCCGTTATCGTCGAAGACACCCTCGTGATAGCGGTCGATTGCTTCTCGAAAGATTCGGGTCTCCGAGCGTACGACCTGAGCGACCCCAGGAATCCGATCGAGATGTGGACAAAGGCGCCGGCGGGCAGCGGCTGCATCGAGTCGACCCCCGCCGTGTGGAACGGCGTCATATACGTAGGTTCTCGAGACGGGTTCATGTACGCTTTCGGATCGTGATCGGTTATCACGAAACGGGAGTGGCAGCAGGGCTCCGTACCGCGCTCATCATCGCGCTACTCGGCCTCGGTGGTGTCGCCTCGCTCGCGACCGTGGCCGCTTTCTTCGGCGATGTATGGTGGGGCTTCGATCTCGCTGCGAGCTACCGGTGGCATCTCCTGTGGATCACGCTGATCGCGTCGATTCTGTATGCCCTCTCGGCGAAGGGCATCGCCACCATTGTCTTCCTCGCCGCGGCAGCGTTGAACGGCTGGCTGATCGCACCGTTATGGATCGGCAATCAGCCTTCCGCAACGGGGGAAGACGGTGTCCGCATCGTGCATATAGACCTCAGCGGCGACGTCGCCGACGAGGAAAGAACGCTGCGCTGGTTGTTCGACTCGGGCGGTGACCTCATCCTCATCGCCGGGGTCACAGCAGATCGAGCACTCCCGCTCGTTGCCGACGGATCCCCATACACCATGCTTTCGTCCCCCGCATCGGCCGACGAGACAGGCATCGTCATTCTCGGGAAGGGTGCGTGGCAGGTCGCCACGTCGGCAACCGAAGACGGCCAGCCGGTGTTTCGGGTGTCCGTCCCCTCGGGGAACGGACTCCTCGATGTCGTAACGACGTGGGGGAAGATGGGGACCTCGCAGGCTGCGGCGAAGGCACTGGAGCTTCGCCTCGTTGCAGTTGGAGATGTCGTGAATGCAGCAGCGAACCCCGTCGCCGTCATCGGTAATCTCGGGGCGACAAGGTGGACCAAGGGTATGGGAACGTTGCAGGCGAACAACGATCTGCGAGACGCGTCCGAAGGCTTCGGCTACCTCGCAACGTCACCGGTTTCGAACCTGCCAATCATCGGGGGATGGGTTGGCCTTCCCATAGACGTCGTGTTCATGGATCCAACCCTGACACCTCTCGAACTGAAGATGGGACCCGACCTAGGTGGCAATCACCTCCCTGTGACCGTGGTCGTTGGGCCGGCCTTCGAGAGCTGACCCCTCCCTCACATCACAGACTTGAGAATCCCGCCATCGACCTGCAGCGTTGCCCCTGTGATGTAAGAGGCTGCCGGTGACACGAGAAACGTTGCTGCTGCGGCGAACTCATCAGGAAACCCGTACCGGCCCAGCGGAATCGCTCGTTCGTTGACGTCCCGCACTTGCGTCGCGGTCCTCCCCGTGCGCTGCCCCACCGCTGCATCGAGTTCGTCGAGTCGCTCCGTAGCGATCCTGCCGGGAATCAGATGGTTTACCCGGATCCCCGCTGAGGCCCAGTCGTTCGCAAGAGTCTTCGCAAGCGCCGCTACGCCCGCTCGGAAAACGTTCGACATCGCAAGCACACCGATCGGTTCACGGACTGAGCTGGATGTGAGATAGAGCATCGTGCCACCGATCCCCAGATGGGGGCGAGAGGCCCCCGCGAACGCCATCGCGGACCGCAGTGTCAATCGATACGCAGCATCCCATTCCTCAGGATTCGTTTCGTCGAACGCTGCCGAAGGCGGCCCTCCAGCGTTCGGGATCACGATGTCGATGCCCCCGAGACGATCCGCGGCATCATCGACCCAGGTACGAACCGCATCGGCATCTGATACATCCACCTCGGCTGCGGTGATGGTTGCTCCCGATTCGGCCGCGATCCGATTCGCCGTCGACTGCGCATTGACGAGCGAGCGAGATGACAGCTCGACAAGACATCCTTCCGCCGCGAGGCTCGAAGCGATCGCTGCACCGAGGCCGCGGGATGCGGCCGCGACAAGCGCCCGTTTGCCGTTCAGATGTAGATCCATTGGTGGCGACCCTACTCGTCCATGAAGATCCGTCGAACCGCGCTCGTGTCGTGTTTGCCGTTTTCCAGCAGTGGAACGGTTCCGATGATCCATCGCTTCGGTCGTGCGCATACAGGAAGCAGGCTGGCGGCGGACTCTCGAAGGTCATCGGCCGCAAGAGGACCCGACACTTCCACGAGCGCACACACAATCGTTCCCCATTCCGGGTCTGCCACACCCACCGCAGCGACATCGGTGACGCCTTCGATCTCGGTGATCGCGTCGCGCACCGCTGCAAGGCTCACGTTCTCTCCCCCGCTCACGACGATATCGTCCACGCGACCGACCACACCGAGTCGTCCGTCTTCCGTCATGAACCCGAGGTCCGATGTCCTGAAAGGGCCCGTACGAGCCGGTTCGCCAAGGTAGCCGCGAAAGACGGCAGGTCCTTCAACTTCGATTACACCGACTTGACGCGGCCTCAATGGGCCCGCATCACCGCGGATCGTCACCGAGAACCCGTCGAGCGGCGGGCCCACGACATCCCCACCGCTGGCAACGACGCCGGGAGAAGCCGTCGCGATCTGCGATGCGGTCTCCGTCATTCCGTAGGTTGGAACGAGACCGATGCCGCGCTCATGGGCACGAGCGATCAATGCACGCGGGAGATGAGTTCCGCCTACCAGGATCAGATCGATCGCTGCAAGCGACTCCGGAGACCGATCGAGTAGCCGGTAGACCATCGTCGGCACTAGCGAGGCGACGGTAGGGCGCGTACGTTCGACAATATCGACGATGGAATTGTCGAACGGAGCAACGACCGCCGCTCCACCACTCGCGAGTGAGCGCCAGATGACAGACAAGCCGCCTACATGCGTGAGCGGCAGGGTCGCGAGCCATCGGTCCGTTGCGTCCGTACCGAGCCGCGAGCGTGACGCTCGGACGGACGCTGCGATGTTCGCGTAGCTGAGAGGTACCAGCTTGGACACGCCCCCAGATCCCGAGGTTGGAACGCACACCGCGGTACCCGGCTGAAGGGCGGCAGTCACCTCGGGAGGTCGGTCGAGATACGGCAACACGACCGCATGGCTTCGCATCAGAGCAACCATCTCGACGATCGAAGGAAGATCGAGTCGCATGGGAGCGGGAACGATCGAGCCTGGTGACACGTCATGGGCCAGCGACCGGGATCTTGCACGGACCTGATATTCCAGATCGCTGTAGGAGACGATACCGTCGGCGAGGATGAGCGCAGGAGCGTCGGGTTCACTCTCAGCAGCCTCTTGGAGCCAAGCGAATGGGGTGTCGGTATCCATCGGTCACTACAGTATCGCCGGGATCATCATCACCGGAGGAACCGTGGTTTCCGACATCTTCGACCCCACAGCATGGGAACCCGTTGAGGGCTTCGACCTCACCGACATCACGTATCACAGAGCACGCGATGTCGGGGCGGTTCGAATCGCCTTCAATCGGCCCGAGGTACGGAACGCCTTCCGGCCGGGCACGGTCGACGAGTTGTACAGAGCGCTCGACCACGCCCGCATGAGCCCAAACGTCGGTTGTGTCTTGCTGACAGGTAACGGCCCTTCGCCGAAGGACGGCGCCTGGGCTTTCTGCTCGGGAGGCGACCAGCGCATCAGGGGCAAGGATGGATACAAGTACGAGGGTGCCGAGGGCATCGATCAAGCTCGCCTCGGCAGGCTCCACATCCTCGAGGTACAACGCCTGATCCGATTCATGCCGAAAGTGGTGATCGCCGTTGTTCCCGGCTGGGCCGTCGGCGGTGGCCACAGTTTGCATGTTGTCTGCGACCTCACGATCGCGTCCCGAGAGCACGCGACGTTCAAGCAAACCGACGCAGACGTTGCGAGCTTCGATGGCGGGTACGGCTCAGCGCTGCTCGCCCGCCAGGTAGGCCAAAAGCGTGCCAGGGAAATCTTCTTCCTTGGACGTGACTACTCAGCGGCCGAGGCCTACGAGATGGGCATGGTCAACGCGGTCGTCCCACATGATGAACTCGAGGGGACAGCGCTCGAGTGGGCAAGCGAGATCACAGCGAAGAGCCCGACGGCCCAAAAGATGTTGAAGTACGCATTCAACCTTCCCGACGACGGCATGGTCGGCCAACAACTGTTCGCGGGTGAGGCGACCCGGCTTGCGTACGGCACGGATGAGGCTCAGGAGGGTAGGGACGCGTTTCTCGAGAAACGGGACCAGGATTACTCCTCCTTCCCCTGGCAGTTCTGAACACCGGTGGCCGATCCATCGAACCCGTGGCTCATGGCGGCGCGGCCGGCCACGCTCCTTGCGTCAATAGCACCCGTCCTCATCGGGACGGCGAGCGCTTGGAGGGACGGCGTTTTCGCTCTCCTTCCCTTCATCGTGGTGCTCGTAGCAGCTCTCGCCATCCAGGTCGGCGTCAACTTCGCAAACGACCTTGCGGATGCGGCGAGGGGTGCGGACACTGAGGCGAGGATCGGCCCGCAACGGGCCGTATCGTCGGGAGTCATCACAGCGAATGAAATGAAACACGGCATCGTCATCGCGTTCTCGGTCGCAGCCCTCGCAGGCGTGTACCTCATCTGGTACGGCGGATGGCCGATCTTCGTCATCGGTGTTGTATCGATCCTCGCAGCCCTCGGATACACCAACGGCCCGATCCCCTACGGCTACTACGGACTCGGAGAAGTGTTCGTGTTCATCTTCTTCGGCCTCGTCG
>FXBF010000920.1_pt1 | contig 10276 bp, 9 predicted proteins | sample 5335321 | NCBI WGS metagenome assembly FXBF01 (sample SAMEA103928391, study PRJEB20085) | sediment metagenome | isolation source: sediment | reverse complement strand
CGATAAGATTTGTGCCAACGTAATCAACTGGTAATGACGTGATTGGTTTTCTTCCTCTTTGTTCTTCCACCCTTCATAGGTACGATTCAAGCGGTTCATCGTCCTACGGTTTTCTTTATAATCGGGGAAGATTTTTCGACGGCGTTGTGAACCGCCGCGTCCGTCAAATGCAATGATAACTCGGGTAGGCCTAAATGTTCGAATGGCCTTCCCAATACTCTTGAGAAAGCCAGTCACTCCACCCATATGATCTCCGTCCTCATTCATCGTAGGGACGGCGGCGAAGCATCGAATGTAGGAATTCAACCCATCTACGATTAGAACCTTACCATTTACATCTGACACGTCGAACCGTTCGGTTTCTTCCGCCATTTTTAAGAAGCGTGCGTGTAGATCGTTGATGCTCATACGTTCTCTGGCGCCTCCGCTATCTCAAGGATATCTGCATCGTTCTCCTCGTAAGTCATAATGAGCGAGTCAGCTATCTGATTGTATATGACTTCCCGCCTCTTTTTGTCACTGAGAAGTTTTTCCACGAACGTAGATTTCTGAAACTTGATTGCTTCGTTCGTCTTAGGATCTGTCCAGATAGGATATGTTGCGTTGCCTGTGACCAACTTGCGGTCTTTCATCGTCTGATACCACGAAGCGTAGTCATCAATGCCCTTGTTGAACAAGACATTGAATTCGGCAATTCGGTGTGGCGGACCCAACCTATTCTTGATAACCTTGGCCTTTACCTTCACTCCAATGATTTCCTTGGTGGTTCCATCTTTCAATGTTCCCGCCAACATCAATCGGATTCGGGTAGAGGAATGGAACGCAAGTCCCTTCCCACCACTAGTTGTCCATTGGTCAGCGAACGGCATTGCGTTCATCTTCTGTCGAAGCTGGTTGGTAAATACCAACGCAATCTTCTGATCACCAATCAACTTGGTAATCTTTCGGAGTGCCTTGCTAATGATGATTGCCTTTCCTGTGGCGTAACCATCTTGTCCGTGATCGGACTCGGCCTCTCGTTCTGTTGTAGCACCTGCTAGTGAATCAACTACGATACAAACCAATCTGTCGCTGTCAGTCTTTCGAACCGACTCAATGATTTTCTCTATGATTTCGAAAATATTCTCAATCAAATTTTCACTGACATAGATGGCTTTCGACATATCCAAACCGACAGCACGAAAGAAATCTTCGTTGACTGCGGTTTCTGTGTCGATGAGTACTGCTACTCCGCCACGTCGTTGACAATCTTGCAGCATGTGTGCCGCTATCAGACTCTTACCCGACCCCTCGTTTCCCTGCAACTCGGTAATTCTACCACAGGCGATTCCACCATTCTTACGATTAGACACCGCAATGTCTAGGATGGAAGATCCCGTTGAGATAAAATCCGTGAAGTGGGTTGGAGCGGTCGGGTCGTCAGACAGAAAGTAAGCAACCTGCTTACCAGACAGTTTATTGATTTGTTCGGCAATGACCGATGCTAAGTCGTCAGTCTTTCCCATGTACATTCCTCGGGTGAGGGCACAAATCGGGCTAGGGTATCAAGCCCGAAGGCCGTAGATATTGGAGTTTAGTTCTGAGCGAATAGCTCTTCAAATGCCTGAGCAACGTCACCTGAATCAACAGGAGTCTCATCTTCCTCTACGACTGCCTCAACCGTATCAGCTACATCAGCGACCGGCGTAACTTCATCGGTTGTTACCTCTGCTGGCTCCTCTACTGCTGGCGCCTTTTCAGTGGCGGTTACCGAAGTGTCACCTTCTGGATTGAGAAATCTATCCAAAAAGCTTTTCAACTCGTCATAGGTTGGCTCGTCCCAAATCTCCGAAACGTCTGGCTGTTCCGTCAACCACCCCTCAAGAACTTCTGCGTCCGGAGAAAGTGGTGTTTCCTTGGGCTTGACCAAAACCGTAGTCTGTGCGAAATTGGTGTCACTCTTGTTTTGGGGAGTGAACTCAATACCAATGTCACGACCTGCCTGTACATCGGTGATATCACCGTAATCAGGATCGGCGATAACCTTGAGAAGTGCTTCGTAAACAGTCTTTCCGAAGCCCCACATGCGTACACCCTTATCTTCCTCACCGCGCACTACCACGGGGACGAAGGTACGAAGCTTTGGGCGGAATTGGCGCGAGTGCTGCCAATCTTCCTTGGCGCCAGTATCAGCCAACTTGTCGGCAAATTCTGCGATAGGGTCGGGATTACCATTGGTCAGCGGAGACATTTGAGTCTTGCGGCCAAGGTAATGGAAATACAGCTCAACGAATGGGTTGTCCGGACGCTCCTTCCAAGGCACAATACGAATGATTGTCTTACCTTCGGTGGGCTTCCAGAGAGCGGTAGAACGGCTGTTCTGACCTTGGAGGGAATTGAGCTTCTTACGAATTGCATCGAAATCTAATGTCATGGCGTTGCTCCTTATTGTTTAGCGTTTAGTGTCATTAGTTTAGCGTTAAATATAACCGTGGGATACGTTCATCCCTTTCATATAAGTATCTCGCCCGACGCCGAAACGCACGTTTGAGACACCACATAAACCCTTTAGTACCAACAACTTACAATTAAAAATCCTTTGATAGAATTCGAAATGTTATTGGTTTTTGTACCACATCTGCGCTCGCTGCTTGGCGGCGCCCAACGTGTTCTCTGCATCATCTGCTTCACTTGCATCGGCGTCGAACACATTCCACTGAGTAGGTGTACCTTCTCTCGGACCACCTACCCGTTCAATCTTATAGGTTCCCTTATCAGTCGTTGCTTCGTATACTCCGGCGCGAACTCGTTTCCACTTAAGAGATTGTTCTAGCAGAAGGTCTTTCAACTTTATCATTCGTCTAACTTCATCACCTGTTGAATCTTGGTGTTGATTCTCTTTAGGTGGCCGTATTGTGTGACCAGAATCATGTTACGAAGTTCGTTCCAATCGACTTGGAAACTCTTGTCTACCTCGCCGTCATTTTGCTCAGCAATGAGTTTGTTGAGCGCATTGATGGTGTATAGTGTGTTAGTGTGCTTCTTGCGGTGGAGTGAAATCGTAGATAGTGGAATGGATCCACGGGGTTCTACGTCAGCCTCTACATTGTACGTGCAACACAACTCTCCATCCTCATCAACATTTTCTAAAATGTAGATTGATTTGAATGCGACTGTGTAGCAAGAAACAATCTGTTCAATTGTCTCGTCTAAAGTATCTTCCGTACAAAACGTACATAGTAACTGAGTCCTAACCATTGGTCTGCCCCTATAACCCACTGTGTTTCTCTCCGGGCTATAAGTAGAGCAGACTTACCGTCAAACTAAAGGTATTGCGGATGCAGCTCCTTCATTTCGTTGAAATTCTTTCCGTAGTTGACTCGGACAGGAAACTTCTTGTCCTGTTCCAAATAGCTTATCGCATCCAAAAGTAGGCCGCCACCATCTTCCATTGAAAAATCAATCAAGAATGAGTCGTAGTTGTACAAGACAATTTTTGACCGCCACCCTTCAAACAACTTCTGTAGGCCCAGCAACGATATGAGATTTTGCTCCGTCTCCATAAACTGGACGTAGTAGTTGAAAATCTTTGATGCCCGCGGTTCGTAAATGTGAGCCAACACAAATCTCTTACCAGTTATCGGGGATTCTATGTAACCATCGGATTGCATCTTGTCCCACAACTGTTCTTTGAAATTGGCCACCATGACGAAGAACGGTATTTCACTAGGCTGTCCGCTGTATAGCAGTTTCCACGTCTTGTCTTTGCTCTCTTTGTATTGCTCGGGAGTCAAATTGTCTGTTCCGAAATAGTACCGACCGAAATATTCGTGTGCTGGAATTTCTGGAAGGTCGTAGTCTAAAAGGTTGGCTATCAAACGGACATGGTAAGATTCGAAATCGACGTTGACCAACATTCCATCCCTAAATCTGCTGGTGAATGCCGCCCTTTCTCCACTGTCTTTGTTCAATGCTGCGAAATTGATTCCACCGAACGTACAACTAGGTCTGCCTGTAGCTGTGAACAGATTATATTGTGAGTACACAGTATCGTTTGTGACGAACCTATTCGGTGTTCCAAAGTGGTTCTTCAATACATCCAAGTCAACGTGTAGACCGTTGGACTCGACCTGTTTAAGCGCGGGAATTGCCGTCGCCAACAGGAAGTCGTATGCCGGTGTGGACGATTCGTCACGATGTTCATTGATAACACTACGCAAGTGTTCACAATACTTCTCGATGAATTCTGCCCATTTGTATAATGGGATTGCCCGATTCACGCCGGCGTCATGATAATGCCGTTCATGCGAGTGACGAATCGTAGGACAATAAAACTCGGATGGCGCCGTTACGTTTCCGGTGGACAAATATTCTAGTGACTGAATATCTCCAACCGAATCCCACAACGGACGGTCAATCGGAAGGTAACCCAACAACTTCGTGTCAGGCGTCCAAAGCTCCAGACCTTCGCCTAGTGTCTTGATTAAGTCTCGTTCTAGGTTGGTCGCTTCGGGATGGTTGAACGGTAAAATGGTCACTTCGCCGGATGTTACCTCACATACACCCACTAAACACAGCCTGTTGGACGCCACATGTTGTCGGCTATCAATAGGCACTGGAATGAGTATGGAGGCTTGGGTCTTGAACCGTTTTATAAACGAATTGAAGTCTGACCGATTTTCGATGATTTGCATATAACCGTCATTGGCATTTTGATATACCCTAAGATACCACATTTGAGCGAGTTTGTCAAGTACTAAAATCCCTGCCATAGCTGAAGGGTATTCGTTAGCTTACTGGTAATGGAAGGTATGACCTTCGCGGCTTCCAAAACTGCTGCCCTATTAGACGATCGTACACCACGAACATCTATTTCGCCCGTGGATGGATCTGTCGTGTCATCAGCTAAACCAGAAATCTTCCATCGTACCTCAACTACCGTGAACAGAGATCTTTGAGAAAGCGTACTGAATATCGCCTTAGACGTTTCTATGACCTCTCCGTTTGGTTGATTTGTTTGTTGTGAGAAGTACCTACGTATCTCTCCAAAATCGAAATCGGCATCGGATGGTACAGGAATGAACACGGAAGTTGTCGCCAGCATGGAAGTATTGCCTGCGCTCTTTCTGTATGTGTCCAACATTTCTTGATCTTCGTTATGTGGCATGATTTCTTACCTTAAGGTACGGGCGGGGCACCGAATCTAGCTGACGGAGCAACTGCCGTATTGTCTGCGGCGATTGTGCGTTGGGCTCGGGAAGGCAGCGGTGCTCCTGTACCTAGAGCATTTTGTGGAGTATCAGTGAATCCAACTGGTTGATCTCTTGCCGGACCATCATCGGCGAGTGAGACAAAATAGTATAGGCCGCCAAGAGTGGTGGTCCATCCTGAATTTGTATTCACATCATGCTGAATTTCGTTGATGAGAAACACGCCGTGATCACTGTATATTCTAGGCAATTTGTCCACTAGAAATGTGTCGTAAAATGCAACTCCGGTGATTCCCGTTATCGTCAACGACATGTTGATTTCGGTTGGAATTGGTGACACAAAATTATTGATTTGGTTTGGGTTTCTTGCTCCATCTTGTGATATTTGGGTAATCAACTTTGTTGGATTTGCAATGTACGCCAGCATAGGATCACCAAATCGTCTTATCCTACGTGTTCTCTCTCGTTCTGCTGCCTCCGCCGAGGATTCCCCCTGGGGTTCTAATTCGATGCGGACTGCCTTCGCTCCGTCGTCTGAGGGAGTTAGGTTTTCTACTCGGAACAACGCACGTGTTGTCGGCCCCAAACTTCCTTGTTCATTTGATGCTTTCGTTGATCTTACAGTTTCTACGTTCTTTCCCAATTCATCCACCAAGTCAGGAAGATTCAACACTCTTGTCCAAAAACTAGGTTGATTGAATCCACCGGCAAAACCTTCCATTACATCTTGTCGTATTCTAGCTCCCGATGATAAAAGTATCGCAGTTTTGGATTCCTTGCTAAAGTTAGCCTCAAAACTAAAGTCCAGCAACTCACCGACAGCCTGTCCATCACCGGCCTCATTGAAAAGATATGCGGGCGGCGATACTTTGGATCCGAATACACACTTCCTATCGTAAATCTTGTACTCCTGAGTTTCTTCATCGAACGCCAAATCCAATCGCCAGTAATTTTCTACAGCATTATTCATACGATTCAACAGTGCCATGAGGCCTTGATAGAACGTATTAGACTGGACGAACGATTCTCTGATTGCTCCCACGTTTACCCAAATACCATTAGTCAACAGCCCCTTTTCTTCGCCTCCGTCTGCGGAAACAAAATGTGGCTCGTGGCCAGGAACGGCCTTTGCAAATACACCTAATTCATCTACTTGCAGCGACGATTTTTGTGCTTGGGTTCCTTCCAACATAAACGATTTGACTATAACCAGTGTACTCGGATCAGTAGATGCAAGTAAACGATGGTTTCCTACCTCTGGTTCATCAAAATTGATTGTAGTGAATAGGTCAACGTCCGAAGAAACATCTTCGGCGCCCACCGACGCAAACAACCTTGCCATTACCTGTCTGATAAATACGCTCCATGGAATGAATTTAGAATCAAACCTTGACTTGTAGCTTTGCTTCTCGGGAGCGGTTAGTTGGTTGTCGTTTTGTGCTTTCTGAATGACCACCAACTCAGAAATTCTAGGGTCACCTAACAACAGATTGAAGCCGGAATCAGGATCCTCACTAAAGAAATCGTTGATGGTTAGACTAAAAAGCTCACGTCTTTCTTGAGTTGACATGCTGCTTAAAAGTCTGGTGTTGTGAATTCCAAACACAGCCTCACCCGTACTGTAAAAGACTGTGGTGCAGTGAATTGATCCGTCACTTTCGAAAGAGATAGATTGATCCACCACACGACCAATCACCATGTTATAATTCCCTTGTGCTGGTTCGAACAGTTCGTCAGACATGAATTGTCTGCCCTTGATAACAAAATCCGTCAGCTTCATGAGAGCATCATCATGATCACTGAAATCTAACAGAGGCGGTTGTTCTTCTCTATTCGACCAATAATTTCCAAACTCTATCACTACATACCCACCTGCCATCAAAAAATGCTGGCGTAGAAATTCTAACTGTGTGGTGTTATAGCATACCCAACTCACAGTAGTTTGGATTGGTTCGTTCGCTCCCATATGTTTGACAGAAATATTAGTGACGCCTGGAACGGGATGGCGGCCCTCGGCTGGATTATCATTTTTGGTCAGCGCAAAATCTGTAGATGTGATAGGCGTTCTCCTACCATCTACACCAAATGCGTATCCCACAACGTCCCGACCGCCGTAGGTCATCTCAAAAATATTGCCAAATGCGTCAAGTCCCTCTGCGGTTTCCGTTACGGGCAACCCATGCAATCCCATGTGAAAGAAACGATAGGACTTGGGCGGACCAGGATCCGCTTTTGTAGAAGTGAAGCGCACAAATGGCATGACTAGAGGGCTTGGCACTGCCAATTCAGAACCATCAAAATTTTGCTTTCTACGAAACAATTCTTGTTGCGTATACCGTCTGATAGCATTCGGTTGTGGAAAAGAGTTTCTTGCTTCAGGCATAGTTAGATAACTCTACTTTTTAGTGGAATCCTAATCTCAGTTCCAGGCGTAATGTGCATACTACCGTTGTTCAAATTGTTGACCGATGCGATTACAAACCACAGGCGAGGAGAACCGTAAAACTTGGCCGCTAAATTATCCAAACGATCTTCTTCACTAGCAATGATGATTAAATCATCCTGGCGAGGCTGAATTTTGGTTGGGCGGGTCGCACTAAACACTTGGATTCCCTCGTTCCTAAGCTCGCTGTGCCCAAGTACTCTAATTGTCTCTCTTGCATTTCTATTGAATCCCACCGTATACTCCCTAGTTAGTCACAGGCAAACCGAACCCATAAAATCCGCTGGACGCCACCATAGATTCCTTCTCAATAAGTTCGAATGACAATTGCATTTGAATCCTGTGAGGTACTTGTGCGTCACGTTCTATTTCCCAAGAAGTTCCTTCCTCAACAGTATGGGTAATGCCAGAGAAATATCCAGGCTGATTCACGTACATATCACCGATAGTCAATTCAACGACTGGCGGAAGTAGGAATCCGTCATCACTTATCTTAGATGGAAAAGCTAATCCAGTTATGAAGTTTACCTTGTCCCACACACTTCGTAGTTCTAACGCGGTCCACGCATGAACGTACAGCGTGAAACTCAAAGTTCTTTTGGCGCCCAGGTACACAATATTTCGTTCGATTCGTCCAATATACTGAGTCTCGGTAAATTCAGGCGTAGTGGTTTCCGACACCCCTTCAATGAGTGCACGAAACGGCTCCAACCTATCATTGATTTTATCAAAAATGGTGACGTTGATATAGTCTTGAGGGAAGTCTTCCGAATCAGGGCGGACGCCTTCTGTACCTTCCAATCTACCAACAAGATTCAATGTATCATGGTAATATCCAGGAGCTACCGTCCCACCACGAGGACTAATTTGTCTAGTCTCCAATCCGGCAAAGAATTGTTGTGCAGATAGAGTCTCTGTGAACGGATCACGGCCCTCGGGTCTGCGAATTACAGTAACGAAATCTTCACGGTCCTTGTTTATTTGCTGCAAGTTCTCCAACGTTATACCGCCGAGGACACCGCGTTTGGGAACCTTATCGGTTCCTATATTCTCAGTGTATTTTTCAATCAACTTAGCCTGCTCGGACAATGCATCCCTAACGAATGTCAATCTGTCATCAGCCTCGTATCTATTCTGTAATGCTTCGTCAGGAAATTGTAATTCGTCAGCTATGACGCGTGATCGTTTGCCCTCATCATTAACAGATAAATCGGAAATCAAATTTTGTGTCTGTGGTGCAATCTGTCCAACCTGATTTGACGCTGCTGAAAAGATATTGCTGATATTGCTAGATGCCGCAGATAGACTCGTTGCTATCCGTCTTATCGCTGTGGACCCTCCTAACGACAATGCACCGAATCCAACTTGAAGTAAATCAACCCCTCTAGCCAACTGTCCAATTCGAACCGATGTGGCGCTTAGTAGAATGGGAGCCCGTGAGCCGATCGAACCTGGTATATATCGTGTAGGTTCGTTCGGATCTATGGCGGATGCCGGCGCCTGTTTACGGCCCGGAATTGTCGGGGTCCGGCCAGGACCGTACCTCATTTGTTGTGATTGGGCAGGAATTGGATTTACGAACCCATCGGTTATTCCAGAGAAAATATTGGGCAGTCCGAATGTAGAACCAATCGCGCCTGCCGCGGCGAGTGCATTAGTTAGAATGGTCAACTCTCGTTGGCCGGTAGTTTCATATCCTAACCTCAACAACTCAGAATAGAATCGTTTATCTGGACCAATCAAAATCTCTGGGCGTTCGTTAATTCCCAACGTACCAACATCGTCGCCAATCCCAATAGTGCCTGCCAACGTTCCAAATACTTGAGCACCGATAAGCGACAGTACTGATCTGCCGGATTCCCTACCAATAACACTAACCAAAGATTGTGCAGACGATTCAAGTTGCAACCGGCCAGCCAACCCTACCTCTGGCGTGCTCGCGGGCGAGCGATTGGGATCCGATACAATAATATTGGTCTGGTCGAATAAATGCCTATTGAAGTATGCATGAGGTGCTAGGTTGAGATTAACAAACAACGGGTTGATTATTCTGGTTTCTGAAATTGTGTTGCCAGTTTGGAGCAACTGTTGGGTTATGAGAAACTTCAATCCCCGTGGACTCGTAAGATACGTACTCATTCTTACTTCATCGGTGGTTACTCGACGTACCGGAACCAATCTATTAGTGTTACCAACGCCCTCTACTTTGTTCGGGTCGTCTGGCGGGACTATGATAATAGGATGCAACGCAGCGGAATCTTTCATGTCACGAACTCCGCTATAAAGTTCGGTCATGGTTTCGTGATACCGCTGGTCTAAATCTCGTAAGAATGCCATTATCGTTGGCTCGCTGGATGTGAAGCTCTGTATGTAAGGTTGCCTACTGTGCGACCGTCCATATCGACTCGGACATTTCGGAACGCGGCTGCTAATTCGTCGGCCGTTGCGCCGGGCATCTGCGACCTAATCGTTTCCTCCCGCGCTTGACGGTCTGCTATAATCCTTGCACGTCGTCTATCTTCTGCGGCATCGCCGGCCGTGCGGGCTTTTATGGTTTGCCTATCGGCAGAAACATCGGACATAGTGCGCATTCCCATGGCGCCTCTGGCCATATCTGTTCCCTTAAATGCGGCAGCACCTGCTC
>FXBF010000919.1_pt1 | contig 10278 bp, 6 predicted proteins | sample 5335321 | NCBI WGS metagenome assembly FXBF01 (sample SAMEA103928391, study PRJEB20085) | sediment metagenome | isolation source: sediment | reverse complement strand
TACCGATAATCGATCGTCCGTTACGTAAGTGCGAGCGGAACAGCAGGATGTATTGTCCGTTAAACTTCGTTGCGCCCGCATTGTGAACTGTCTCCACGGTGTAGGGAATATCGTGCTTGGTGAGGATTGGATTGCGCTCATATCGCGTCACCAACGGTTTATCGATCATTATGTGCTTCCCCGTTCAAAATCTTTTGGTAAACGCGAACATAATCGCGGGCCATTCGTGTGCTGGTAAAGCGCTTTTCAACGTCGCTACGGCAGATAGATCTGTCAATTGTCCCGACAGCAGCCACCGCGTTTATTGCGCTTTCAATGTCCTCGACGATATAACCGGTTTCGCCGTCACGGATGATTTCTGGAATCGACCCGCGGGAAAACGCGATGACAGGTGTTCCGCACGCCATGGATTCAACCATACTCAATCCAAAAGGTTCCTCGAAGCTGATTAAATGCAACAGTGCCAGTGCGTGGCCCAACACGTCAGCCCTTTGCCCGGGTCCCACAGAACCCAGAAATTCCACAGTCGTGCCGTCAATATGAGGCTCCACCTGGGTTGCAAAGTAGTCCTGATCCTGAATGATGCCGGCAATGACCAGCTTGATCCCCACGCGCTGCGCCACGTGGATCGCCTCGCGCACGCCCTTATCCGGATGGATCCGACCAAAGAACAACAGATACTCTCCCTCAGCTTCGAAAAAGGGAAATTGCGTAATATCAATACCGTGATGGATGGTGGCGATGTAGTCCAGTTCCGGGGACTTATCTGCCTCGCTGATCGCTACGTAGTGGCTCTGCGCATTGTACTTTCTGTAGACCGGTATGATCGATGGCGATGAGAAACCGTGGATCGTCGTCAACACCGGTGTATCAACCAGCGCCGAGTATGTGAGCGGCAAAAAGTCATAATGACTGTGAATAAGATCGAATTCGGCGGCACGTTCGAAGACTTCCGATATGTGCAGGCATTCAGCGACCTTTGGATCAACTGAATGGTCCTCCGAATACGGGCGCCGACATACAGCGACCAGTTTGCCGCTGGTTTGCGAATCCCCGGTTGCAAAAAGAGTCACCTCCAGGCCCATATGTACCAGCTCTTCCGTGAGAAGGCTGACCACGGATTCCCATGGCCCATAATGGCGAGGAGGTGTCCGCCATGAAACGGGGCTGAGGACTGCGATGCGAATGGACATGCTCGAAATTAGCTATTTTCAACTCTGCGTATTCTAAGACAAGCTTCTGGTGGCCTTCATGGCTATAATCCGCACGGTCTGATCATGGGCCACTGGCCCATGATCATTGTCAGTCAGATTACATCAGCGCGCAATTATTAATGAGAGTTAAAGAACAACGCAAGCAACTGGTCAAACGGCGTTCAACTTTGTTGAATGCCGAGAGCTCACGCGTAATTACCCGGCCGCATATTCCAGGAGACAAAGCGCGCAGCAGGGACCTGATCGTTCGTGTCTCAAAACTGCGCGATGATGATACGCATAACTTACTGGAGGCTGTATTCCAGGATTTCTCAGGGCGTCATCGGAATTTCCGGGAGGCCCTGCAGAGGAACTTTAATCGTATTGCAGAACACGCCCCAAAACGTATCTCTTTGTCATCCGAGAAACAACTTCTTCTTGGTGCCTACTTTACCGCAGAGTATTCAGTGGAATCAGCGGCGCTCTTTAATCCTTCTGTCGTTATCCATCCTGACCAGAAAGGCGTGGACAAGGGCTCGCAGCGATTCGTCATGAGCTTCAGGGCGACAGGTGAAGGTCATGTGTCCTCGATTGAATTTCGTAGCGGAATCGTCGACGAAAACCACGACATCTTCTTCGATCCCATCAGCCAATACGTGGCCACGCCGGAGACGCACACAGATCCTGTCTATCATCGCCTTCATTTTCGACGAAAACTCGAAGAGATGGGCGTACACGATCGGGTCACGAACAATCTCCTGGAAGGATTAGACGAGACGTTTACGTTTGATGAGCTGGAAACACAAATACAAAATCTCCGCTCGACCAAGTTTCGACTGACGGACAAACAGCACGCGATTGATACGGCGTTGTGGCTGGCTCGGTCCAATTACGAAGTGATATTCGGCCCTGATGAACTGATCTCTGAGAGAGTGATCTTTCCGGTGTCGGAGAACGAGAGCGCAGGCATCGAGGATGCCCGGTTTGTGCGTTTCGAGGATGATGATAGATCAGTCATCTACTATGCCACTTATACCGCATACAACGGTTTTACCATACTGCCACAGATTCTCGAGACGACTGATTTCCTGACGTTCAAGATGCATACAATCAGCGGCAAAGCAGCGCAGAACAAGGGTATGGCGTTATTTCCGAGAAAGATCAACGGCAATTTCGTGATGTTGTCGCGCCAGGATGGCGTCAATAACTACATCATGTTCTCGGACAGCGTTCGCTTCTGGAACGACGCGGAACTCCTGCAGCAGCCTGCTCATCCGCTGGAGTTTGTTCAGCTTGGCAACTGTGGCTCGCCGGTGGAGACGTCTGAGGGATGGCTTGCGCTTTTCCATGGTGTCGGACCGATGCGGAAATACAGTATCTGGGCCCAGTTGTTGGACCTTGACGATCCGTCCAAGGTCATCGGTCGGCTGGATGAACCGATACTGACACCTGATGAGCATGAGCGGGACGGCTACGTGCCCAACGTAGTCTATTCCTGCGGAAGTATGATCCATGGGGACGCGTTGATTGTTCCTTATGGCATTGCTGATCAAAGATGCAGGGTTGCTACCGTCTCTATTCCGGAGCTGTTATCAAGGCTGAAGGGAGGTTGAGATACCCTTAAGCTGCGTCAGACTGTTCCGGGAGGCGCTTGTCAGTGTCTGATTCCACAACGTGATTGTGACTCGCTGTCAATCCTCGCAGATTGTAAATGGCGAGCAGGGAGCACAGGTAAGACAGCGTCGATTCCGCGCCCTGATTTTCATTGACACCGTCCCGAGTGAGCCCATCGCGGCACCCGGCGCTGGCATGGTCATATAGTTGGATTTGTTGATCGTTCTTCCCCAAATACCAATTGAAACATGTGGATGCCAGCTGAACCCATTCCTCGCGCTGCGTGCATTCGTAGGCTTCGATACTGGCGCCGATCATGGCGGCTGCTTCAAGAGGTTGTTGATCGTATTGCGCTTTGCTTCCGGATTTGGGGAACCAGCCCTGATTGCCAACCGGTGCGAACCATCCTCCGGATGGATCGAGCTGGATGTCTCTTAACCATTCGAGTACATCGATACCGGTCTTCACCATGTCATCATCGTTGGTAACACGACCACAGGCCATCAGTGCTTCGGGTAGGCGTGCATTGTCGTAGGCCAGCACGTCTTCATGCCATTGCCAGTCTTCGGCGGCGAATTGTCGGAAACGCTCCAGCAGTCTGTCACCCAGCGCTTTGAGCAAGCGACTAACCTGGCGGTCATCCTCATTCCGACGGAGGTACGCCTGAATCCCGAGGATTGGGAATGCGATGGCACGTGAGTCCGAAAAGCTCTCTAACGCCGGCAGCGCATCGTGGAAGAGTTTAGTTGCGAGAGCGACTTGACCTGAGTTCTGCCCCCAGCCTGCCATCACGCCCAGCGCCCACAGGGCGCGTCCGTGAGAATCCTCGGATCCAATGGTGTCCAGCCATTTACGCTCGTACGACATGAAATTGCGAAATCTGCCGGTCTCTGGATCGAAAGCATTGTCCAGGAAACTGAGATAAATCGACGACAAATCGATCAGTGAAGGATCGTTTCGATTCAGATCGCACGCCCTGGTCGCGACTATCAGCGCTCGGGCATTGTCGTCCACGCAGTATCCGTGGGCTCTGTTGGGAACCGTGAACTTGGCGTGCTGGAGCATGCCAGTGCCATCCGTCATATGGCGGAGATGATTCAGATTGATCTGCGGCAGTCGCTGTTCCTGTTGACTCAATGTATCGAGTGCCGGGAGATCGCGCGCACGGGCATGTTGCGCCTTGGCCTGCGAAAACAGAGCCAGATAACGGCGGCCCATTTCTTTCATCACCATAGGTCGCGAATAATCATAGGCTGCCTGGCGCATCCTGAGACACTCCTCCGGAAAGTCCAGAAGTTGATTTATCTCACGCGTCAAAGCCCTGGAATCTTTGAAGGATACGAGCCTGCCGCGCCCATCGGCCAGCATCTCCTGCGCATGCCAATAGGGGGTGGACACGACGGCTTTTCCGGCTCCGACCGCAAAAGCCAGAGTTCCGGATACGATTTGAGCCTCGTTCAGGTACGGGGTAACGTAGATATCGGCAGCCCGGATTATCTCGAGCAATTCGTCGCGCTCCAGGAACCGATCATGAAACACAATGTTATCACCGACGCCCAATTCCTTTGCCCGATGATGCAAACTCAGGCGATAGTCCTCACCACTTTCGGCCTTGCAATGCGGATGAGTGGCGCCAACCACGTAATAGAGTACCTCCGGATGCGAGCTAACGATGTCCGGCAAGGCATCGATCATGAATTCGATGCCCTTGCCCGGTGAGAGCAGGCCGAAGGTCAGAATTACAATTTTGTCGTCTGCCCCGAGCTTACTCTTGCACGGATCCGGGACCAAAAACGGAACATCGAGAATTCCATGATGAATGACAGTTATTTTTCTCTCTGGAACCTGATATATATCTCGAAGAAAATCGGCGGCGTGCTCACTCATAACGACTAAGCTGGCAGAGAGTTCCGATAATTGGATGATGATCTTCCTTTCCTCCGCCAAGGGTTCTCTCAACACCGTGTGCAGGGTCGTAAAAAGAGGACTTTTCACGTTCTGTGCAAGTTCGATAATGAAGCTGCCGCGTTGACCGCCGAATATTCCGTATTCGTGTTGTAGACAAATTACGGCCGGATTCCTCAAGTTCAGGAAATCCGCAGCAAGGCGGTAATGGTTCAGTTTGTCCTGGCTGATCTGAAATTTGACCGTGTCCGGATACTCATAGCCCTCGCGCCGATCGTTCATGGTCACGATGGTGCAGTCAATATTCGGTTCGTTATCGATAATCGCCGCGGCAAGATCGGCCGTGAACGTTGCGATACCACACTGTCTCGGCAGGTACGAGCCGATAAGCGCGACTGATTCTAGAGGTGGCGGCATGCTGATATCCTTTCGATACTCCACACCAAAGCCATAAACTTGAGCAGCAACTCTAACATGTGTGAGCAACTGGTTACCGTCTTGTGCGCCACTCGACACAGTATCGGTCTTGCTCCGGGTGTTGGTGACAGTGCCCTGATATGCCCTGAGCAGTGCTTGCAGGGTGCGGATCACAGTGCGAGGACCATTCGGCAGGAATCAGCTTAACCTGCCGGATGATTAACGTTTATCGGAGATCGTCAAAATTCCGCTATTCCACAGGCGGTGCTTAGTCTTACGATGTCTGGGCTTTGTACGGGTTTTACCCCGGCTTCCTTCAGGCGCTAGACTGTGCCGGATATGGAGAGCAGCATACAAGACGACATCCAGGTCCGCATCCGGGGTGTCAGCCGCAGTTTTCGGGAAGGTGACCAGCTGCACTCCGTACTCAAGGATCTCAATGCCGAGTTCATTCGGGGCGAAAAGATTTCGCTCAAAGGCCGCAGTGGTTCGGGCAAATCGACTTTGCTGAATATCATCAGCGGCATCGATCAGCCCGATTCCGGTCAGGTCGAGGTCGTGGGTCTGAACATCACCGCTATGTCCGAGCGCGACCGGACATTATTCCGGCGTAAGCACATCGGCTTCGTATACCAGGCGTTCAACCTCGTATCGACACTGACGGTGGCGGATAACATCCGGCTCGTCCTCGAGCTCAACGGCGTATCAGAGCCGGAAATCGCCGAGCGTATTGAGGAGCTTCTGGCCTCGATCGAGCTCGCGGACCGAAAGAACAGCTACCCGGACGTGCTGTCGGGCGGCGAACAACAGCGGGTCGCGATTGCGCGGGCGCTCGCACACAGGCCCTCGCTATTACTCGTCGATGAACCGACCGGCAATCTCGACGACAAGACGACCGAAGGCATACTCGAATTGCTTGACGGGCTCGTCAGTCAGGCAGGTGCCACCATGATCGTAGCGACACACAGTGCCCGGGTGGCCGCGTTTTGCGACCGGGTGCTGGAGTTACACGACGGAGTGCTCGTCGCCGCCGACGGACGCGACTGATGCCGACGCTCTATCGCGCAAGCTTTGGCTACCTCTTGAGGCGCCCATGGCAGCTTGTTTTGGCGCTGCTTGGGATCTGCATCGGCGTGGCAGTCATGGTCGCGGTCGATCTCGCCAACGAAAGTTCAAGAGAGGCATTTCGGCTGTCGATGGATACGATCAACGGCGAGGCGACGCACCAAATTATCCAGGGCCCCGCCGGTGTCGACGAAACTCTTTATGTGAGACTCCGCCTAAAGGAGGGCATTCGATCGATCGCCCCGGTCGTCGAGGGCTATGTGGACATCGGCAACAGTACAATGAAGGTGCTTGGCGTCGATCCGTTCGCCGAGCGCGAGTTTCGTAACTATTCAATGCCGGATTCCGTCGTCAGCGTTGATGACACTTACCGTCGCATGCTGACCGTCTCCGGCGCGGTCCTGATGTCGGACCGAGCGGCCAGATCGCTTGATCTGAGTCCCGGCGATCAATTCGACGTTTCCGCAGGGGGGCGGGTCTATAGCGCCGAACTTGTCGCTATCGTCGGTGGCAGTGACGGTCGCGGGCTTGACAACCTCATCATCGCTGACATCTCGACCGCGCAAACATGGCTCGATGAGCTCGGCAGGCTCAGCCGCATCGACGTCAAGATCCCGCAAGACGATGAAACAGGTATCACAGATAAGATACGTGATGCACTGCCGATCGATGGCCAACTCCTGAACGCCGCCGGCCGCACCCGGTCCGTTACCGAGATGAGTGCGGCCTTCATGACGAACCTGACGGCCATGAGTCTCCTGGCCCTTCTCGTCGGCGTATTCCTTATATATAACAGCGTCAGCTTCGCCGTATTACAGCGAAGACGGTTGATCGGTGTGCTTCGGGCACTCGGTCTTACGCGCCGCCAAATCTTCACGCTGATCCTGATCGAGGGCCTGGCACTGGGAACGATCGGTGCCGCACTCGGTGTCCTGACTGGCACGTGGCTCGGCCAACAATTGCTGGTGTTGGTCTCACGTTCGATCAACGATCTCTACTTCGTGATCAACGTGACCGATGTGTCCTTGAGTCCGCTCTCCGCCGCCAAGGGACTGGTCGCAGGATTAGGTGCGACCGTCATTTCGGCCATCATGCCCGCCATGGAGGCTGCGTCCTACCAGCCGCGGCTCGCACTTACGCGCTCGATGCTGGAGCAAAAGACCGGCAGACTCTTGCCTGCCATCGCTATCGGCGGCATCGGCATGGTGATTTTGGCCGTAATTCTCATCAAAGTGTCCGGCACCAGCCTGGTTGCCGGCTTGACGGCGCTCTTTCTGATGATCCTGGGTCTGGCACTCTGCATTCCGATCTCCGTACGCGCCTGCGCCACTCTGACCGCCCCAATTGCCAACAAAGTCGGCGGCACCACGGCCAGACTCGCGATCTCCGGCGTCGGCGCGTCCTTAAGCCGTACCAGCGTTGCGATAGTCGCGCTGGCCGTCGCCGTCTCGGCAACGGTGGGTGTCAGCATCATGGTCGACAGTTTTCGCGGCTCGGTCAGTGACTGGCTCGGCAACACCTTACGCTCCGACATCTATGTCAGTGTTGCCCGGGGTGCGCTCGATACGGATTTAGCCGACGAGCTGGTGCGTGTACCCGGTGTCGCGCATTACAGCAGCAGTCGGAGAGTCTGGCTCGAATCCGAAACCGGCCGCACCCGCATCATTGCACTCAAAATGGCACCGGGGAGTTACGCCGGCATCGATCTGCTCGACGCCGAGCCGCAGGACGTCTGGAATTCATTCGACGAGGAGGGCGCCGTCATCGTCTCCGAGCCGTATGCCTATCGACATAATGTCCGACGAGGCGATACGCTGTCGCTGAACACCATGCACGGCGACAAAGTTTTTCAGATCGCTGCGACCTACCGCAGTTACGACCCCAATGCGGGCAGCGTTCTGATGAGCCGCCGCACCTATGAATCCCACTGGAACGATCCGACCATCGGTGCGATCGGGCTTTACTTGAGTCCCGATGTCAAACCTGATGAGGTCATCGAACAGCTGCGCAAAGTCAGTGAAGGCCGCCAGTCTTTGTTGATCAACTCGAGCAGGGAGATCCGGGATATTTCACTGCAAATATTCGACCGCACCTTCATCATCACTGATGTCCTCTACTGGCTGGCGGTCGGCGTCGCGATCATCGGCATCCTGGGTGCGATGCTGGCGCTGGAACTCGAGCGGGGACGGGAACTCGCTGTATTGCGAGCCGTTGGCATGACCCCGGGCCAGCTGGGCACCATGGTGACGGTGCAAACGGGCTTCATGGGTCTTCTGAGCGGTCTCGCGGCGATCCCCTTAGGTCTGTTGATGGCCTGGGTGCTCATCAACATCATCAACCGCCGTTCCTTCGGTTGGCAGATGGATATGGAAGTCTCGCCCGACGTTCTGGTCACAGCACTTGTCTTATCCATGATCGCTGCTGTGATTGCCGGTATCTTCCCTGCCTACCGTGCGGCCCGCAGCCAGCCGGCACTGGCCATGCGCGAGGAGTGATATGAAGAAGGGTATCTTCGTCATTGTTATCACGCTGATTATCGGAATCACCGTGAGCCAACTTTGGCCACCGACCGATACGACAGGCACCGATCCCCGGTACGTCGGCGGCTCCTCGCGCCTTGCCGAGCTCCTGAGCGATCGGGGGGTCGAAGCTTATGCTCAGGTTACCGAGCCCAGAGTCTTTTCCTTCCCTGAAGACCACGGGCCCCATCCGGACTTCCGTAACGAATGGTGGTACATCACTGGCAATCTCGACGGTGAGAACGACGAGCGCTTCGGCTTCGAGCTGACGATATTTCGCTTCTCATTGACGCCGATACAAGACCTTGATCCCAATGCGTCGGCCTGGAAAACCAACCAGGTCTACATCGGCCACTTCGCGATAACCGATGTCGGGAACGCAAACTTCTACGTCGCGCAACGCTACGCCAGAGGCACTCTCGGCCTCGCCGGTGCACAGGCAGAACCTTTCCAGGTCTGGCTCGAAGACTGGTCCATCAAATCCAGAAATAATAATTGGCAAATCAATGCCAGCGACAAAGACATCGTAATTGACCTGACCCTAAGCCCGCTCAGGCCACCGGTCCTGAACGGCATCGACGGTCTGTCGCAAAAATCATCCGAGCCCGGCAACGCCAGCTACTATTATTCCATCCCGAGACTGCGAACGGTTGGCACACTACAAATTGAGAACGAGAATTACTCCGTCACCGGCCTCTCCTGGCTCGATCGCGAGTGGGGCAGCAGTGGCCTGTCCAAAGAACAACAAGGATGGGACTGGTTCGCATTACAGCTTTCCGATGGCAGCGACCTGATGTTTTACAGCTTGAGAAAAAAAGACGGCAGCCAGGATCCGTACAGCGCCGGCACCTGGATTACGGCCGACGGACAAAGCATGCATCTGAGCAACGATGACGTAGACATCGACGTCGAGGACTACTGGGACAGCCCTCTTGGCGGAACCTACCCAATGGCCTGGCACCTCCGCATTCCGCGGATCGATCTCGATCTGAGTCTGAGACCGGTCCTGGACGCCCAGGAACTCCGCACGACCGTACGCTACTGGGAGGGTGCAGTGGATGTCGTCGGGCAAAAGGCAGGCATGCCTGTTGAAGGACGTGGTTATGTGGAACTGACAGGCTACGCGCGCCGGGACCCCGGATAGCAGCGATGCCCGATCAATACGAACCTGTAAGGAAATGGGCAAAGCGAACGATAAAGTGCAACAGCAGCACAACTACGAATCGGATCGGTTGTGGCAACAGATTTGTAAATTTCTGTTTTATCGGTCGGGCTGAGAAGATTGGGCTCGGATATCCTGTCCCCGGTGGTCGACTCGGTGCATCCATGCACCTCGCCCACCGGGCGCACTCGCGGTGCGAATGCGTCCAAATCGACTATCCCGCCGATTTATCGGACCGGTGTCGCTTTGCTCGACCGCTCAAATTTGCTCGCGGTGAGTTTGTGAACTTCCGGCCCCTGCCTCCCGAATACAATACAACACTCGTTTGTTATCAACAACTTACAGAATAACACCAAATAAACCATTCACATAAGATGCTTTTTGATAACGATTGATCACGTTA
>FXBF010000918.1_pt1 | contig 10293 bp, 25 predicted proteins | sample 5335321 | NCBI WGS metagenome assembly FXBF01 (sample SAMEA103928391, study PRJEB20085) | sediment metagenome | isolation source: sediment | reverse complement strand
GTGCGAAGCTTGTGGTGCTACCAAGGCCAACTTTGTGATGTCTAAGAAGGCACCCAATGCCCTGCTGGGCTTGGAGTGCAAGTCATGTCTTCAAACTATCAAGTTCGAAGACATCATTGATCCGGAAGCAGAGGACTTCCCAGCTCGGCTTCTAACTAAGCCAGACACAGTTCTGTCTACCAAGGGCAAACCTTCCAAGGGCACTAGTGCCGACAGCGAAGGATACGTCGAATTGATGTTCGGAGATGAATAGGCGTGAAGCTTGGGTGTTGGCTATTGACCCAGGATTGGTATGTGGCTGGTCCTTGGGTCGAGGTCAGGATCTTGAACAGTTCGGTGAGGACAAAGCCTTCAAGTTTTTGGACACTTTCGCAGCCATGCTGTCCTCTGGACGAATAGATCGAGTGGTGGCAGAACGCATTGATCCAAGAAGGTGGGACAACGACATGAAGACCACAGTCGAAATCTCAGGAGCAATCCGATGGTGGTCTCATCGGTGTGGTTTCAAGTTGGCCGAAGTTAATGCAGCTGACAAAAAGCGGACCATAAGTATGGTCCCAGAAGAAGTCAAAGGTCACGCTCGGGATGCTGAAGCGGTTAGACTTTGGGACTTGATGTATCAGTTGTGGTAACTGTGATGGCTTTGGATGATGACTTCGAAATCCCAGCTGAAGTCGCCTACGACTTCGAATGGAAAGAGTTCGCAGCGTGTCGTGGGATCGCCCTTCAGTACAAGCCAGGCGACGATCCGTTCTTCAAAGAAGGCCGTGGGAAGACCTACCCACAAGCTCGAGAATTCTGCACAATCTGTCCGGTAGTAGTTGACTGTCTGATTGACGGGCTTGATTCTGAGGCAGGGTTCAGAGGCGGCTGCTCGCCCATCGAAAGAGTCCAGATCAGACTGGCTCTGGATGGTGGAGGTAGCCTAGAGACAGAAACTGAAGCAATATGGGAAGAGCATCGTGTTAGCGATCGTGGTGGCAAAGTGCCAAGTAAAAGGGTGTGGTTAGATTGGACAATTTGAATGGGTGCTAAAGGACACAAGCCAGATTGTGGTTGTGGCTTTTGTCGCAATGTCGGAAAGAGGACCAGACACCACAGCGGTAAGAAAGAAACAGCCCGTGACGACCAAGCTCCCAGGGACACCAGGCAACAAACCATTCCTAAGGCCAAGAAGAAGAAGCGTAAGGCTGGTCCAGGCAGGCCCAAGGGATCAGTGCTTCAAGAAAGTGGTTTGACTCCCAACCAGGAACGTATTGCTCACAAGATGCTGGAGGCAGAACTGGACACTGGTCTGTTTCCTGCTAGCGTGGCTCAAGTGGCCAAAGTAGCCAAAACTCAACCAGAATACGTCCGTGATCTTCTCAAGCGGAAAGTATTTCAGGACTATCTGTTCGAACTTCTGAAACTGGAGGGCTTGGTTTTGGAAGGAGCCTTCTGGCGTGGGTTGGCGCTCGGGCTTTCGGTGGGTGATTCGAAGGTGCTCGAATTGTACGCCAAGATGACTGGCAAGATCACCAACAAGACCGAGACCAAGCTGGAAGTGGTCGTTAAGGGCATCGAAGGTGCTGCTGGCTCGCTTGATTGGAGTGACAATGAGATCGTTGATGTCGAAGTAGTGGAGGACTAATGGGAGACCTCTACGTTCCATCGTACCTGCATCACAAAGCATTGGTAGGAATAGCCAGTCGAGAATTCGGTAAGGAGGCTGCATCCGAACTTGTTGACTACGCCGACGAATTTGCTAAGGTGTCTACACTGGCACCCAACCGATGCTTAGAGATTGCCATCCAGCTTCAGACTGAGTTTGGACAGGCAGGAGAACTTCTTAACGAGGCCGTTCTGTGGGTCAATCGCACCGCAGAGGACCACCACCCACACGACCTTGCATTGTATTTGAAGGCCCTGATTTGGGTTGTCAACCGGCATCGGAAACTGGCAGCATCATGACAACAACTATGGCCATCCAGACAGTCGAAGTTGGTTTCGATTGGTCTACGGCTAAAGGTGCCCAAGCTGACTTCATCACCGACACCAAAACACGTCACACCGGATTCGTTGGTGGGCTTGGCTCAGGCAAGACTTGGAGTGGCGCAGTCAAGACAATTCTGTACGGCTTAGGTAATCCAAAGTGCTTGATTTTGGTATGCGCGCCCACCTACCGTCAACTCAGGGACTCGACCATGAGGGAGTTCTTCTCGATACTGCCCACCGAGCTGGTTGGCAACTTCAACAAGAGTGAGTACGAACTGATGTTGAAGAACGGCACTGAGGTTCTGTTCAGGTCACTCGACAACTACGACTCCATCCGTGGTATCCAAGCTGCCTTCATTTGGATCGACGAGGGCAATCTTATCTCCTTGAAAGCTTGGCGTGTTGTCGTTGGCAGGTTGCGTCAGCCAGGATTCCCACACCGTTCTGCCATTACTACCACACCTCGGGGCAAGACTGAGAACTGGCTGTACGATGAGTACGTGGCCAAGCCCGCGAACAACGAGAAGCTCGGCAGACAGCGTCACACCTATCATGCCAAAACTAGGGACAACATCGAAAACATCGGTGAGGAATACATCGAAGACTTGGAAGCCACCTACACCGGAGAGTTTGCCCTTCAAGAGCTGGAAGGTCAGTTTGTAGATATCATCGAAGGTCGGGTCTACCCTCAGTTTCAACGAGACTACCATGTCGACTTCTTCGGTGAAGCTTTGGTCTTCGAAGACCATCTGCCCCTTTACGGTTTCTGGGATTATGGTGTGGGTGACGAAGGTGCCCTTTGGGTGGCACAAACGATTCGAATGCCTGCCCATGATTCGATTCCCATCCCAGATCCTAACCACGAAGGTGAAACGATGGTTAAGCAGATTGGCGAATCTACTGGGCTGGTACTATTGGACCTCATCATCGAGTCGGGCCAGAATGCAGACTTCTGGATTGGGACGGTCGAACGAATTGAAGAAGGCTGGAAGCCCTTCGACAAGCACTTCGGTGACCCGGCTGGAGAACAACGAACCGTCACTACTGGCAAGTCAATGGCCGAGCACCTACGCCAAGCTGGGATCTTCGTTCGGTCTAAGAAGGTGCCTAACGACCAAGGTCGGCTGATAGTCTCCAAGATGCTGAACGAAGTCAGGCTGCTTGTTTCCAGCGACGTGCAGATAGGCATTGCATCGTTCACCAACTACCACTGGCCACTCGACGCAGACGGCAAACGCAAAGCTGGTTCCATCCATCCTGTACACGATTGGAGTTCGCACCCTATGGACGCTTTACGTTACGGTGTGACCGGACTCTTCCCACCGCGCAAACCCTCGAAGTTGGATGAGCGTAACCTGAACCAGACTCAAGGCCCGCGATCGGGTTCGGGATTCTCCGGTATAAAAGGCCAAGACTGGTGATACTGATTCGACGTGATACTACGCGTACGCCGCGTATCTGGTGTACCCAGCTCGGGTGATACTGATTCGACGTGATACTACGCGTAAACTCTCGAAGAACAAGACTGGCGAACTTTGGTTGACTAAGGTAGGTCTTTGACCTATTGGAAGGCAGGTTACGAAAATGCACTACGAGGAAATGGCTCAGATCATTGAGCGCGCTACCGGAGACGTTGCCGGATTGGAACTGGCTCAGGCTTTGCGAGACGGCCAAGGTTACGTGGCCATCATTCTGAATCCTGACGGACTCAAGTTCGCACCGGCAGTGGTCAGAGGATCCAGTCAGCAAACCATCCATGCCAAATCGATGCTGCGTGGTCTGGTGCATAAAATGACATTCAACTCGGGCAGAGCGTGAGGGGTCGTCTTCGTAGCCGGACCCTATCACTGAGGGATGAGTTGACTTCCCAACTCGCTTGACCTCATGACGCGCTCTGCCCGACTAGAACCAAACACCCAGGTCATCCACCGCACCTACGGTTGGCCTGGGGTACTGTCACACCGTGAAGGATTGCTCTGGAGCGTTGTTTGGATCAACTCGGGCCTATCGGACGGCTGGCCGTTCTCTTTGCAACCAGAGGCCAATCTGCAGGCCGTTTCAGAATCCCCAAATCAGCTGAAACTATTCGGATAAATATCATGAAAGTAGTAGACAGAACCCGGATTATCCGGCATAATGGTGACATGAGGACAGAGACAGCAAAGAAAGGACACCTCATGGCCACGACGAATATCACAAAACGGAGTGTTCAGCAAAGACTGGACACTATTTTAGGAAAGCTGGACCATCTGATAAGTGACGTCTCGGGAACGGGCGTTCTTACCGACTCACAACGGAAAGACCTTCGCATGGCTTTCAACCTCATGATGCCTGTGGAGTCGAAGCTATACCACGAAGAAGGAGCGACAAAATGAGCGCTACGACAATTCGCAAAGGCCAGGAAGCTGTGGAGCTAGTCACCAATGAGTCAGAGGTGGCCATTCGATACGGACTCGACGGTATCAACGCCACAATCTACCTTGACTGGGGCGAGGCCAGGGAGCTGGCTGAGGCAATTCTGGTTGACTGGGACGAAATGACTAATCCACTAGGAGGAAGGCACAAAGCATGATGACGTTCGAAGCTTGGATGGACAAGGTCAACTTCGCTCTTGAGGACGAAGTTGGAATCGGCATCAATGACCTCGCAGACTGGGGTTACCGGGATGCCTTCGATTCTGAAATGCCACCCGAAGAAGCAGCAGCTGAAGTCTTGAAGGACAACGGTTGGGTTGGAGAGGCTTGGTGATGGACATATTTGAAACCCTCACCTGGACTTGCCCCTACGATGGCCTGGAGACCACCGAACCTGAGAAGCACCTCCAGGTGCATGGTTTGACCATAGAAGAGGTTGTAGAGCACCTGGAGGCTCTGGAAACCGAACGTAGACAACTTGCGCGGTTGCTGATGATGAACCAGGAGCTTGAAGCCGTCTGCCCGATGTGTGGAAGGTCATACGAATGAGACAGCTGTGGCAAAACTTCCAAGCGTGGCGTGAGCGACGCCGATATCCAATGTCGGTGGCCGAGGCACGGTTCTTCCTGGCTGGGGCAGGACTTGGCACGATGTGTGACATAGAAGGTTGTGGTCAGTCCGGTCAATGGTGGATCTACAAGATGGGTTCAGGACTGCGTTTAGTTTGTGGTGATTGTAAACCTGAAATGGAGGCGGTTATGGGTTGGAGACCTGCAAGCAGACGCATTCCATGATCGAACGAAGCAGACGCAAATACAGGAGGAACCAAAATGGCAATTGAAGAAGGCGTGCGAATTGTTACTGACTTCACCAGCTACGAAGATATCCCACATCGATCCGAAGCTGAGAAGACCCAAGACACTATCTTGGCGACAGCGCTAGAGCACGCCCAAGCCGCGGAGTCGGCAGCAATACTGGCTGTGGAATGGTTGGAGGTTATCAAACCTGCTACCCGGAATACGGTGGCCCAAGTTCATCAGCTTGTAATGGAAATCGAAGAACTACAGAGGATCAGGTGAGCTGGGAGGGTCGAGTATGGCGCGTCGTTGGCGTTCTCGTCACCGCAGGCTTTTGGTGGGTGGCGTGGTCAGGTGGGTTGCTGGCCATGGCCATATGGGGATTCCTAGGTGTGGTCATATTCGCAATGTCATGGTCAGTGGCTGCGTGGTTCGACATACAGGAGAAGAAATGACATATCCACTGATGCCCTTAGGTCCTCAGCAGCAGCATGTTGTGAGATTGATCACCATATATCTGAAGGACCACGACCAGATTGATCCGCATGAAGCTGCTCTTGAAATCTGGCGTATCACCCAAACCAAGCTACGTCCGGTCAAAAGGAGAACACTATGAGAATGAAAAAACGCTTGGCCTTAATCAAGCAGCAGGAGGCTCGAATGCTCTATCTGGCTGATGAATTTGGTCAGGACGTTTATCGTTGGGCGTGGGCCTACATTAATGGTCACGCCAATGACCGCAGATTAGTAGAAGAAGCTATTGATCATGCAGAGAAGATGGAAGAGTTCATGGACAGGACATCAGAGGAACCGAACTGGGAAGGCGTGGATTGTGTCATCCCACCCAGCGACAACTCACATGGACAGCCCACATGACCACTTCAACCACCGTCTGCGGCAGAGCCAAATACCACGAAGGCAATCATGGATCTTGGACTCGTGACGCGGAGCGCTGGCAATGTAAGGCAACAGCTGAACCAAGAGTGAAACTTACAAGAAACGATTGGGTTTGTCTTGAATGCTTTGCACAATTTCAAACCGTCACCACTGCCAAGCAACACTGGTGGCGTAGCCACGTCAGGCTCAGGAAACTCGCAGCCATCAAGCACGGCACCGAATCTGGCTACAACGCTCACTTGCGACGCGGAGAGGCGACTTGCCGCTCTTGCAAGGACGCGCATGCAGCCCATGCTCGACAAGTCTTACAAAGACAGCGAAGACAATGACCGTAGGTTTCACTGGCACCGCCGAAGGACTCACTCCAGGACAAGATCATAGGTTGTTTCTGGTGCTCATCTACTACTATCAAATAAGGAGCCACAAAGTTTTCCGACATGGTGATTGTATCGGTTCAGATGACCAAGCTGCGACTTGGGCTTCCCACATTGGTTACAAGGTCTGGGGCCACCCGCCAATCAATGAAAAGAAGCGCGCTTTCAATAAGGCCACCAAGCTGTGGGAACCTGCTCAGGACTATCTGACTCGGGATCGGACTATCGTGGACAAGTCAGAAGTGTTGGTGGCTACACCTTCTGGCTTTGAAGAACTTCGCAGATCGGGAACTTGGTATACGGTGCGTTATGCTCGCCAAGTTGAACTGCCACTACGTATCATCATTTGGCCAGACGGATCAACTACGAAGGAGACGTTATGAAGGATGAACTTGGATTCTTGCTGTTAGCGACAATCTCTGCAATCATTTGGGCAGCTTGGCTGGTGTTTGTGATATGAGAAGAACCACGGACATAATTCACAGGCTCAGGATCTACGTAGTCAAGTTTGAGGCTGCTTCGTGGCAAGGAAGAAAACCCAAGGTGATGATATCAAAGATGGTTCAGCTTGGGCTTCGACTTCCTGAACCGAATGATTGGACTTCTGATGACAGCCACATCAGATGCCAAGGCATCGTGGAGATATTCAAACAATCCAATTATCTGGTTCAGGAAGTCGAAGCGGACAAATTTGATACTGAGCTACGACAGTGTGTGCTGCTACGTGGCCACCATCGTTCTCATCAAATCCTGGGCGAGAAGAATCAACCCATTGAATGGCCCCAAATGGAGGACACCGAACATCCTATTAACGAAGCCATCAACCGTGCCACGGAGGACACCGTATGAGCGAACTAGCGGCAGCGTTTCTGGGTGCGGCAGTGTCTGGGATCTTGGTCTGGAACTACTACCGGCGTAGCAGCAACGTAAAGTGGTGTTTGCTACATGAAAGCACGCGCCACCAAACCTTCATTGATTTCTGTCTCCATGGCTACACGCTCTGGTTCTACAGCGAGAAGGAGGAACGAGTGTCGACGTGTCAGTTTGTCCCAGCCTACCTGAAGGTGTACGAATGAAACTTGAATTTGCATATTGTGGCAACCATGGCGGCTTGTTTCAACGTCGAATACTCGCGACTGTTGATGTCTATTCGAATCCAGATGCTTCGCCATGGTATACGTGTGATGAACAGTACTGGAGAGTCTTCTGGGGTGAACGTCCTAAGTCGGATTGGTGCCAGGTGAAGACCCAGACCGGAAAGCACCTGAAGCCAGTTGCCGGTGCGATACAAGTGCTTTGGTAGAAAGGATGGGTCTTCAAATGAACCAACCAACCAAGATTGACATTGTTGCAAACGAGCTTCGGGATCATCAAGTGGTAAGAATCGGATTTCAACACCCTCCGGAGCCACTCGATGTGCCCGTAGTGATTCAAACCACTAGACCAGACCAAGCTCGCTGGTTGATAAGCCAAGCCGCCAGGGACATCGCTATGGAGGATCGTCTATTTCTCATCGCAAGACGCGTAGAATCTCTTTTTCAGACCAAAGGTGTGGCTACGCACAGAAGACAAGGGTATGTCTTGGGTCACTGGCGAGATGCAGGAGTAGACCGATGTGATTGTGACATCGAATGAGCGAACTAGACACATTACCGAAAACGAAAGCTGGTTGGGACGAGCTTATCGAACTGGCTGCACACTGGGACTACGACGCCATGGTCAGTTGTACGCCTTGTTTCGATGGTGCCCCAGTGCTCCCAGCCAAAGAAGTCCCCTACGCTCCGCGCATGTTGTGGGCTTGGGGCATACACCACAAACTTACGGTCGACGGTGCCACCGTAATAGCCAAAACCACCCACCAGTTCAGTTTGGAGGCTTTGCGTATGCGTTCTGGTGACATCTTTGAGCTGGTCCTGACCGCGGAGGAGTTTGACCATGGCCACTGAAGGTGACGCCACCACTTTGGATGAATCTACGGTGGCGCTGAACGAAGTGTACGAATCATACGTGCGAGCTGGCTTCTCCGCAGATCAAGCTCTGGAATTGATCAAAGTACACCTTGCGAAGATTCTCCAGGACTACGAAGACCCCAAATGAGGCGTTTCAGGTTGGTATTCGGCGTAGTCGGCTCGGCACTGCTGCTGACTTCGTTGCTACGGTGGTGGGATCCGGCCGATAGCTTCTCCTGGGTTGATGTTGGTGCAGGCGTGGTGCTGATTGCGCTGAGCGCATGGTGGGCTGATGCGTAGCTTCGATTTCACCGACCTCGGTGACGTAGTACGAGCGGTGTGGTGGCAGGGGTCTGATCTATTGGCTGCCAGATTGCTCTATCCGGGCTTGTATACCCTTGATTACTACCTTAGAAGGCGCGCATTCCGCAGCCCAAGGGATGCTGCGTATGATACGGTGCTTTGGTTAAGACACAACTCGGGCTAACGGGTGAATATGTGGGTGTGGAGGGACGTGTAGGGCGTGTAGTGGTGGTGTAGTGTGGTATAGGACACGTGGTTAGGCATGGTAGGGCGTGTACTCCTGCTGTACGCATGTAGCAGCTGTGGATATTGGGGTGCTATCCTATCCTAAGGTATAACCCAGTAAGCAGGACAGTGGTATACATGGTGTGTACCAGCAGCGTGGAGGACGGGGCACACTCCACCAGTGTAGGACACTGTAGGATCAAGGACATCCAAGACTCAAGACCCCATTGGGATAGGTGATTAAGACGATTTTCTACTACTTATTTCAGTATTATCCTATATACGAGCTAGGTTTTTAGGAGGGTGCCTATCCTGCTTCGGACTGCCAAAAATTAGCGACGTTTGGGCTGGGTGCTGGCGGGCAACCCTCCACGAATTTTTGACGTATAGCTAAATAGGATAAGCCCTGAATGAGCAGCGTATATAGCAAGTTAGGACATCCGAAGCGCTGGTTTGGGTCTAAACGTGTTGTTCGTAGCTGTTTTCTACGTCCTGAGCTACACGTTGCCGAGTTCTCCAGTCGAGCCACTGCAAGGCTTCCTCGATCTTGGTGATAGCCAGACTATTCTCCCTGCACCTGAACTTGGTCGAGTTGAAGAACTGGAGACGCTGACGGGCAGCTTCCAAGACATCCTCGACGAACGCTCCAGTTTGGCCTTCATCACCGACAATTCCGTCTTGCCAGTTGATGTCGATGGCGGTAGCCATATAGCCTTCACTACCATCATCCGGATAGTGAGTTACCATCAGATTGGTGTTGCCACCTGTGGGGTTACCGTCTTGGTCAGTTAGGAACTCTGACTGAACAAGCGATTCGCTTTGCCTGATACCCATTGGTTTCCCTCCTTGTTAGGGGATAGGGGCGTTTGACCAAGCTTAGTGGTCCAGATTCAGAACGCTCCAGGACAAGTTCAAGACGCTAAGGTTGGTTTGGTCATGCCCAAGGCTTCGAACCTTGCCTGCATTGATAGCGACCGACTCAGAAGATTAGGGTCTTACAACTGAGAACGAGCAGAGAGTTGTCTGGCACCGACTGAAGGCCCCTAAAAGAAGAAAAGTTGGTGCCTGACCCTCCGCGAAAGCAGTTCGAACCTGCAACTGCCTCTAAGCTGGCACTCCATTGTGTCTTTTCTAAGTGGTGTCCAATCAATCCCAGCTGGCTCTAAGCCCAAACGCTACCCAGACGGCAGGGTGTGCGAACGGCCAGATTGCCAGACCCAACTCAGTGTCTACAACTCAGAAAAGTTCTGTACTTTGCACCGTCCTCGTAAGCGTCCACGGGTGCGCGGGCACGAACCATTGGCAACCTTGCCACGTTGTGCTAGTTGTGCTGCGCGCGCTCGCGGGCACCTGAAGGACT
>FXBF010000917.1_pt1 | contig 10294 bp, 6 predicted proteins | sample 5335321 | NCBI WGS metagenome assembly FXBF01 (sample SAMEA103928391, study PRJEB20085) | sediment metagenome | isolation source: sediment | reverse complement strand
CCTCGGCAATCAGTGCCTCCGGATCGGCCAGATTCTCGGTGACAATCTCGTCGTTGGACCACTGGAGTTTCGCGGCGCTCGAAAACTTGGGAACTGTTACGGGGGGTGCGGTTGTGATCACCACCTCTGGTTCGTTGATCCACTGCGAGCTTCGCTGGCCAACCGACCCAAGAGGCGGGCTGGAGCAGGCCGCCAGCAAAGTGGCGGCTGCCAATGCCATCACGATGGAAGTCGTCAGACGAAACAAGCGAGTTTCCCTTTCACGTTTTTCCCCATAGTGAACGATCTGCCGGTGCTTGGACGTTCCCAACTTTCCTACCGGGTCCGCCGAAGGTCATTCTCCCCTATTTATCCTTCAGATCGTGACTCACTTCACTTTGATCGAAGAAGCCTTCCCGGGCCTCGGAGCAATGGACGTAGCGGTGAGTCATTCGATTCTGTCCGCGGTTGCCCGTGGCGAGATGGATGGCGTGTTCCGGCTCCACGTTCCGGGACCGATATTGGCGTTTGGTCGCGCTGATCGGATGACACCGGGATACGTCCATGCGGTAAGAGCGGCAGGCGCCAACGGGTTCACAGCCGTGGAGAGACTCGCGGGAGGTCGGGCCGCCGTTTTCCATGAGTCGACCCTCGCCTTTTCCTGGGCGATTCCAGATCCCGAACCACCTGCGCGGACCATTCACAGATTCGAGATCATCTCGTCACTGATGCAGCAAGCGTTCCAATCGCTTGGGGTCGACGCTCGAATCGGCGAGCTGCCCGGCGAGTACTGCCCTGGCCGGTGGTCAATCAATGTCGGCGGTCGCGCGAAAGTGATGGGCGTCGGTCAGCGTCTTGTCAGAGGTGCAGCCCACGTCGGCGGTGTGGTCGTCGTCGACGATGGACACCGGATCCGCGACGTCCTCGTACCCGTGTATCGGTCGCTCGGTCTCGACTGGGACCCACGAACCGCCGGCTCCCTTGCTGATCGATCGCCAGGATTGGGCAACGACGAAGTCTCCACAGCCATCATCGAAGCTTTCGCCTCACGATTCTCGCTCGAACGCGGAGCGCTCCCCAGCACGATCATCGATGAGGCGAGGTCCAACCTGGCAGATCATCTTCCAAAGGTGGCGTGATGAAAGTCCTGATCCTCAACGGCCCCAACCTGAACCTTCTCGGCAGCCGCGAACCTGAGGTCTACGGCAGTGAAACGCTCGCCGACCTACAGCAATCGATTTCCGGGTGGGGAAAAGCTCTCGGCATCGAGACCGAGTTCTTGCAGTCCAACCATGAAGGCGTCCTTATCGACGCCATCCAACAGTCCGAGTACGACGGGATGGTCATCAACCCCGGAGCACTAACCCACACATCGAGAGCACTAGCAGACGCCCTCAGATCGGTAGAGGCACCGGCAGCCGAAGTTCACATCTCCAATATCAAGGAACGAGAAGGGTGGCGTGCAGAGTCGGTGATCTCGGACGCGTGCGTGTCCACGATATACGGACGTGGAATCAGCGGCTATCGAGATGCTCTTCGCCACCTTGCGAACCGAGCCGCCGGTCCGTTCGAAACAGTTCGATATGGTCCCCACGCCGAGAATGTGGGAGATCTCCGAAGTGGCAAGCGAGGACTGGTCGTCCTGATTCATGGTGGCTTTTGGCGTCAGGAGTGGCAACGAGACACCACTGAGTCGCTGGCAGTGGACCTGACCGAGCACGGATTCAACACCTGGAATATCGAATACCGACGAATCGGTAGCGGTGGCGGATGGCCCGGCTCGGCGCACGACGTGCTGATGGCGCTTGACTTCGCTCCACAACTTGGCCTTGAAGTCGAGAAACTTGCCGTCGTCGGACATTCAGCTGGGGGGCATCTGGCGCTCTGGTCGGCGAGACGGTCCCAAACCGAGATCAGCCAAGTTGTGGCAATGGCCCCGATCACTGACCTGGTGCGACACGCTGAATCGGGGATGTATGGCGCAACCGAAGCTCGGGCTCTTCTCGAGTCCGGGGCACCGCCAGTATCCGATCCAGGTGAAATAACGACGATCCTGGTCCACGGTGAGGACGATCGTCATGTTCCTTTTGAACACTCATCTGAGCTCGCCATTCGGAGGGGACTTGATTTGATCACGACCCCAGGCGGGCACTTTGACCTTCTCGAGCCGAGGTCTGATTCCTGGCAAAGGATCGTCGAGGCAATCGACCGCTCGATCTGATTCGGACGCCACACGCCGCGCTGTCCCCAGAGTGTGCGGTGTACCTGTTGATCGCTTCGACATTGTTCTCCACAGAGGGGTAGGGTCACAGACCCTGGGAGCGGGCGCTGGCCTGCCGTGGAGTCAAGTTCTATATGCGTTTGAGACGCCTTTCGTTTATCGCTGGTTGGGCCGCTGTAGCCCTGCTTGCTGTTGCGGGTTTCGCCGCCTTCGGAAGCCCAAGCCCGAGTTCGCAACAGGTGCAGGTGGAGGCAGCGTCCGAATCCATGGGCCATACGAGTGGTGCCTACGCCGGACTTGCCTTCGCGCTGCTGGGTGGAGACCAAACCGCAACCAGCACTGAGCTCGACGTCCCTGAGGAATATCTCGACCCGAGCCTACGGACGCTCAAAGCATTTGTTCAGGAATCACTGACCGAGAACGACTCTGCGGAGGAGACGCACCCTTCAGCCGGAACCGTCGTATCGCCAACCTCTGGTTGGCTATCTGAAGTTGAGGTAAGAGCGCTGCTGAGTCTCTATTTCGCTCCCGAAGATGTGAACCGGGCCGTCCGGGTCGCCTGGTGCGAATCACGCTTCGATCCCGACTCGGTGAACCTCCGCACGGGTGGTGTGGGACTGTTTCAGCATCTGCCCAAGTACTGGGACGAGCGCGCGGCCAACGCCGGCTTTGGCGGATTTGAGCCAACCAACGCGGAGGCCTCGACAGCGGCGGCAGCATGGGTTGTCTATCAGGGTGGCGGCTGGGACGTTTTCGGCTGCCAAGGATGAGGGCCGACGTCTTGTGGCTTGCCGTCAACCTGAAGCGGCGTGCAAATGATCCAGGCTCGCCAGAGCTCCCATATCGCTGAGGACCACCTCGGTCGCCTTTCTGAACTGGCCGTCTTGCGACTCGGGGGCCATCGAGAAGAAGTCGACTGCAAGACGGGCGGCTGTGTACGGCTCGCTCACCTCCGAGAGCGCGGTGCGAGCCCGATCAACCGACCCCTCGCGGACCGCGGTCGCCCAGGCGGCGATCGAACCCACAAGCGGAGCGCATGAGGAGATAGCCAACTCCTCAGCCTTCTGGGTCAGAAGATCGACCTCACGCCAGTCGCCCAGTACCACTGCCAGGGGGAGCCGGGCACGGATCCAGTAGATGTGGTGGGCGGGCGCTGACAAGTCACTTGCATCTTCGAGAAGGTTCAGGGCGTGCTCGGTGTCGATGAACGGACGGACCCTCTCGACCATTTGCAGTTCGACAATAGGAATCCGCTTGATGTCGGGAAGGGCTGATTGAAAGAACTGCAACGCTTCATAGGCCTCCTCCCGAAGTCCTCGCTCAAACAAGGCGAGAGTCCGGCCAACAACTGCCCCGCCCCCGAAGTCGCACACAAGCCCACTGTCGTCTCTGATGAGTCGTAGCAAATCCTCGGAACCATCGAGAATCTCATCGAACTGGCCGTTGGGCACCAGGTAGCCTGTCGAAGCTCGAATCCCATGGATGTGTTGATGAACACCCATCGACGCTGCATCCGCCGCAACAATCGCTCCTACCTCTCGCGAGTCCTCATAGCGACCAATCTCCGTCAGGGAGATCGCCGCGGTAACCAACATCTCGTGTGCTTGACGGCGGTCTACCATCGTCGAACCGAGGTTGACCATGCGATCGGCAAGCTCACCCAACTCGCAGAAGCCCTCTTCCCTAAGACACATCCCGAAAGCGTCGAGGGCGTGAGATAGGAGTTTTTCCGACCCGAGCCTTTCACTGATCGCGATAGCGCGTTCAGCGTCGGCCTTCACTTCCTGTGAAGAACGTGCGAGCAGTTTCCGGCGACCCCAAACCGATCTTCCTGTCAGTAGGGCTGCGAGTTCGAGCGTCTCCTCATCCTCTCCGATCTCGTCGAGCCGTCGCTGGACTTCCTTGACCGCTTCAGGTTTCCAGTCTTCATTGCTGAAGGCGCCGCCATAGCGAGACCAAAGCAGCGTTGCCTCGGTGATCGCCGCGGAGGTCATCTCCTCATCCCCGGCTTGGCGCGCCGCGGTAATAGCGTCGACGTATACGGGCCACGCCTCATCCACACGAGCCGCCGCGTGCAGCGATGCGGCCTTGAGAAAAAGAGGGCTGAGTCGCTCCCCATCAATGGCTGCTAGAGCCAACGCTCGATCGGCATAGCCGACTGCCTGTTCGATCGAGAAACGACGTCGGGCCACCCTACCCGCTTCCACAAGAGTCTCGAGAGCCTTCGATCGCACTTCCTCGCCGCGCTTTGGATCGTCCATCCAGGCCAGGCGGGCCACATCAGGCTGTGCGGCTGCGCCATAGTGATGAGCGATTACCTCAATGAACTCGTCGCGCCGATCCGAAGCGAGCTCCTCGGTCCAGTCGGCCACGGCCGCATGAGTCGCGGCCAGGCGTCTCCTGGGGATCGACTGGTAGGCAACGTCGCACATAAGCCCATGCCTGAATGTCATCTCGCGCTGACCCGGTAAGGACGTGACTGGCCGTGTGACAACAAAACCACCGCGCTCCAGCGTCGCAATGGAGGCTGAGACATTCGCCCCCCGAATTCGTTCGAGCGGGGCGGGCCAGAACACCTCGCCAATGACGGCGGCATCCTGAAGAACCTCACGGTCGACCGGCGCCAGCTGGTCAATACGGGCGGCGAGCAGCGATCGAGCTGAGTCAGGTACGGGCCCGGGTCCGACTTTGATTCCGGTCAGGCCTTCCTCCATCGCGTGGCGGGCCAGCTCCTCAGCAAAGAACGGGTTTCCGCCGGCAGAGGCGCGAAGTCGACGTCGAACGTCGTCACCCGCGCCGGGGAGGAGCTGTTCGGTGAGCTGACCGAAGCTGTCATCGGTGAGTGGACCCAAGCTGATCTGAGACGGAAGCGCTCTCGCGCCCCATCCTGCCTGCTGCTCCAAGAAGACCGGACGTGCCGTTGCCACAATCATGAGAGGGCCGATAGCACGAAGAGCGAGCTGTTCCAGCATGTCGAGCAGAGGAGTCTCGGCCCAGTGAATGTCCTCGAACAGAAGCACCGTCGGCTCCTCGGCGGCCAATGCGGAGGCGAGCGTCGGCCATGCCAACTGGAGTTCCTCGCCTGCCGATTGCGGCGAAAGACTGTCGATGGGGTTGTCCTCCAAGGCGATCCCGGCCGTAACGGCGAGGGCGTTCACCAGCCAGCCTCCATCCGGGACTGAGGCCGGAGGCAGCTCGCCGACCATTTCCGCCAACTTTGACCCTGCCTCCTCAGAGTCATCGTCGAGGGTGATCCCTGCCGCTTCCCAAAGAACTTCACGCAACGGCCAGAAGGTGATCCCCTCCCCGTAAGGCAGGCACCGCCCGACCAAGGTCCTTACCTTCTCGGACACTCCGTTGAGAAACTCCGCTGCCAGCCGACTCTTTCCGATGCCGGCCTCGCCGAGAAGGACCACGAGCTTGGGTCGGCCGCCGCTGATCGCTTGGTCCATGAGTGCCTCGATCATCGCCAGCTCTGCTTCCCGGCCAACCATCACCGTCTCGATCGATTGTCGTTCGCTCCCCCGTGGCTCCCCGGCCGTCCACACGGCTTGAGGCTCAGTCTTTCCCTTGATGTCAATCTCGCCCAGAGGCTCGAAAGCGAACCAGCTGCTCGCCGAGTCCCTGGTTCGCTGGCCAACCACAGTGGTCCCGGGTTGTGCGTGTCCTTCGAGGCGAGCGGCCACGTTGAACACGTCACCCGCCAACATCGCGTGGGCGTCTTGGGAGGTCAGCACCTCCCCCGTGTTGATTCCGATGCGCATCGCCAACTCGACGCCATAGCGTTCCTTGAGCACAGGATTCGTTTCGCCCAGTCGTCGATGCATGTCAGAAGCTGCGCGCACCGCTCTGGCCGCATCGTCCTCATGGGTGGTTGGAACACCAAAGACGGCCACCACCGCGTCACCGATGTACTTCTCGACCGACCCGCCGAGGGCGATGACGACCTGGGACATAGTCTCGAAGTAGTCCGTCAGAAGTGCGCGCAACGACTCGATGTCGAGCGTCTCGCCAAGACCGGTGGAATCCTCAAGATCAGCAAAGAGGACGGTTACCAGCTTTCGGCCCTCGGTAGACGTCTTCAGTTGTGGGTCGGATTCAGCTGTCATCGCTTGCTGGGCTACATGAGCAGCCCCCTTCGTAGTGAGATCCTGCCAGATGAGGTCCAAGAACGCCTCTTTGTGTCACGCTTTCTCGGTGTTGTCACGGACCTTGTAACTAGACGTGTGCACACCCATCAATCACCGAAAGTCACGGGACTTCACCGTTCGTACTCCAATAGGTTCGAAGTCTCTGGCCACGATGTTGGTGACACCGTCGTAAAACTCAAGACGCCCATGAATCACCAGGGCGGGGCTCTTTCGCACCACGTTCCGATGTTTTGCCCACACCTCGGGCAGCACCACGATGTTCAACAGTCCGGTCTCGTCCTCGAGGTTGAGGAAATAGACACCTTTGGCCGTCCCCGGTCTCTGTCGGTGGGTGATCACCCCGGCCACACTGATTCTGGCCTTGTTGTGCTGCACCTCCAGAGCTTCGGCGGCCGTCATACACCCAACGAGTTGGTCCCTGACAAAGCTCATTGGATGGGTGGTTGAAACCGCAGTCGCCCACAGGTCGGCACGGTGGGACTCCTGTTCGTTCATACCCGGCAACTTGGGTGCCTCTACACCCGGTGAAAGCGGCAACCTCTCCGGGTCGATCTCGGCGAGGGCGCCCGCCGCCCACATACCCTCCCGGCGCCCGAGACCGATCGACTCCAAGGCTCCCGCCGCCGCCAAGCCCTCCAACGAGTCCACATCGAGACCGGTGCGAAAGGCCAGGTCCTCCGGTGAGGCAAACTCACCGCCCAGGATCCGCGCCGCTTCAACCCGGGTGACCTCGGACTCCCCCAGGTTCCTGACATAACGCAACCCCATTCTCACCCCGACCGCGGGCCGAATCGCATCTTCGACGTGGCCTCTCCCCCGGCGCCATTGCTGGCCGAGATAGGTCACGATGTCCTCGGAATCGGCGTCGATGGGCTCGACCGTGCAGTCATGCCACGACACATTCACGTCGGGTGCCAGCACCACCACACCGTGCCGTTGAGCATCCTGGACAAGGGAGTTGGGGCTGTAGAAACCCATCGGCTGTGCATTGAGCAAACCCGCCAGGTATTCAGCCGGGTAGTGAAACCGGAGCCAGGTCGACATGTAGACGATGTAGGCAAAGCTCACCGAGTGACTCTCGGGAAAACCGAAACTGGCGAAGCCCTGAAGCTTCTCCCAGATCTCGTCGGCTGCCGCGTCGGTAATCCCTTTGCCCGCCATCCCGATGTACACCTCGTCCTTGAGCCGGCCCATCGCCTGCTCAGAGCGTTTGTGTGTCATTGCCTGCCGGAGTCTGTCGGCCTGTGACCCGTCGAACCCGGCACAGATTCGGGCCAGCTCCATCAGTTGCTCCTGGAAAATTGGAACACCCAGGGTCTTCTTCAAGATCGTTTCGGTAGATGGATGCGGATAGCGGATCGGCTCCTCCCCGTTGCGGCGACGCAGATAGGGGTGAACCGACTGGCCCTGGATCGGCCCGGGCCTGATCAAAGCCACCTCCACAGCCAAGTCGTAAAAGGTCTTCGGCTTCATCTTGGGCAGGGTCGCCATCTGCGCCCGTGACTCGATCTGGAAGAGCCCAACTGTGTCGGCCCGGGTGATCGATTCATAAATCGCCGGCTCCTGGGGGATACGGGCAAGATCAATCTCAACGCCGTGGGTGTCCTCGATCATGTCGACGGCAAGATGTAGTGCGTTGAGCATGCCAAGTCCCAGCAGGTCGAACTTGACGATCCCAACCGCGGCCGAGTCGTCCTTGTCCCATTGGATGACAGTGCGTCCCTCCATCCGACCCCACTCCAACGGCACCACCTGCCACAGCGGCCGGTCAGCAATCACCATCCCACCGGAGTGGATGCCAAGGTGGCGTGGGTAGCCGTCGAGCCGCCAACAGATGTCGTAGATCATCTCGGCGGTCATCCCCTCAGGCAAGGGGGTATCCATGCTCCTGAGCTGGGCCGGGTCGCGGGTGTCGACGTATTTGGAGAGACCGTCCACCTGGGCCTGGGTGAACCCAAACGTCTTGGCCACATCGCGGAGCACCGACCGGGCCCGATAGGTGATGACATTGGCAACCATCGCCGCCCGCTCCCTTCCGTAACGGCGATAGCAGTATTGAATGACCTCCTCGCGACGGTCAGCCTCGAAGTCGACGTCGATGTCAGGGGGTTTGCCCCGCTCCTCAGAGAGAAACCGTTCGAATGGAAGATGAAGCCGGATCGGGTCGACCCGGGTCAGTCCTATGCAACGACACACTGCGGAGTCGGCGCCCGACCCCCTGATCTGGCAGTAGATGTCCTGGTCGCGGGCAAAGTCGACCAGATCCTTGACAACAAGGAAATAGCCGGGGAATCCAAGTTTCTCGATTATCTCCAACTCGTGTTGCAGCCGACTCCGGGCTACCGGATCGATGCCGTCGTCCGATCCCGGATAGACGTCCCGGGCGCCCTCCCACGTGAGATGACGTAGGTAGTCCATCTCATCCCTGAAGTGACCGGGCATTGGGAAGTCCGGCAACTGAGGAGCGACCAGACCGAGGTCGAAAGCGAGACGACGCCCCAACTCGGCGCTCCGAGCCACTGCACCCGGATATCGGGCGAAGCGGATTGACATCTCGTCGGGGTGTTTCAGATAGCGCTCGTCGCTGGCGGGACGAAAACCATCCGCTTGGGCAAGGGTGCGCCGGCCGGCAATAGCAGCCAGCACCTCAGACAGATAGGCATCGGCCCGATCGTGATAGTGGGCCTGGTTAGTGGCCACGGTGGACAACGACAGTTTCTGAGCCACCTCCCAAAGCAAATCGTTGCGGGCATCATCCTCGGGCATCCCGTGATGCCACATCTCGACATGGAGACGGGGACCGAACATCTCATGGAGACGTGACGCTTCCCGAATTGTGGCGCCCAGATCACCGGAAGCAGCCGCACTGGGGACGACCCCCGAGTGACAGCCGGTGAGGGCGTGGACATCGTTGTTGTTGGCGGCGATCGCAAGGTCGTCCCATGAATAAATGGGGTGGTCCTTCTCTCCTCTCATCTGTGCCTTGGTGATCAGATGAGAGAGGGTCCGGTAGCCATCGGGCGAGCCTGCCAGCAACAGAAGATGGTCGGACCTTGGTAGATCGGTGGGTTTGACCCCGTGTGCCCGAACACTCCTACCCCGACGCAGCCTGCCCTGGCCTCCCTTGACCCGGGCATAGCGCTGTTTGTCCCATTCCTGTGCCTTCGTCACCGGGTCGGCGTGGCCCGATGGGTTGACCTCCAACCCGATTTCCACTCCATAGATGGCGGGCAACCCGGCGGCCTTGGCTGCCTGCCAGAATCGGGAGACCCCATAGAACCCGTCATGATCGGTTACGGCGAGCGCCTCATAACCAAGTTCGACGGCCCGCTCCACAAGATCCTCTGGGTGTGAGGCCCCGTCCAGAAAGGAGAAGTTGGTGTGACAGTGGAGCTCGGCGTATCGGGACACTAAGTGCTCTCGTTGGGGGGCACTAGCCCTACTCTATCGAACATGTGTTCGATCACAAAAGGGAACACGAAACTCATTAGAATCAGCAAACGTTCGATTTCAATCCACAATGAGGACGTATGGGAACAATCATCGGGGGTCTGATCGCAGGCATCATCATCGGTCCGCTCGCCCGACTGATCCTGCCAGGAAAGCAGAGCATCTCTCTGATCATGACGATCGTCCTCGGCGCCGTCGGTGCCATCGCCGGAGGCTTCATCTACCAGGTGTTCGGAGGTGGGGATACGTCTGGCATAGATTGGATCAAACTGGCCCTTCAGGTGGGTGTGGCTGCGGCTGCGGTGGTTCTCTACGGCAATACGCGGGGACGTTCTACGTAACCCGGGCCAAACCCGAATGCCTTCTCGTAACGAGACGTCAGGGTGGGCAGCCGGCAAGAGGGGCTTGTGAGCTAGCGTCCCGGCTCAGGAGGTAACCATGTCATCAATCACCAAGACAATTCGACTGTCGGGTAAGGCAGGCGGTTCCATAG
>FXBF010000916.1_pt1 | contig 10297 bp, 12 predicted proteins | sample 5335321 | NCBI WGS metagenome assembly FXBF01 (sample SAMEA103928391, study PRJEB20085) | sediment metagenome | isolation source: sediment | reverse complement strand
CTCGGTACGCGCCGCATTCGATTCCCGGGAGCTCGCCTGCATGTTTGCGAGCAGCGCGCTCAACATTCCGCCGGGCTTTCAGCCGGCGCCTTCTGAGACGTGGTTCTCAAACCGGCCCGGGGTGGGCGGGCACCGGACTCAGGCCCCGGCCAGCCACCGCCTGTAGGCGGGTCCGAGGGCGGCCGGCAGTATGTAAATCGGAAGCTGCGCCAAGGCGAAGAACAGCAGCGCATCCGGCTCCGAACCGGCGGGCAGCACAGCGAGCAGCAGGCCCACATTGCGGTTGCCGCTGGCGAATCCCAATGTGAGCGCCGAGCGGCGTCCCATGGCCGCCGTTACCCCGGTGCCGAGCAGCTGAAGGAGTATGTTGGCGGCGAATGCGGCAATGATGAATCGCAGCACGTGCCAGGGATCCTGCGCCACGAGATCCGTGACACCGTCCATGATTGCGATGGCGAAGATCAACAACAGTAGAACCGACGCAGTGTCGAAGGGATTCTTCCAGCGTGCCAGGCGTACTTGCCCGAGGAGGCGCCTGACGATCAATGCGGCCAGCACACAACCGCCGATGAGCAAGGCAAGGCGCAGGAACAGCGCGAACGCGCTGATGCGCAGATCGACCCCGATCAGATAGGACGACACCGCGACGATCGTGAACGGCGCCAGCAACGACGCGCTCACCACGCTGACGAGCATCAGAGGCGCGTCCAGGCGCAGCAACAGCGCCATCGTCGGACCGGACACGATGGGCGGGCAGGCGGCGGCGAGGATCAACGCAATGGCGAGTCCGCGGTCGACGTCGAAGCTCTCCACTGCCAGCCACACGAGAACCGGCGTGGCGATCAAGAACCACCCGCAAAGTAGCGCGCCGGTCAATGGTCGTGACAGGTGCCTCGTCAGCTCCGGCCAGTCGATGCGCAGCAGTGCCAGAAACAACAAGCCGGCGACCGCGGGCGGCAACAGCGGCCGCATCCAGCCGGCGAGGTCCGGCAACACGAGTCCGGCGAACACGCCGACGGCGAGCACGGCCGCCGCGTGCCGCGAAAGACCCTGGAGAGCGGAGGTCAACACGCCACGCATCATCCCATATGAGGGGTTGTGCGCATATCGCAGCAGGGGTGAGGGGGAAGGATATCGCAGCGTGTACTATGTCACGCACGCCAGGGCCAACGGAGGAACATGACATGGGCGCCGAAATTCGAAAGTACAATCCGACAACGATCGCGAAGCCATTGGGACTCTACTCCCATGTAGCGCGTGCAAGGGCCACGGAGTACTTGCACATCGCCGGCCAGGTATCCGTGAACGGCGCTGGCGAGCTCGTGGGCGTGGAAGACTTCGAAGCACAGATGCACCAGACCTATGCGAATCTGCGCGCGGCGTTGGAGTCAGCCGGCGCCGGCTTCGGCAATGTCGTGAAATACACGACCTATCTGACCCGCCGCGAGGATCTCGGCGAGTACAAACGCGTGCGCAACGCACTCTATGAAGACATCTACCCGGACAGCGCCTACCCACCCAACACGCTGCTGATCGTCAGCGGCCTGGTGAACGGTGACCTGCTCCTGGAGATAGAGGCCGTGGCGGCAATTTAGGAAAATGGGGACAGGTTACGAATCTGCCCAGTGACTCATGCGGTCCTTGAGGCGCTTGAGGGCGCGGGAGTGCATCTGGGCGATTCGGGACTCGCTGACACACATGAGTGAACCGATGGCACGCAGGGTCAGACCCTTTTCGTGGTAGAGGCGCACGACTTCGCGCTCGCGATCGGGGAGCTCGTGGATGCTCTCCTCGAGGTCACGGTCGAAGCGATCTTTCTCCAACGCGTTCATGGGATGGCCGAAGGCGCCTTCCGACCGATCCGTCAGGACTTCTTCCTGGGTGGCCATATCCTCCAGGCTGACCACCTTGCGGGCGGAGGCTTCCCGAAACAGTTCCCGTAGCGAGTTCACGGACATGCCGAGGTGCTCGGCAACCTCGGTGTCACGAGCTTCGCGCTCGTTCTTGCCCGTGACCGCGTCCACTGCCTTGGACAGCTGTCGCGCTTTACGCTGTACCGATCGCGGTGCCCATTCGGAGTTGCGCACTTCGTCGAGCATCGCGCCGCGCACACGAATAGCTGCGTAGGTTTCAAAGCTCGCGCCCTGCGTTTCGTCATATCGCGCCGCTGCTTCGAGCAACACGATCATTCCTGCCTGAATCAGATCTTCAGTTTGCACGGAGGCGGGTAAACGGGAACGAAGACGCGAGGCGCTTCGCTTTACGAGACCAGCATGCTGGGCAAGAAGTTTGCTGGGCTCGACATCTCGAACGTGGATTGCGGCGGCGGTCATGACGGTGTTACTCCACTATGTTCTGGTTTGTTTCAATTCAGCGCTCTTGACGGTGGTTACGCTCCCCTTACAAATCAGGCGCCCACGTTCCGATACTGAAGATTCCTAATCTTTACTCTCTCTTTGGCAGTGGTTTTTTCCAACGGCGTTCGTTCCTGGCACGATCAAAGTCTGGTCTCTGCGGTGGGGCGAACAAGGCGAGGATCGTATTTTTGTGACCCCCTTCACGCGTCCTCCACGACGATCTGTGACGCCCATCAGGCAAAGAAATATAAAGTCCTAGAGCGCGCGCGATCCGCCTTTCGGAGGTCGGAAATTGTCAACAGGAACGAAAGGACTCAGCGGCCCGACGGGTGCCCCGTGGAGCATCCGTACACGGTGCCAATCCATGAAATGTGGAAGCGGGTTCTACCCCGGGGAGCCACGACGTGGCCCCGAAATTCGACCCGAACGGGGTGGCTGTGGCTGCCTTACTTTCTGTTCTGGTCGGCCTTGGTCGCGCAGTCGATGCACAGCAGCGCCCCCGGATCCACCTCGAGCCGGCTCGCCATAATCGGCTCGTCGCATGCCATGCAGTATCCATAGTCGCCGTCTTCGATGCGTTGCAGGGCGCCCTTGATGCGCTGCAAGGCAAGCAGGCGGCGCCGGTCCGACTCCTTCGCCATGGCCTGCGCCTGCATGGCATCCATCCTGGATACGCGTCCCACGCGGGATTGATCCAACTCCACGGTCTGAGCAGCTTCTCTCGAGCTTTCGGCCACGTCGAGCAACGCCTCGCGTTGCTCGATGAGACGCGTCTTCAACGACTCGATGTCGATGCCGGCATCATTCATGGTCTCGTTTCATTATGGCGCGGTCCAACTCTCCTGCGACAGAATTTGTTTGTTGCGTCATCGAACCCGGGCCAATATCCGCCATCTATCCCAGCCTGCATATTGCACCGGAACGCGGATTGCTCGCAACGCCTCGACAGCGATGGAAAGATCGTCCTACACTCCGTCCCCACCGCCGGCGCGCCACCCGGAACAGTATCGATGACCGATCGGCACGACACACTGTCAAATTGCGCGCCCAATGCGCGCGCTCAATATGAAGAGTTCCCGTTCCCGCTTCGCGAACCGCGAGACGAAGCCAGGGGCTTGATCGTTGCCGAGCAGGACTCGCTCGGCAAGATAAACCACTTCTGCTTCGGCGGACGCCAGGGTTTCGGCCAAGGTTGCGGAGACAGTTTTCGCGTGCTGGTGGCCGGTGGCGGCACCGGCGATCACACCATTTTCCTGGCCGAGCAGCTGCGCGATTACGACGCCAGCGTTACCTACATCGACTTCAGCCGCGCGAGCTTCGATGTCGCCAGAGAGCGGGCTCGGGTGCGGAATCTCGACAATATCGAATGGCACCATGGCTCCATTCTGGATATCGCATCCCTGGACCTCGCTCCCTTCGACTTGATCAGCTGCACCGGCGTGCTGCATCACCTGCCGGAACCGGAGCGCGGGCTCGAGGCACTGCGCGCGGTCCTCGCGCCGGACGGTGCCATGAGCCTGATGTTATACGGACGGATGGGGAGACTCAGCATATACGCCGGACAGGAACTGATGCGGCTCGTCAACCAGGGAGTCGATGATCCCGAGACGAAGATCCGGCACGCGCGCGCCGTATTGCAGAGCCTGCCGCAGACAAACTGGTTGTTGCGAGGAGGCGACCGGAAACAAATCCTGGTGCCGTTCCTCGAAGACGAGAGCAATCTGTACGACACGCTTCTTCACGAACAGGACCGTGCGTACAGCGTGATGGAGATCTATGCGCTATTGAACGGAGCGCAACTGGATCTAATCGAGTTCGTGTCTATTTTGAGTAGCGTTCCCAGCTTCCGCTATTTGTACAACCCCATGGTGTGGATCACCGATCCCGCGTTGCGCTCCCACGTCGCGAGTCTTCCCAGGTCAAAGCAACAGGCAATTGCCGAGGCCATGAACTGCATGATCACCTGCCATTCGTTCTATGCCGCAGCGAGCGCCGCGGGGCGCATCGCAGCACCGAATGACCTGGATATGGTGCCATTCTTTCTCTACTTCGATTCCAGCAACCTCGCGCGGCATTTTCACGATGCGGCGGGACGTGAGTGTGCGATCAATTACCGGCATTCCACCGTGCGCTTCGAGCTCGGAAGATTCAGCGCCGATCTGGTGGCGGGAATTGACGGATCACGGTGCATCGGTGAGCTTTTCGAGATGGTGCGGGAGAGAACCGGTGAGCAGCTGCCCCAACCGCAACTCTGGCAGGACTTCATGGCTTTTTACCAACCCTTGAACAGCCTGGATGTCATACTGCTGCGCCATCGCTCGATACCGGCGTTTACGGAGTATCCCCTCGACCGTCTCGCCTAACGCGCGCGGTAGGTTTTCCACATCGCGACGCGATCCTCGGTCACTTCGTCCGCCATCGCTCCATGGCGAACTGCTTGAGCTTCACGCCCCCGCGAGTCGCCTCATTCTCCCTGACGACCACGAATCCCCGGTCCCGGAAAAAGGGCACGGCCGTGATGCTGACCTCGGCGAACAGCCGCGGCATCCGTTCCCTATCGGCGGTCGCCACGATTCGCCCCATCAAGCGGGTGCCGACACCGCGCCGTTGCCAGTCATAATGCACGAAAAAGCAATCGATATGGCCGGTCGTATCGAGCTCCGTGAATCCGATGATGCGCTCGTTCTCCTCGGCGACATACACGTGATACTTCTTGAAGCGCTCCTTCCAGAAGGATACATCCGGGACCGCCGGCGCCCACGCGTCGATCTGCTCGCGCGTGTAGTCGTGGGAGTTGATGAGATGGATGGTGTCGTAGTAGAGACGCGAGATGCCCGGGACGTCGCCGTTCCTGTGGGTGCGAACCAGCATCTGTCATGTCGTCATCGCGGCGTCGTCACATACCGACCAGCCTGAGATCCAGCCGTCCATCCTCCAGCGGCGGGCACCAGAAATAGGCTCCCGACACCGGCCTGGTAAAGGCAAACAGGGCATCCACGATGCCATCGTCGGCGCCTATCATGCGCAGAAGCTGGGCTTCGAAGGCGTCGAAAGACTTGCCGAAGGCGACGAAGTGCAGCCCCGCGCCGAATTCGTCGGCCCAGGGCATGGATCGCCTCAGCACAAAGGCCTCCGGTTCGAAGCTCTCCTGCGCGGTCCTCTTCACGTGTGCGGACTCCGGCGCGTGCGCGAGCTCCTCGTTGTCGCTTTGCCGGCGTCCGATGATGTCGTCCCGCTCGCTGGCCGGCATCGATTCGAACAGATCGAGATCGTGCATCCATTGCTGTACCGCGACGAAGCTCGAGCCATCGGCACCGGGGCCGTGTCCGCTCACCAAAGCAGCCTCGACGGCAGCGTTCCCTTGGGGATTTTCGGTGCCGTCCTCGTATCCGGTCAGGTCCAGCCCCGAACGATACTGGAAGGCGTCGATAACCTCGTCGATTGCAAACGCCGGTGCTGCCGTGCGTTGCACCTGCCGGCTTCTGTGCAGGATATCGCCGCGGTCGTTTCCCCGGATCCAGCACCACAACGCGGCCGGTGTGGACGGCACTTCGAAGCCGGCACCCGCGTGACCGGGAAACACCCGTAACCCGTCGATATTGCGCCCGAGGTACAGCGCCAGTGACTGACCGATCCCCAGCACCAGCTCCTCGCCATCCACAGTATCGGCGAGCGCTGCCAGTGCCGCGCGCGGTTCCGTCTCCGGCAGTTGCGAGAAAGTCAGATAGCGGGCGAGTCGGGGAATGGGTTGCAGTATGCCTGCTTGAGCATTGGTCATCGATTTCGCCTCAATGGGAAGCTGCGGGTGGCCGAATACCGTCGGACGGGTCAGGAACGGGCTTCATGCCTCGAAGTAGTCGTACCTCTCTTCCGGTCGCAGGGGGCGTTGCTTTTTGCGCCGCAGCTTCTCGAGGTGCTGCGGCGTCACATCGAAGAGATTACACAAGAACAAAGTGTACTTGACGAGAAGTCGTTCCAGTGCGCGCATGCCTAGCCGCCCGACTCCGATATTGCGTCGGGAGGATCCACCTCGTACTGGGCACACTGGTTCCCGTCCAGGTCCAGAAGCGTTACCTGCAGGGTGCGTTTCTGAAGCACATCGGCAAAGCTCGATGCCTGTGCATAAACCTTCGCCAGCAGGTCATCGAAGACCTCGTGGATGTCGGTGGTGGCCACGACATTCACGACGATCAGAACGCCCTTATCGCCGCGCTTCGATGCCCAGTCGAGGACCGCGTCTTTCATCAACCGAAATTCGGGAAGCAGATCCCTCGTGGAGCTCGGAGTGAGGGTCACTCCGAGAGCATATTCAGCCGCAGAAGGTCCTTCTTCGCTTTCGAGTTCCTTTGCCTCCATATCGGCCTCAACGACGAATCAGGGGACACGGGCGGAGCCGCGAACGGCGATGCGCCGTCCGCGTTTGCCCCGAGCAGGATGGATCAGTAACGGGGCCGGCCGCCGCCGCCCCCGAAGCCCTCCTTTCGTGGGCGCGCCTGATTGACCTTGATGTTGCGGCCATTGAACGCGCTCTCGTTCAAAGCATTGATAGCCTCTTCGGCTTCGGAACTATTGGGCATCTCGACAAAACCGAATCCTTTCGACTGTCCTGACATTTTATCCATGATCACGTTCGCGCTGGTGACCTCGCCGAAATCGGCAAACGCCGCTCGCAATTGATCCTCGGTAACAGTGTACGGCAGGTTGCCGACGTATATATTCATGATTTTTCCTCTCGAACGCAGTCCCCAGAACCCTCCTCTCGAAAGTCGGGGCCGGCTCGATTCTCCTGCAACAGTCTCTCTGGTGGTAGTTTCCAGGTGGGCGCCCCATGGCGCATGCACATATTATTCGCGATTCGATGCGGGGCGCAATTCCTGCTCTCACCCCTAATCGAGGATTCAGCGTGAAATTCTACGATTTGTCGCCCTCGGAACACCCATGTAACGGCCCCAGGATACGGGCTCGGCACGAAACTGATCAATAAAATCCCTTCCAGATCAGGCGAATCCCGATAATGAGCAAACCGATGAACAGCCAGCGGCGGAACACGAACTCCGAAAGGCGCCGTCGTAACAACTGTCCGAGCTTCATCCCGAGTATCGCCGGCACCAGAGCCACGAGCGAAAGCAGCGCCAGCGGTCCATCGTAGCTCCCGTGGTCGACTATCGCCAAGCCGATGGCACCGATGGATACCGCGAACGCTATGCCCATCATCTGGACGAGCGCGTCGCGCTCCAAATCCAGCGCCTGGAGAAACGGAACCATCGGCATGACCACAGAGCCGGTTGCCCCTGCCAATGCCCCCGCTGTCAGCCCCACCGCGGATGACACGAAGCGTTCATGTGTGATGCGCGGAATCAGCTGGCCGCCGCGTAAGCTGATGACAGCGTAGACGCACAGGACGATTCCGAGCAGGCCGGTCATGGCTTTTGGATTGGTGAGCAACAACAGGCCGTAGGAGAACCACACACCGACCGCGCTCGCCAGCAACATGAGCCAGAAACGGCGCACCAGAGCGAGGAAGTGTGGTCCGTCGACGGCCTGCCAGATGTTCGTAACCACCGATGGAATCACCATCAGCAGAACCGCGTCGGGAAGCTCGACGGCGACGCTCAAGACGGCCAGAGAAACGGTGGGAAGGCCGAAGCCGATCACCCCCTTGACCATGCCCGCTAGCAGAAAAATGCCCAAGACAATGCCGAGAAGGTCAGCCTCCATCGATTGCCGGGCTATCCGCCGGTTGGCTGCATCGAAGTCTCGAACGACCCCAGCGTCATTCGCAGGCGCCCGCACGGTACCCGGACACGGTCTCGTCCGCGCAAGCCGAACAGGCGTTACTATAAGTCTTGCTCTTGCCGTCGCCGGCGGATCCGCAGGCCGGGTCGTATTGAAGCGTGCATACCTGCGGGCGTGGGTCCGCGCAGGCGGTCAACCCGGACCCCGACGTCGTTTCGCCGGCCGGGGGCATCGGTGAGCAGGCAACGGCTACGAAGCTGCTCAAGGCAACGGCTGCGATTTTCCATCTATGCTGGTGCATCGATTGCTACTCCGCGGCGGCACTCGCGAGCTGTCGGCCGACGAGCCGGCTGTACAACCCGCGGCGTGCCACAAGCTCCTCGTGCCTGCCCGATTCGACCACGTGACCGGCGTCGAGGACGATGATTTTGTCCGCGTCGCGAACCGTCGACAGGCGATGTGCGATGACCACGGTGGTCCGATCCGCCATGAGTTCTTCCAGTGCATATCGTACCGCCTGCTCGTTCACCGCGTCGAGGTGCGAGGTGGCCTCGTCGAGAATCAATATCGGCGCATCCTTGAGAATTGCACGCGCGATGGCGACGCGTTGACGTTGCCCCCCGGAAAGGCGAACGCCGCGCTCACCGACGCGGGTTTCCAGGCCCTCGGGCAGCGCGTCGACGAACTCCGCAAGGGCCGCACGCTCCACCGCCTGGCGGATCTCGTCTTCGCTGGCGTCCGGACGCGCCAGCAGAATATTCGCGCGCAGGGTTTCATTGAACAAATAGGTATCCTGGGTTACGAGCGCGATCTGATCGCGCAGCGCGTCGAGCTTGTAGTCCCGCAGGCTCACGCCATTCATTCGCACTTCGCCCTTCTGGGGGTCGAAAAAACGCATCAGTAAATGCGCCGCGGTGGTTTTCCCGGCACCCGACGATCCCACCAGCGCCACCGTGCTGCCCGCCGGCGCGGAAAAGCTCGCGCCCGCGAGCGCCAGACGGCGATTGGAGAAATACGAGAAGTCCACATCCGAGAATTCCAGGGAGGCGCCGCCACGCGCGGCAGGAAGTGGTGCACCGGGTCCGTCGGTCACCGCGATTTTTTCGTCGTGCACCGCATACAGGCGGCGGGTCGCACCCAGGGTATCGGCAAGTTGGCGGCCGATGTGGGCGATTTCCGAAACCGGCAGAAATGCCGCCATTGCGAGCAGCGTGAGCAGCGGCAGCATACCCGCGTCGAGCTCTCCGGCCGTCACCAGCAGGGCGCCGCTGAAGACCACGGCGAGACCGCCGAGCCCGGTGGCCACTTCCAGCAGCGCCATCTGCATGGTGAGGTCCCTGAAGAACGGCAGCCGCACGCTCAAGTTGCGATTGGTGCGCGCAACCGTTTCGGCCTTGCGCTGCGCGACGTGCTCGAAGGCGATGATCTCGTTGAGACCCTGGATGGTGTCCACCACATGGGCATTGAGCTCTGCGAGCGCCTCGCGCGCCCGGGAGCCCAGGGCATCGATACGCGCGCGCATGAAAAACGGGCTCAGGGCGACGATGATCAGGAACGGCAGCAGCGCGATCGCCATCGGCCAGCCGAAGGTCAACAGCGTGCCGAATACCAGCGCGGGCACCAGAACCGCGACCAGTGCCGGTGCCACCGTGTGCGCGAAAAAGAACTCCACCAGCTCCACGTCATGGGTCGCCATGGCCACCAGGTCGCCGGTGCGGCGGCGCAGCAGATAGGCCGGCGCCAGCCGGTCGAGCTTCTCGAACAGCGCGATGCGCATTTCCGCCAGCATGCGAAACGCCATGTCGTGGGCGATCCAGGATTCCGTCCAGTGAAGAATACCCGCGAGCGGCGCAACCACGGCGAGAACCACCAGATACTGATCGTACGGCGCGCCGTTGTTGACCGCGGCCACCACCAGCGCGCTCACGACACCGACGCCGATCAGTGCGAATACGCGGGTAACGCCGAAAAAAAACACCACCAGGAGCTTGCCCTTCCAGGGCAGCACATGACGAAAAAGCTCACGAAAAGCGTCGAACCATCCCATTCCCTCGGCACGCAGGATGGCATCGGTGGGCTCGAGGTGTGCATTCTCCGCCTCGTCGACGCTGGGCGCGGCAAGCGCGCGGTCCTCTGCGGGCCTGCCGACCGCGAGTGAGGTGTCGACGCCGGCGCTCTCGGCGGCCTGGGCCGCCATCAGCGTG
>FXBF010000915.1_pt1 | contig 10302 bp, 19 predicted proteins | sample 5335321 | NCBI WGS metagenome assembly FXBF01 (sample SAMEA103928391, study PRJEB20085) | sediment metagenome | isolation source: sediment | reverse complement strand
CGCCCGCCATGTTGACCTTCAGCGGTAAGTGACTACTCTGGCCAGCCATGAGCCGTCGGCCCTGCTGGCGCTTGGCGTAGTTCACAGTGATGCGACGCTGGCCACGTTCAACGTATACGACAAATGCGGTTACGGCTATCACAACGAAGAAAAGTATGAGCGCAAACAACGGCTGAAACGTTCCTCGACCCACAAGCTCCAACGTTTGGCCGATAGCACTCGGCAAGCCCGATACGATACCGGCAAAGATGATAATAGATATGCCGTTGCCGATACCGCGCTCCGTAATCTGCTCGCCGAGCCACACCAGAAACATGGTCCCCGTCACCAGCGTGATGACGGTGACGAGCTTGAAACCGATTCCGGCTTCGATTACCACGGGCACACCGCCCGCGACTTGCTGGCTCTCCAACGCTACAGCGACGCCAAGGGCTTGAAACGCCGCCAGCACAACCGTGAAACGACGGGTGTGCTGCGTAATCATGCGGCGACCCGCCTCGCCTTCCTTCTTAAGTTGCTCCAGCTTCGGCACGACCGCAGTCATCAGCTGTATGATGATCGAAGCGGAAATGTACGGCATAATACCGAGCGCAAGCACAGAGAAGCGCTCCAGCGCACCACCGGAGAACATGTTAAATAGACCGATGATGGAGTTCTGGGTACCGCTGAAAAGCTCAGCCAGCGCGTCCGGGTTGATGCCCGGAACAGGGACATAGGTGCCGACGCGGAAAACCACGAGTGCGCCTAGCACGAACAGGATTCGCTGCCGCAGCTCGGTGAGCTTGCCGAGCGCGCCCAGCCCGGTTGCATCGCGTGTAGTGTAGCGCGCCATTAGGACTCGACCTTACCGCCTGCCTGCTCAATGGCGGTAGCTGCTCCGCGGGTCACCGCAATACCTTTCAAGGTCACCGCGCGCTCCAGTTTCCCGGAGAGAAACACCTTCGCGCGCTTTGCTTTTTGCGAGACAATATTCGCCTTTTTCAGGGCGGCCAAATCGATCGAATCAGCATCTACCCCGTTGAGCTCGTGCAACCGTACCTCGGCTGTATCGTGCCGTGACGGTGGCGTGAATCCACGCTTGGGCAGACGTCGCTGCAAAGGCATCTGCCCACCCTCGAAACCAACCTTAGTTCTGCTGCCGGCGCGGGACTTCTGGCCCTTGTGACCACGACCCGAGGTCTTCCCTAAGCCCGAGCCGATACCGCGACCCACGCGTTTGGGTGCGCTCTTGCTGCCAGCAGCAGGTTTGATGTTATTGAGCCGCATTACGAAACTTCTTCCCATTTAAGCAGATAGGAAATCCGATTCACCATTCCGCGCGCCGCCGGGGTGTCCTCCAGCACGACCGAGTGGCGTATGCGGCGCAAGCCCAGCCCCCTGACACAGGCGATGTGCCGCCGCCCGCGGCCTATGGGGCTGCGCAACAAGGTGATCTTTAACTTTTTGCCCGCCATACACCCCTCTAGTCGATTATCTCATCTACGCTCTTACCGCGTTTCGCGGCGACTTCGGCAGGGCTGTGCATCGACAGCAGGCCGTTGAGGGTGGCGCGAACAACGTTGACCGAATTGCGTGACCCGATGCACTTGGCCAAGACGTCCTGTACGCCGGTGACCTCGAACACCGCCCGCATGGCGCCGCCTGCAATGATGCCCGTGCCTTCAGAGGCCGGCCTTATGACCACCTTGGCTGCGCCGTGACGCGCCACCACAGCATGGTGCAGAGTCGGACCCTTCAGGCTCACATTGATCATGTTGCGTCGAGCATTTTCCATAGCCTTTTGCACGGCAACTGGAACCTCGCGCGCCTTGCCTCGCCCGATCCCTACCTTTCCGTCGCCATCGCCGACCACGGTTAACGCCGAGAAGCCAAACAGTCTGCCACCCTTCACAACCTTGGCGACCCGTTTAATGCTAATCAGTTTCTCTTGTAGATTGTCAGTGCGTACACTGATTTGGCGCTCAGCCACTTGCCTATCCTCACAATGCTAAACCGTTTTCCCGTGCCGCCTCGGCTAGCGCCTTGACGCGTCCGTGATACTTGAAGCCAGAGCGGTCAAACGCCACGCGCGTAACACCGGCCTGCTTGGCTTTTTCCGCGATGCGTTTGCCAATGAAGCTCGCCGCTTTGATATTCCCGCCGTTCTTGATTTCCTTTCGAATCTCCGACTCGAGGGTCGATGCGCTTGCCAGGACTGTCGCGCCACCGACTTCGATGATCTGCGCGTATATATGCCTGGGCGTACGGTGTACGCACAGACGACCTATCTGCAAACGTGCGATTCCCCGGCGCACTTTCTGCGCCCGGCGTCGGCGTCTTACGGTCTTGCGCACGTTCTATACCCCCCGCTTACTTCTTCTTGGCCTCTTTGCGTGCAACATGCTCATCAGCATACCTTATCCCCTTGCCCTTATAGGGCTCCGGCGGGCGGAACCCACGAATCTCCGCAGCAACCTGCCCAACCTGTTGCTTGTCGGCGCCCCTCACCAAGATCTCCGTCTGGCTCGGTGTCTCCAGCGTGACTCCCTCGGGTATGGGATAAACGACGGGGTGAGAGAAGCCGGCTGACAAATTCAGCTTGTTCCCCTGCACGGCCGCACGATAGCCCACACCGATAATCGTTAATTTTTTCTCGAATCCCTCGCTCACACCTTTAACCATGTTATTTACAAGGGAACGCATCGTACCCGATAGTGCCCGTGCGAACGTCGATTCGGCGTTCGCCACAAAATGCAACAGTTCTCCATCCTGACGTATATTGACCATCGGATGCACATCGAAGTTCAGTTGTCCCTTGGGTCCCTTGACGCTTACCTGGCTCTCACCGAGCTTGACCTCGACGCCATTTGGTATCGGAACGGGGTTTTTCGCTATTCTCGACATCAGTTGCTCCGCTACGACACGACGCACAAAACTTCGCCGCCGATTCCAGCCTGTCGCGCCACACGATCGGACATGATTCCTTTCGACGTGGAAACGATCGCCACGCCAAGCCCTCCCGCTACGCGAGGAAGCTCGTCTTTACCTTTGTAGAGCCGACGGCCGGGCGTACTGACGCGCTGAATAGTCTCAATTACAGGACGCCCGGCATAATATTTAAGGAATACTTCCAGCACCGGTTTGCCGTCAACCATGCGCTCGTCGTAACGCTCGATGTATCCCTCGTTTTGCAGCACATCGCTAATCCCGCGCTTCGTTCGAGATGCGGGCATAAGTACGCTGATTTTCTCCGCGCTCTGCGCATTGCGGATTCGCGTCAGCATATCAGCAATAGGATCGGTCATCATAGTTCAAACACCCGTGGCGAGTAGCGGGTAGCTAGTAGCGAGGGTCGAATTACTTTACCTATGCCCGACCCCATTCTCGCTACTCGCAACTAGCCACTCGCTACTGTCGTTTACCAACTCGCCTTTACCACACCCGGCACTTCCCCACGCATCATCAGAACACGCAGCTTGTTACGTGCCAGCCCAAACTTACGATAATAGCCTCGTGGACGCCCCGTCAATCGACAGCGGTTGCGAACACGGCTCGGACTGGAGTCACGCGGCAGCTTCTGCAACGCTATCTGTGCCTCCATGCGCTCCGACTCCGACAAAGCAATATTCTTGACTCTGGCCCGAAGCTCCGCACGCCGGACGCTATATTTCGCCGCCAAGGCGACGCGCTTCTTGTCTCGCGCGATCATGGATTTCTTAGCCATATCTCGGGTCAACTCCTGATCGGAAAACTAAACGCACGCAGTAATGCGCGCCCTTCCTCGTCTGTCCTTGCGCTCGTGGTGATCGTAATGTCCATACCACGGATCGCGTCAATTTTGTCGTAATCAATTTCCGGAAATATAATCTGTTCACGTACACCCATCGAATAGTTACCTTGGCCATCAAAGGCCCGCGGTGGCAGTCCACGGAAATCGCGCGCGCGTGGGATCGCGATTTGAACCAGACGATCCAAAAACTCGTACATGCGCGCGCGGCGCAACGTCACTTTGCAGCCAATCAGCCAGCCTTCCCGCACTTTGAAGTTTGCGACTGATTTTCGTGCCCGTGTCGCCACAGGTTTCTGGCCGCTGATCTTTTCCATGTCGCTCATTGCGTTGTCAATAACCTTCTTGTCAGCAAGTGCCTCCCCAACCCCCATATTCAACGTGATCTTCGTGATCCGAGGCACCTGCATCACGCTCTTGAACCCGAACTTTTTAGTCAGCTCGGGTACCACGGTTTTCTGATAATACTCCTGCAGTCTAGCCATCTCTATGATTCCGCGCCTTCACTAGACGTCAATAACTTCGCCATTGCCTTTGAAGTAACGAACCTTTCGCTCGTCTTCAAGGACTTTGATGCCCACACGCTCGCCTTTCCCTGTCGCCGAGTTGTAAAGCGCGACGTTCGAGAAGTGAACGGGCGCTTCTTTGTCGAGTATCCCGCCGGTAACCCCCTTGTTTGGGTTGGGGCGTGTGTGTTTCTTGACCATATTCATATTTTCGACGAGGACGCGATTATCCGGCAATACACGCAGCACTGCCCCCTGCTTTCCTTTGTCCTTACCGGCAAGCACGACGACCTGGTCTCCTTTTCGAATCCTGCGCATTTTCGTCTGCCCCTAAAGCACCTCGGGCGCCAAAGAAATAATTTTCATGAAATTCTGCGTGCGCAGCTCCCTCGTCACTGGCCCGAATATGCGGGTGCCGACCGGCTGCAACTGCGCAGTAAGCAATACAGCAGCGTTCTTATCGAAACGAATAACCGACCCGTCACTGCGCCGTACGCCTTTGCGTGAACGCACGATAACGGCTGCGTAAATATCTCCTTTTTTTACGCGGCCACGCGGCATTGCCTCCTTTACGCTTACCTTAATCACATCGCCAATGCCGGCATATCGGCGCTGCGAACCGCCGAGGACCTTGATGCATTTGACTTTTTTCGCGCCGCTATTGTCCGCGACGGACAACACCGTCTGCATCTGGATCATTGCCTGCACTCCATGAGTGGGCTTTTGTCCGAACCAAGACGCGCTGTCAACAAATGTAGTATGCCGTCATTCACCTTACTAATACCTGCCACCTAGATTGCCGTCGCTTTCTCTACGACCTTTACTAGTCGCCAGCTCTTATTCTTCGAGATCGGCCGACACTCCTCGATAACGACAAGATCTCCTTCGTCGCACTCGTTGTTCTCGTCATGCGCGTGCAGCTTGGTTCGGCGGCGCACGTACTTTTGATATAGCGGATGCGGAACCTTGCGCTCGATTACGACCGTGATCGTCTTGTCCATCTTACTGCTCACAACCCGCCCGCTGACCGAACGCGCCGTGCTTGGCTTCCCCGTCATACCTCTTCACCTTTTCGTTTTTTCTCGTTCATGACGGTCCGAAACCGGGCGATATCGTGGCGCACCTCCCGTATCCTGGTCGGATTGCCCAACTGGCCAATCGCCCTCTGCATGCGAAGGTTGAACTGCTCACGCAGGAGCTCGTGCAGCTCCTTCGTTGTGGCCGCATCGTCCATGGCCCTGATATCTTTTGCTCTCACGACGCCACCTGCCTCGTTACGAACGCGGTTTGCACGCACAACTTAGCCGCGGCGAGCCGGAAGGCCTCACGCGCCTGATCCTCGACAACCCCCTCCATTTCGTAGAGTATGGCCCCCGGTTTTACCACGGCCACCCAGTACTCGGGATTGCCTTTGCCTTTGCCCATGCGCACCTCTAGCGGTTTCTTCGACACGGGCTTGTCCGGAAAGACACGTATCCACACGCGCCCTCCGCGCTTGATGTAGCGTGTCAGCGCGCGCCGCGCCGCCTCGATCTGCCGCGCAGTCAGTCGTCCACGGGTCGTGGCCTTGAGGCCATACTCGCCAAAACTGACCCTATTACCGCGTGTCGCCACTCCTCGGTTTCGACCTTTATGCTGCTTACGATACTTGGTTTTTTTCGGTTGTAGCATTGAGTTCCACCGTTCGACGCGTCAAACACTCGCCTTCTTGGCGGCTTCCGCCTCGCTTTCTTCCTCGCGATCAAATATCTCGCCTTTGAATATCCACACCTTGACACCGATTACGCCATAGGTCGTGAAGGCCTCGGAAAAACCGTAGTCGATGTCTGCACGCAACGTGTGCAGCGGCACGCGTCCCTCGCGATACCATTCGGTACGGGCGATCTCGGCGCCGTTCAGTCGTCCTGCGACCATCACTTTGACGCCCTGCGCACGCAGCCGCATTGCATTGGTAACGGCGCGCTTCATAGCGCGCCGAAACATAATCCGTTTCTCCAGTTGCTGGGAGATGCTCTCGGCTACCAGTTGGGCATCCAATTCAGGTTTGCGGATCTCTTCCACCGTCAGATGAACCGGTTGCCCTGCCAGCCCGGCAAGCTCTTTACGGAGCTTCTCGATATCTTCGCCCTTTTTCCCGATGACGATTCCAGGCCGCGCCGTGTGTACCGTTACATTTACGCTCTTCGTAGGACGCTGGATAATAATCTTGCTAACCGCGGCATGCGCTAGCTTTTTCTTTATATAGGAACGCAGCTGCAAATCGGAGTTGAGATTATCGGCATAGGTCTTGTTGCCCGAGTACCACTTGGCCGTCCAGTCGTTAATAATACCCAGACGCAGACCCGTCGGAATCACCTTCTGACCCATTATTCACTCTCCTTTTCGGCTTTTTGTGCCTGCGCCTGCTTGCCGGCGCCCGGAGTCACATCGGCTACCGTAACTGTAATATGGCTACTGCGTTTCTTGATGCGCGCCGCTCGGCCCTTGGCACGCGCGCGCCAGCGCTTGATCGTAGGTCCTTCGTCCACCTGAACGCTCGCTATCCGCAACTCATCAACGTCGGCGCCCTCATTGTGCTCCGCATTTGCGATCGCCGACAGTACAGCCTTGCGCAACGGTAATGCCGCCTTCTTGCCGCTGAACTCCAGCACGTTCAGCGCCTTTTGCACCGGCAACCCGCGAATTTGGTCGGCCACGACCCGCCCTTTCTGTGGCGAGATCCGTATGTACTTGAGCACTGCTGTTGCTTGCATGACTATTTTGCAGCCGCCTTCTTGTCGCCCGAATGTCCCTTGAACGTACGTGTGGCAGCGAACTCTCCAAGCTTGTGCCCGACCATATTTTCCGTGACCAGTATCGGCACATGTTGCCGGCCGTTGTGCACAGCAATGGTCAGGCCCACGAAATCCGGCGTGATCGTGGACCGCCTTGACCAGGTCTTGATAGGTCGCCTGCTGCCCTGTGACTGGGCACGCTCCACCTTCTGCGCGAGGTGATGATCGACAAATGGTCCTTTCTTGACCGAGCGTGGCATTTTTCAGAAAACCCCCAATTTCCAGTTAAGCTTCCAGGCAGTGCGTCCCTTTAAACCAACCCGCCAATATTCCTCTTGTCGCCTTACCCTTCCCTCTTCATACATCACGGCCCTACCGTTTGCGCCGCCGTATAATCATGGGATCCGTGCGCTTATTAAGCCGCGTCTTGTGGCCCTTGGTGGGAACGCCCCAAGGCGTCACCGGGTGCCGACCGCCCGAGGTGCGCCCTTCACCGCCTCCGTGCGGGTGATCGACCGGGTTCATCGCCACGCCGCGCACAGTCGGACGTATACCACGCCAGCGTTTGGCGCCCGCTTTCCCGAGCTTGCGCAGGGAGTGCTCCGCATTGCCGACCTCGCCGATAGTAGCCCGGCAATCGACGTGGACCTTGCGCACCTCTCCCGATCTCAGCCGCAGCTGTGCATAACTGCCCTCGCGCGCCACAAGCTGGATCGCCGCACCCGCGCTGCGCCCCAGCTGGGCCCCTTTGCCGGGCTTGAGCTCCACGCAATGGACCACGCTACCCAGGGGGATGTTACGTAAAGGCAGAGCGTTTCCCGGTCTGATCGGCGCATCCACCCCCGAGACTATCTCGGCTCCGAGCCGCACATCTTTGGGCGCAATGATATAGCGACGCTCGCCATTGGCGTACAAAACCAGCGCGATGTTGGCGCTGCGGTTCGGATCATACTCCAGGCGTTCCACTTTTCCCGGAATACCGTCGTTCTTGCGTCGAAAATCGATCACGCGATAGTGCCGTTTGTGCGCGCCGCCCCGATGCCGCACCGTAATCCGTCCATAGCTGTTACGCCCGTGGGTCTTAGTCTTCTTTTCCAGTAACGGCGCAAAGGGCTCGCCCTTGTGCAACTGCGCATTGACCAGCTTGGCCATACCGCGGCGACCTGGAGAAGTTGGTTTGACTTTAATTACCGCCATCGTACCGTCTCGTCCAATCAAGATACGGCGAGAAAATCAATATCGAAACCGGGCTTAAGGCGCACATAAGCCTTTTTCGTGTCGGCGCGCTTGCCCACCCGCCGGCCAAACGCCTTCCTTTTTCCCTTGATGTTCAATACGGTTACGCTCTCAACTTTCACATCGAACATCTTTTCTACCGCCTGCTTGATGACCCGCTTGCTCGCATCAGGGCGCACCTTGAAGGCAAATTGCTTGTGCTTGTCCGCCAGCCGGGTACTTTTTTCAGACACATAGGGCGCCAGCAAGACCTGGTACAGCAGTTCCTCGCTCATGCCAAACGCTCCTCAAACTTCTTTACGGCGCTCACCGTCATAATGACCTTCTCGTACCGCAGGAGGTTGACGGGATCCGCATGACTTACGTCACAAACGTGCACCGTCGGTAAGTTACGGGCCGACAGAGATAGCTTGTGGTCAATATCCCCTGTAACAATCAACACATCGTTCGCGCCTAGCTTGTTCAATTTTTCAGCGAGCAGCTTCGTCTTGGGCTCATCCAGACCGATGTCGTCGACCGCCAAGAGCCGGTCTTGGCGCACCAACTCGGATAGAATCGCCCGCAACGCCCCGCGATGCATCTTGCGGTTGACCTTTTGTGAGAAATCATGGGTCGCCGCCGCAAATATTCTTCCGCCGCCACGCCACAACGGACTTCGGATAGTGCCGGCACGCGCGTGGCCAGTGCCCTTCTGGCGCCACGGCTTGGCCCCGCCACCACGAGCCGCTGCGCGGTTCTTCTGTGCCCGAGTTCCCCGGCGCCCGCCAGCCTGATAGGCAACGACAACCTGGTGCACGAGCGGCTCGTTGAACCGTGCGGCAAAGACCTCGTCCGAAACCTGCACCTCCGACTTGGAACCGGACCCCTCGAGGCTGCTAACTACATTGAGCTTCATGGCAGCGCCCCTTAACCCGTGCTCTTGGCTTTAATGGCAGGAAGAATAACGACATCCCCACCCTTGGCGCCCGGCACAGCACCCTTAACCAGCAGCAGGTTGCGCTCTGGATCGACACTGACGACCTCGAGCGTCTTTTGCGTGCGCCTCACATTGCCCATGTGCCCCGCCATCTTCTTGCCAGGGAAAACCCGGCCCGGCGTCGTGCGCTGACCGATAGAGCCGGGGGCACGATGTGCGAGCGAGGTCCCATGCGTTGCGCGCCCGCCATGGAAACCATGGCGCTTCATAACGCCAGCGAAGCCCTTGCCGATAGTGGTTCCCTGCACATCGACCTTTTGCCCCACGGCGAATGTATCGACCTTGACCTCCGCGCCGGGCGTCAGGGCCTCGCCTTCGCCTGGGGCCAGGCGGAATTCCCAAAGTCGACGCCCGGGCTCCACACCTGCTTTCGCGAAATGCCCGACCAGCGCCTTGTTGACATGACGACGCCGCGCGCCGGTAGTGACTTGTACCGCCCGGTAGCCGTCGCGACCGTTTTCCTTCACTTGGGTCACACGGTTAACGGTGACCTCCAGTACGGTCACTGCCACGGCGGCACCGTCCTCCCTGAAAAGGCGCGTCATACCCAGTTTTCGACCAATAAGCCCTATTGGCATGCCAAACCCTATTTGTTGTACGCGCTGGCTGGTGAATCCCTAATCTGTCCCGGCGGAATAGCCGGGTGACCAATCAGCCACGCCTTAACCCAACTTTATTTCGACATCAACGCCCGCCGCCAGGTCCAGCTTCATCAACGCATCGACGGTCTTGTCAGTGGGATCCATGATGTCCATGATTCGTTTGTGCGTGCGTATTTCGAACTGGTCGCGTGATTTCTTATCCGTGTGCGGAGAACGCAAGAGCGTGAAGCGCTCGATCTTCGTTGGCAAGGGGATCGGCCCCTTTACCAACGCGCCGGTGCGCTTTGCGGTATCCACAATCTCAGCCGCCGATCTATCGATCAAGCGATGATCGAAGGCCTTCAAACGAATCCTGATTTTCTGACCAGCCATATCTAAATCGTCTCTAGGACTAAGGACTGAGTGCTGAGGACTGAGTGTCGGAAAACGGCCCTTGTTACCT
>FXBF010000914.1_pt1 | contig 10310 bp, 9 predicted proteins | sample 5335321 | NCBI WGS metagenome assembly FXBF01 (sample SAMEA103928391, study PRJEB20085) | sediment metagenome | isolation source: sediment | reverse complement strand
GCGTCCTCGAGTGGCGCGAGTCAAGATGTTCGAGCCGGAACCGTGCTCAAGCGTCGCCAAACATCTAGGGGTGTGTTCAACACACCCCTAGAACGGTTCTGGCCTGCGCGATATCTGCCTTGATCTGAGCGACGAGAGCATCGACAGACGTGAAGCGTTGCTCGTTCCGGATCCGATCAATGAACGCTACCCGCATGTTCTTCCCGTACAGGTCGAGATCCACATCCAGGAGATACACCTCGATCGTCTCGACCCCTCCGCCGAACGTCGGCCGCGTCCCAACGTTGCAGACTCCGTCGTAATCGACCCTGTCAACGGTGCACACGACGGCGTACACGCCGCCTGCGGGTCGGACGAGACCTTGTGGCATCGTGATGTTGGCCGTTGGGAACCCTATCGATCGTCCGCGTGCGTCACCCGGGACGACGACACCGTCGACACTGAACGGCCGACCGAGCATGCGTGCCGCCAGTTCTACACCGCCCGAAGCGATCGCAGCCCGGATGGCTGACGACCGAACCTCGGTGCCGTACAAATCAACGACCGGTGTCACGATCACCGAAAAGCCGAGCTCTTGCCCGAGAAGTCGAAGGGTATCGACGTTTCCCTGTGCCTCGTAGCCGAACCGGAACCCCTCGCCCACAGCGACCACGCGTGCACCGAGACCTTCGACGAGGTACTCCTTGACGAACTCGTCCGGGGAGAGGCTCCGGACGCCCTCGTCGAAGTCGATGACCGCTGCCGCATCGAACCCTTCTTCCTCGAACAGTTCTAACCGTCGCTCGAGCGATGCCAACGCAGGCGGCGCCTCCCTACCGGTCACAATGGCATCCGGGTGCGTTCCGAACGTCAGCGCAACACGGGGAAGATCGTCTCCTGCTTCAGCGAGAGCCTGAAAGACAGCCGTGTGTCCGCGGTGGACACCGTCGAAGACCCCGATGGCGACCGCGCGCGGCGCTCCCCCGGGATTCCAGGTCGCAGGTTCGTTGCGGTACACATTCAATGGAGCACCACCTCGGGAATGAGCGCCTTACGGTCGCGCCGATACATAGCGATGAGGTTGCCGTCTCCGTCGCCGATGCGCAACAACGCATCGTACGGTGCGTCGTGTGGCGCCATCTGCAAGGGCAACTCACGGCCATTTCTGACGCGGAAAGCGACAGAATCATCGACCCTCAGCTCCGGATAATCACCCAGTACGGTCGAGGGATCGAGCAAGAGACGCTCGAGGTCGTCCTCTCCGGCAGCATCTACGATCTCATCGACCGACAAGGCGTCGTTCACATCCATCGCGCCGTTCCTGACTCGCCGCAGCGCCGTCAGGTGCGCCCGTCCACCGACGGCTCTGCCCAGATCGTCAGCAAGGGTGCGAATGTAGGTGCCGGTGGAACACACGGTCCGGAACGTGACCGCCGGATAGTCAGACGGTGCAAGGTCGATGAGTTCGAGCATGTAGATGGTCACCGGCCGGGCGTCACGCGCTACGATCCTGCCTTCGCGGGCAAGCTGGTACAGACGCTTGCCTTCCACCTTGCGAGCCGACACCATAGGCGGCACCTGCAGGATGTCCCCGTTGAAGCGTTCCATCGCAACCCGTACCTCTTCGGCTGTGACTGGAAGCGGTTCACGTGACAGGATCGCGCCGTCCGCGTCAAGAGAGTCTGTTGCCACCCCAAAGAGGGCCGTTGCGAGATATTCCTTGCGCGCCCCCTGGACGAACCGGAGGAGCCTCGTCGCGGCGCCGACGCCGAGGACGAGCAGTCCCGTTGCCATCGGATCGAGGGTGCCGGCATGGCCGACCTTTTCCCCTACCTGCTCGCGCACTCTTGCTACGACATCGTGCGAGGTCCATCCCTGAGGCTTGTCCACGAGCAAGAACCCGGCGGGCGGCGACGCGCTCACGGCAACAGCGTGCCGATCTTGGCGATGATCACTTCAGGCGCTTCGCTGGAGGTGAATCCGGCCGCGTTGTGATGACCTCCCCCACCGAAGGAGTGCGCGATCGCAGCGACATCGATCGCGCCACGTGACCGTAAGCTTGCCTTCACCACACCCTCCTTCTTCACCTTCAGAAGGCACGCAACTTCGGTGCCACGAGCCATACGAACGAGATCGATGAGCGCGTCGGTCTCGTGGTACTCGAGTCCCGCCTGCTCGAGATCCGCCAGCGTCATGATCGACCAGACGAATCGGCGCTTGTCATCGAATACGGCCCGGCCAAGTACCGCCGCGGCCACCTCGTAATAGCCGAAAGGTGCCTCCTCGAAGAGCTTCTGACCGATGACATCCGTCCGCACCCCATATCGGAGGAGATCGGCCGCGATCGTGTGCGTCCTCGGCGAGGTGGACGAGTACTGGAACCGGCCGGTATCAGTGACGATGCCCGTGTACAACGCGGTCGCCACGGGTTCCGACAGAGGCCATCCGAGCTCAATGATCAGCTCGTAGATGAGTTCGGTGGTCGCAGCGGCCGATCGGTCGACGAGAACGTGATCCCCCCAGGAGCCATCCGAGATGTGGTGGTCGACGACCACGAGACGCTTTGCCCCGCTGAGAGCGCCGGCCAGAGCTCCCACGCGATCTTGCACCGACGTATCGACAACGACGCCAACGTCGAGGTCCTTCGGGAAGGCGGCAGGAGCAACCAACGTCGACGAGTCGAGAAACGACATCTCCTCGGGCACGACGAACGGCTCCGCGAACGAAGCGACCGCATCGATGCCTGCGTCTCTCGCTGAGAGCGTCAGACCGATCATCGACCCGAGGGCGTCGCCATCGGGTCCGACATGGCCGACGACACCGATCGAGTTCGCATTCCGTAGAACTCCGACGACGCCCGCGACCGCATCAGCACGCTCAGTCATCCTGGTCGGTCTCCTCGTTGATCTCAGCGATGATCTGTGAGATGCGGAGACCTTCGTCGATTGCGAGATCGACGCGGAACTCGAGCGTCGGGGTGTACCGGAGCCTGGTTTCCGTCCCGATCACCCGTTGGATCCGCGGCGTCGCCCTCTTGAGCGCCTCTGCGGTATCGCGCTTTTCCTCATCCGAGCCGAGCACCGAGTAGTACACGATGGCGTGACGTAGGTTCGGGCTCGTCTTGGCGCCTGTAATCGTCAGGAAGCCGATACAAGGATCCTTGAGATCGACAACAGACTCAGCAACGACCTCGCGCACGAGCTCGTCGACCTTCCGCATACGGGAACTCTTCTGTCGTGCCATGGCTCCGTCCTGTCACCGCCAACGGTATCAGCAGTGGTACCCGCTGATCAGGTTCGGGCGATCTCACGAACCTCATACGACTCGATCGTGTCGCCTTCTTTGATATCACGAAAGTTCGCAAGCCCGACGCCGCACTCGTACCCGGTCGCAACGGTCCCGACATCGTCCTTGAAGCGTCGCAGCGACGCGATCTTCCCGTCGTAGACGACGACTCCGTCGCGTACGAGCCTCGCCCGAGCGTTGCGGCTGATCGACCCCTCTGTGACGTACGATCCTGCGACGAGGCCAAGCTTTGGTGCTCGGAAAACCTGGCGAACTTCGGCGACCCCGAGGAAGGTCTCGATCTCTTCCGGCACCAGCTCTCCGACGAGGAGTGACTCCACATCGTCGAGTAGCTCGTAGATGATCGAAAAGGTTCGGATGTCGATGCCGGCTTCCTTGGCTGCTGATCGAGCCGACGCATCAGGTCTCGAGTTGAACCCGTAGATCACGGCTCCAGACGCCTCCGCAAGCGATACATCGTTGGTCGTAACACCTCCGACCCCTGTGTGGACGATCGTCACGTATCCATCATCCCGACTGATCTTCGCCGCGGACTCCTTGATCGCTTCGAGCGAACCATGAGTGTCCGTCTTGACGATGATCCTCAGTTCCGAGTAATCCTGTGTGCGGAGTTGCTCGATCAACACGCCGAGACGGTCGGTAGCACTTGGCACCGTGAGTTCTCGCGCTCGGATCTCGTCGATCTTGGCCTGCGCCATCTTCCTAGCGGTTCGCTCGTTATTCGCAACCTCAAACATGTCGCCGGCCGTCGGGATCTCATCCCACCCCATCACCAGTACCGGCATCGATGGGCCGGCTTCGCTGACCTGGTTGCCTGCATCGTCGAAAATCGCCCTCACCCTCCCAGGCACCGGTCCCGCGACGATGGCGTCCCCCTTCTTGAGGGTGCCGCGTTGCACGATGACAGTTGCCACCGGTCCCCGCCCGACCTCGAGTTGAGCCTCGATGACCGTTCCAATGGCGGGCGCCTTCGGATTCGCCGTGAGTTCCTCAACTTCGGCGACCAGCGAGATCATCTCGAGCAGGTCGTTGACGTTCGTTCCCTGCAACGCCGAGATCTCGATTGCAGGTACGTCACCACCAAGATCCTCGACCACTATCTCATGCTGCGTAAGTGCCGCTCGAACCGCGTACGGATCAGCCGCGTCGAGGTCCATCTTGTTGATGGCGATGATGATCGGCACGTCTGCGGCCTTGGCGTGGTTGATCGCCTCGACGGTCTGAGGCATCACCGAATCATCAGCCGCGACGACGATGATCGCGATGTCGGTGATTTCAGCTCCTCGCGCTCGCAATGCGGTGAAGGCCTCGTGTCCAGGGGTATCGATGAACGTGATCTTCGATCCCTCATGGTCGACCTGATAAGCACCGATGTGTTGAGTGATCCGGCCGGCTTCGCCTTCGATCACGTTGGCGTTGCGGATCGTGTCCAGCAGTTGTGTTTTCCCGTGGTCGACGTGACCCATCACGGTCACGACCGGAGACCTTGTCACGAGCGTCGAGGGGTCGTCCTCGTACTCGATGAGGTGGCGCTGACGACCCAGATCCTCTTCTTCTTCGTCTGATTCTGCGACGAGGATCTCCCAACCGAGTTCACGGCCGAGCGGTTCGATGGCCTTGACGGGGATCTCACCTCCGCCCGGAACCATCTCCCCCATGAACATGAGCGTCTGGACGATGTCGGCTGTCCGAATCTTGACCATCCGGGCGAGTTCGTGCACTGTGATGCCTGGTTCGACAAGAAGCACCTTGTCGTCGTCCGGCTCCTGGGCCGCCGGTTCATCCTCGGCAGACTCGATCGATTGAAGCTCTGCCGCCGGTTCCTGGTCGAGCGCGTCGGCAGTCACGTCGTGCTGCAGGTCTCGTTCCTGATCGCCCTCATCAGCTGCCGTCTCGACCGCGTCTGAGTCGGGTTCAACAGTCGTCTTGGACTTGTCCTCGTACGACATCCGAACGAGAACCGCAGCTTCCTCATCGAGCCCCGATGACGCGGTCTTGACCTCGATACCGAGGCTTTGGGCGCGCTCAAGCACGTCCTTGGACTCCTGCCCAAGCTCTCGAGCTAGCTCATAAACGCGTACTTTCGCCACCGTTACCTCCGCGCCGTCGTCGTAGCGAGATCACTCGCCGCGATCGGCTGCTTCCTCGTTGTCCTCAATAGACACATCCGCATCTTGGGACGCATCGTCGTCTTTGTCTGTGCCGAGTTCGTCTCCGTCCGCCTCGACGCCATCAGCGTCATCGGCATTCTCGTCACTAGCGACCTCATCCGTGGCATCCTCGAGATCGGTCTCCGCTACCTGAGACGCTCCATCACCTTCTCTTACGGTCTCAAACTCGGCCTCTTCGTCATCTTCGATATCGAGTCCGAGGTCTTGGGACTCGGAACGAATGTCGATTCGGTAACCCGACAGTCTGGCAGCAAGGCGTGCATTCTGGCCTTCCTTGCCGATCGCGAGGGATAGCTGATGATCAGGCACGATCACGACTGCGGTGTTCTCTTCCTCGTCGATCCGCACATCCTGAACCCGGGCGGGACTCAAGGCTTCAGCTATGAAGGTCGTGGGGTTGTCATCCCATTCAACGATGTCGACCTTTTCGCCTTTGAGCTCGTTGACGACCTGGCGGACACGCGACCCGCGGGCGCCCACGCATGCTCCGACAGGGTCGACGTTCGGATCGTTCGAAGCCACAGCGATCTTTGTTCTGTGTCCCGCTTCCCGAGCGATAGCTTTGATCTCGATGTCACCGTCGACGAGCTCGGGAACTTCCAGCTCGAACAACGCGCGGATGAACTCCGGATGACTGCGCGACACGACGATCTGGGGACCCTTGCCCTCACCGCGCACCTCGAGGATCCATGCCTTGACACGGTTCCCCCGTTCGAGCCGCTCGTACGGGATCTTCTCGGATCCTGGAAGTATCGCCTCAGCATCACCAAGGTCCAAGATCGCGTACCGGTGATCAGACTGTTGCACGATACCCGTGATGAGATCGCCCTCACGGCCTTCATAGAGATCGAACACTTGCTCACGCTTCGCATCCCTGAGCCGCTTCAAGATCACCTGCTTGGCCGTGGACGCAGCGATACGACCGAAATCCTCTGGCGTGTCTTCCCACTCGTCTACGACGTTGCCATCCTCGTCGAGATCCTGACCGTAAACGCAGATCTCGCCGGTGTCGGCGTCGATCGTCACGCGAGCTTCTTCGGCGGCACCAGGGGTGCGCTTGTAGGCCGAGACGAGTGCGTTCGCAAGCGCCTCGAGAATCGTGTCTCTCGGGACACCCTTTTCCCTTTCGAGCAACTCGAGCGCATCCATCAGGTTGTAGTCCATAGTCTCTCCTACGCGTCTTTGCCCGGACGGGCGCCCTTCTCCCAAACGAACACGGTCCGTGCGGATGACACGTCGGCGTATGCGATCGTCCGTTCGCCGTCATCGATCTGAAGGGTGAAACTGGAATCATCGGCAGCCACGACGGCGCCATTGTGATCTTTCGCTCCGTCGATCTCACGGAAGGTCCTCACTTTGACCTGCCTGCCGACGGACTTCGAGTAGTGCCTCGGGCGGGCGAGCTTGCGCTCCAGCCCGGGCGATGAAACTTCGAGCATGTAGGCGCGTGTGAAGGGATCATCCTCGTCGATCAGCCTGCTGATACCTCGAGACAGCTCCGCGATGCGGTCTACACCAACCGGCTCATCTGCGTCAACGGTGACGCGTACGATCTGGCCACCGCCAAGCACCTCGACATCGTCGAGTTCGATTCCCTCGGCAGCAACGTAGGGATCGATCCGATCCCACAGCCTTTCTGCGACACTTCTCACGGTACTCCTTGCACGCCAAAGAGAACTCTGCTCAAACAAAGAGGCGGGCCACGGCCCACCCCTAGCAGAGATCTCGGTTCGCGGTCCGATTATACCAGCCGGTGCGGCTTCGTGGCTGCCTGGAATGAAAGCCGATCAGGTCGTGCGGCCGACAAGCTCGGCGATCGTCGAGACAACGCTACCGATCGCAACATCTCTTGACTGGCCTGCGCGCCGATCGAGCAATTCCATCACTCCGTTCGCTATCCCGCGCGGACCGACAGTGACACGCAGAGGCACACCGATGAGTTCAGCATCGTTGAACTTCACACCCGGTCGTTCATCCCGATCGTCGAGTAGCACTTCGACTCCTCGCTCTCCGAGATTTCGGCTCAAGGTCTCTGCGGCCGCCATGGTTGGCTCGTCATCTGGCCGCACGACGGTGATAATGACGTGATACGGTGCGATTGCGAGCGGCCAGATGATGCCCTTGTCGTCATGGTTGGCTTCCACGGAAGCCGCCATGGATCGCTCGACTCCGATACCGTATGAACCCATCACGATGGGTACGGTTTCGCCTCGTTCATCGAGAACGGTGACACCGAGCGGTTCCGCATAGAAGGTTCCGAGCTTGAAGATGTGACCAACCTCGATCGCGCTGAACACGTCGAGCGGTTCGCCACACGTCGGGCACCCCTCGCCGGCTACCGCGGTGCGTAGATCCGCCCATTCGGTCACGTCGATATCGCGGTCGATTCTCACACCGCGCAGGTGTTTGTCGTTCTCGTTCGCGCCGGTCGTCATGGCGCTACGCCCGGCCAGTGCCTCATCGGCCACGATGCGCACACCAGACACGCCGACGGCACCAAGGCTGCCTGCGTCTGCCCCGAGAAGTGCCAAGATCTCTTCGGGTTGCGCCGACCGTACGTCCACTGTCTGGAGATGATCCAACAGCTTCTGGTCCTGAACCGCGTGATCGCCACGCACAAGAATGAGGGCAGGCTCCTCATCGACAACGTACACGAGTGTCTTGATCTGTCGATACGCCGGGGCTCCGCCGTCGAAGATCTCGAGATCTGCGATCGTGCGTACGCCCGGCGTGTCGAACACGTCGAGATCGTGTTCCCCCTCGGGATCGACGATCCGTGGGATCGCGGACGTCGCCGTCTCGACGTTGGCTGCGTAGTCACACGCCGCACAGTGAGCGACATCGTCCTCCCCCACATCGCTCGGAGCCATGAACTCGACCGAATCCTTTCCGCCCATGGCCCCCGACGATGCCTTGACGGCGATCGTTTCCATACCAAGCCGTTCGAAAATGCGTGTGTAGGCGCCGAAGTGACGATCGAACTGCACATCGAGGCCATCGAGGTCGATATCGAACGTGTACGAGTCCTTCATCGTGAACTCACGCACCCGCAGAAGCCCCGATTTCGGTCTCGCCTCGTCGCGGAACTTCGTCTGGATGTGGTACCAGAGCTGCGGAAGCTGCTTGTACGAGGTCAGTTCCCTGGCAATGGTCGCGAAAATCTCTTCGTGCGTGGGGCTGAGGACGATGCGAGAGCCCTTGATGTCGTCGAACGTCATCATGATGTCCTTCAACGTTTTGGCCCGACCGGTCCGGTCCCAGATCTCCTTGGGGTGCAGTTGGGGTAGCAGGAACTCTTGTCCCCCGATCGCGTCGATCTCCTCACGGATGATGTCCATGACGTTGTCCCTGACCCGCTGGCCCAGCGGGAGGATCGAGTAGACGCCAGCCATGAGCTGTCGGATGTAGCCGCCGCGAACGAGCAGCTTGTGGCTCACTGCCTCAGAATCTGCGGGGTCTTCACGAAGGGTTGGTATGAAGGCCTGGGACCAGCGCACGATGCTCCTGGGAGTCGAATGGTGCGAGTTTAGCGGTCGCTCAGACCGAGTCTTCTGCGCCGGCGACGTCCTTCACAGCCTGCCTTCGCTCCTGCGAGCGGTTGGCGTCACCCTGGATCGAGATCAGCTCGAGCCGCTCCTCAGCGGCAAGGTCGGCAGCCGTGACGTCGGCTGCCGCCAGACGCGCTTCGGCTCCTTGTTCGGCCAGCAGCCGCGCCTCGTCGAGCAACGCATCCACCATCTCGGCCTCCGGCACCACGCGAACGACCTCCCCTTTGATGAACAGGTGACCTCTGCCTCGTCCGGCCGCGAGGCCGAGATCCGCTTCACGAGCCTCACCGGGTCCGTTGACCACGCATCCCATGACAGCGACCTGGATGGGAAGCTTCAACGCCTCGAGACGCTCGTTCGCTTCGGACGCCACCTTGATGACGTCGACCTCGGCTCGTCCGCAGGACGGGCAGGCGATGAAATCGAGCGTCGATCGCTCTCTCAGGCCGAGGTATTCGAGCAGGGCACGGCCCGCTTTCGCCTCCTCGACCGGGTCTGCAGTGAGTGAGAAGCGGATCGTGTCCCCGATGCCTTCACTGAGGAGAGTCGCGATCCCGGCCACCGATTTGATCAGTCCGCCAGGAGGCGGTCCTGCCTCGGTCACGCCGAGATGGAGCGGATACTCGGTCGTGTCCGCCAGGAGACGGTACGACTCGACCATGAGAGCAACGTTCGAATGCTTGACGGAGATCTTGATGTCGTGAAAATCGACTTCGTCGAGGTACCTGACTTCCTGCATGGCCGAGGCGACAAGCGCCTCAGGTACAGGGCCTCCATACGAGTCGAGCAGATCCTTGTCGAGGGACCCGGCGTTGACCCCGATGCGTATCGGGATTCCTGCAGCTTTGGCGACCGACGCAACCTCCTTGATGTGCCGTTCGTTGCGTATGTTCCCCGGGTTGAGCCGCAGCGCCGAAACACCTGCTTCGATCGCTGCCAGCGCGAGGCGGTACTGGAAGTGAACATCGGCCACGATCGGCACGGGCGAACGCGGCATCATCTCAGCGATCCCTTGAGCCGCTTCCACCGTGTTGCAGGTCACCCGAACGATGTCGGCTCCAGCGCCTGCCAGCGCGTAGATCTGAGCAAGCGTTCCGTCGACGTCGGCCGTCTTGGTCGTGGTCATCGACTGCACCGACACCGGTGCACCGCCTCCCACCTCGATATCACCGACTCGGAGCTTGCGGGTGACGCGACGTTCAAACGGCATAGATGCAGGATACGTTGTACGTACTACTTCCTCACTGTATTGGTCTGAAGATGTCCAGGTACACACCCATCAAACCCAGACCGACGAGGAAGATGA
>FXBF010000913.1_pt1 | contig 10312 bp, 4 predicted proteins | sample 5335321 | NCBI WGS metagenome assembly FXBF01 (sample SAMEA103928391, study PRJEB20085) | sediment metagenome | isolation source: sediment | reverse complement strand
CTGTTCCTGGATCGCCTTCTCTTCTTCGGTCATCAAGCCTTCATAGAACATTGCCTTGTCCCTCCTCGCCGTTCATCCCATGCCGTCGATCAGCAAAGGCCCATTCTTCCCAAGGTTCCCGTTCAGGTGGGCCTCTCCTCACCGCCGAATCCCGTACCCTCGCTCAGGCGGGCCTCTCCTCACAGCCGAATCCCATTTCCTCGCTCAGGCGGGCCTCTCCTCGTAGTCGAATCCCGTTTACCCAGTCTAGGTGCCACGAGCCAGTGGGTCAAAGGGGTTTTGTCGTGGACTTTCCGTCGTTTGGCATCCATCCTTCGGGCCCTACGCCAGAGCCTTCTTGGCCCGCGGACGCCCACATCAGATCCTGCCCTCGGCCGAAGTCGTCTTTCAGATACTCGATGCGCTGATCCTGGCTCTATCGAATCGCAGGTAGGACTCGCCGCGGGGAAACGCTTCCGGTGAGGAATTATTCACGGGCCGCGCAGAATCAGTCACCCACGCGGATCGAACCCGCCTGCTTCGAGATTGGACACATTTTCCCAACTCATGCTTCAGCAGAAGAAATTGTGTATCATTCGACCAATGGAAGGCTTCGGCGCCAGCTGATCATCGTCAACATGAGTGCGCCGTTGCATCGATCGCCGGGATAGCCGCCCGCACAATTTCCAGCTGCATGATTTCGACTTACCAAACATGAATCAAGGGTATCCTTGCGCATAGCCATTACAGCCGACTTGCACTTGACGACACAGCAGGATCATCCCGAGCGATTCGCCGCGATCCAGGACATTCTCCGTCAGTGCGGCGAGCTTGCCATTGATCGGCTGATCATCGCCGGCGATTTGTTCGACCAGTCCCAGCAGAATTACGCCGAATTCGAACAAGCCTACGCTGATGCGCGCCCTGAAAATCTGGCCATGACCGTGATTCCCGGAAACCATGACCCTCAGCTTGTGGGTAGTGCGTTGGCTGCTGAAGGCCTCGCAGTGTTTTCTGAACCTGTAGTGCAGCCGGCTGGCGAGAACTTCGATTTGTTGTTGGTGCCGTTCAAGGATGGAACGTCGATGGGAGAACACATCCCGCCATTTCAGGCCCAACTGAAAGCCGGGCGGTGGGGATTGATCAGTCACGGCGATTGGGAGAGCGGGCTGCGAGCGCCGGACCCGAACGAACCAGGGGTCTACATGCCGCTCACGCGAGCCGATCTGGAATCGCACAACCCAACCCTCGCCCTCTTAGGCCATATCCACGCCCCAAGCGACGGGCCGCCCGTCTACTACGCCGGATCGCCGTGCCCGCTGGATATCAACGAGACCGGCCTGCGCCGGTTCCTGATTTTGGACACTGAAACTCTGTCAGTCACCCCTCAGCAGGTCGACAGCACCCAGATATTCTTCAACGAGACGCTCGTAATGCTCCCGGTCGAAGATGAGCGAGCCTTTCTGCAGGCGGAGCTGGAGAAGCGGATCCTGGGCTGGAGCCTACCCGAGGGATGGGAAGACCGGGTTCGGCAGCGGTTGCGAATCGTCGGCTACGCGGCCGATCGCCCGGCAGTCGAGGCGGTGGCGCGTGAGGCGATGGCGGACTACGCATTCTATGACGACGGGCCGGACCTCTCCGACCTCAACCACGCGGTCGATACCGACCGGATCCACATCGCACAGCAGGTGCAGGAATGGATCGAGGAGCTTGAATGGCCGCAGGTCGACTCTGAGCCCACAAAAGCTGACATCGCGCTCGAAGCGCTGCGAGTGATCTGGGGAAGTTGATGGTTAAGCTCAAGCAGATCGTCGTCGAGAATTTGGGACCGCTGGGCGATCAGACTCTCGATCTCGGTCAGTTCAACCTCATCTACGGCAGAAATGAGACCGGAAAGACGCACCTGGTCGAGTTCCTGCTGCGATCCTTGTTTCGGCATGCGGCCTCCTGGCCAATGCGCGCTGGCCTGGGTCGGGGCAAGGTGATCGTGGATGGTCTTGAGCAGGATCCAACCACCTTCGCGCCAGACGGCAAAGAGAAGCTCGAGGACTATTGGGACGAGAGCGGCTCTGGCCTACCGACGAACATGGCAAGGCTGATAGTCGTCAAGGGCGCCGAGCTCGAATTCACCGATTCCAATGCTGCGGGCATCGATCGGGCGGTATTGAAAAGTGCGCTGTCTTCCGAAGCGCTGATGGATCAGATTCTGAAACGCATCCCGGCCACTGTACGGGAGGCGACAGTCGTCGACGGGCGCATCGAAGCCTCCCACCGCGGGGACATCAAGGCCCGGGCCTCACTGCGAGACGATCGCGAGCGTCTGAGCGACCTGTCAAGCGATGTCGAGAACCGTTATGCGCAAGGGCGGCTGCGGACCCTCGAGCTGGCGCACGAGGCGCTGCAAAGCGAACTCGCTGAGCAGCAAGAGGCCAAGCGCCACGCGGCATATCAGCTTCACCAAGAAAAGGTTCGAATCCAAACCGCGCGAAACAAACTGCCACAGGAACAGCTCGAGAACCTGGAGCGCGACATCGATCGCTATCAGGTAAAGCAAACCGGGCTCGCCGGCCTTCGGGAGAAGGAGGCAAAAGCCGAAGCCGAAATTATGCACTACCCATGGCTGAGGCAGGCCATTGAGCTATGGGAGCGCCGCGGACTGGAGGCACCCGCCTCGGGAAGCAATTCATACGCCTTCGCGGCCGGGGCGTTTTTGGTCTTCGGCCTTGGCCTGGCTCTTGCCGGCTTGGTCATGGATCTAATCCCAATCGCAGACCTGATTTTTGCCGTCGCTGCGATCGCAGTATTTTCCGTGGGGTTGGTCCTGGCATATGCATATGTCGGTCAGATCCGCCGCCGAGCCAATGCGGCCGTCAATACGGCGGACCGCCTCCAGATCGAGACCGAATTCCAGCAGCGCTTCGAGCGTACAGCGGGCGGCCTGGCAGGACTCCAAGCACAGGAGCAATCCCTGAGGGAGTCACAGGCCAGATTCGAGCATCTGACGGTACAAATCGAGGAGTCTGAGGCTGAGATCGAAAGATTGGCGACCAGCGTCGATGGGGCGTTTAGAAGCATAGGTGCGGAAAACGTGGCACAAGAATCGTGGGCAAAGACTGTTAGGCAGCTGCGAGCTTGGGCTGAGACGCAGACCGATAAAGTCCACCAGATCGACCTCCGCCTGGCAGAGCTGGGCGTCGACGAATCGGATTACCGCTCGGAACCGCCGTCAAGCGAGTTCAGCGCCGAGCGGCTCGGCGAGTTGGAGGCCGTCAATTTGGAGCAAAACCTAGAGATCCGAGAAGCGGAGCGGGATCTCGAAAACCTAAAGCAGGAAATCACTCGTGAGACTGGGGACGACATTAGCTCATCATGGACCGAGCTGCTCGATAGCCTGGGTCAACGCCGGCGCGGAATAGATGACGAATATCGAACGACTACCGCCCGGATCCTCGGCCAAATCGGGGTCGTTCAGGTGCTCGAAAGGCTCCGGACCGAAGAAGACGAGAAGATCCGGGAGGGTCTGCAGGCTACCGAAGTCGCCGATCTGCTGTCAGAGGTCACCGGGCAGCGTCGCTCTCTGGACTTCCAGGATGGCGAGATGATCGTTCGCGGCGAGACCGCTGACTATGAGCTTTCCACTCTCAGCACCGGCGCCCGAGAGCAGGTGCTGCTCGCGCTGCGGATGGGCTTCGCCAGTCGCCTGGCCGGCGGCCAGCCGCTCTTCTTATTACTCGACGATGCCTTCCAGCACTCGGATTGGGAGCGCCGCCAACATCTGGTTGCACATGTTGTGGATCTCGCCGAATCCGGCTGGCAGGTCACCTATCTGACAATGGACGATCACCTGCGAGACCTGTTCAAGAGCGCCGGGGAGCCGGCTTTCGGTGATGACTTCCGCTATTTTGAGATATGAATCAGATCAAACAATTCTCATTCACGCCGATCTTGGGCTGGTCCATGTCGCGCTACAGCATGTTCTCGATCTGCAAGCGGAAGTATTTCTACCATTACTACAACAAGTACGATCCGGAAATCCCCGTACGACTGATCCGGGAGTTGAAGGACCTCAGCTCCATCCCATTAGTCGCCGGGATCGCCGCCCACGAAGTCATTGAGGCTTTGCTCAATCGCCTGAGAAAAACCAGCCAGGATGTGGATCGGGTCAAGTTTATGGACTACGCCCTGCGCACCAGCGAGCATTTGACCAGGGCCTCTCCATTCAATGAGGTCTACTATCAACAGATCGAAGCGGTGTCCATCGAAGACATCTATCCCAAGGTCGAGCTCTCTCTCGAGAACTTGATGGACAGCGATCGCTATCGTTGGCTCGTGGAGGAGGCCATCGAGACCAGCGACGAGTGGGTGATCGAGCCAGGCGGATATGGCGAGACGCGCATGGACGATATGAAGGTCTACTTCAAAGTCGATTTTCTCTTTCCGATCGGCGACCTGCTCTACGTCCTGGACTGGAAGACCGGGAAACAGGATGCAGAAAGGCACCGCAAGCAGCTGGTTGGATACGCAGCCTGGGCTTCCTACCATTTCGAGGTCGACGCGGATCATGTGGTGCCAACCATCGCGTACCTGAATCCGAAGTACGAGGAGGTCGAAGAAGTCTTCAACGAGTTCGATCTGGAGCACTTCGCCATCCAGGTCCGCGCCGAAACCGAGGAAATGTACGAGTATTGCCGCGACCTGGAACAGAACATCCCGGTAGACAAGTCGGAATTTACCTGCATCGATGATCCCCGTATTTGCTCGATTTGCCAGTTCCGCGGCCTGTGCTTCCCGGATGATTATCCGATCGCCTGACCTCACCCCCACCTCGACCATCCTGCTCTCCCCGGCCGCCGGCGGCAAGACCGAGCGGCTTGTCCAGCTGCTGGTCAGCGACCCACAATCCATCCGTCCGCGCTGGGCGGTGCTGCCGGACCGCGTGCAGGTCTCGACCTTCCGACGGCGAATCGCGCAAGCAGGCGGCGCACTCGGAGTGAGCGTCGGCACCTTCGGGGACCTCTATCAGGAGATTCTCGCCCGCGCCGGTCAGCAAGTGGCAGTCACCCCCAGGCCCGCACGCCAGCGTATTTTGCGGCTGGCTCTCAGACAGCTCGAAGCAAGCGGCGAACTTCCCTTCTATCAGCCGATTGTCGGCACACCCGGTTTCCTCACCGCCGTGGGAGACGCTATCGCCGAGCTGAAGCGGGCGCGGGTCACGCCTCAGGCGGTCGGCAAGCTGGAGCCTCCGAGTATGCGAGAAATCGGGCTTATCTATGGCGAATTCCAGAGTCGGCTGCAACCCATCCCCTGGACCGATCGAGAAGGCCTCAACGATCTGGCAATCGAAGTCCTTGCCGAGAACCCCGACCTGCTGGCCGATATGCCTCTGGTCGCGGTGGATGGCTTCGATTCCTTCGATGCCGCCCAACTGCAGGCTCTTTCAGCTTTGGCCGGCCAGGTTGAGCAGTTTGTCGTGGCGCTACCCGGTTCAACGGAGCCAGGGCGAGCCGCGTTCAGGCGCTTTGCCCGGCCCCTGGCTCGATTGCGTGAAGCGCTGCCGGAGGCCGTGGTCGAGGAGCTGAAAGATCCAATCAAGCTCCCTGCACCCATGCTGGCGCTTGAATCCGGGCTGTTTGAGCCCGAGATCGCCCCGATCGAGGCCAAAGGTGTGATCGAAATGATCGAGGCCCGGAGCCCGGCCGATGAATCTCGGGAAGCGATGCGCTGGATCAAGGCTCGCCTGGTGCGCAATGGGATCGCGCTGGAAGACTGTTCGCTGATCGTCCCCGACGCATCCCGCTATGGACCGCTGCTCCGCCGCGCGGCCGCTGAATTTGGGATCCAGCTGCGCTTCACCCACGGCAAACCGTTGAGCCTGGCTCCCTCCGTCTCGGCATTGATGGACCTGCTTGAGCTGAGCCGCTGCAACTGGCCCCGCAGGCTCACGCTGCAGATCGTGCGCTCGCCTTACTTCGATCTGACGGAATGGGGTCTTGAGCCCGGTGACGCTCTCAAGCTGGATGCTGCCAGCCACGCGGGTCAGGTGGTCGAGGGGCTGGATCAGTGGGAGCAGGCGCTAACTCAATTGATACAAGCGGAGGCGGGGCTCGAGGCCGAGAGCGTGGAGGGGGATCTCCCGACTTTCTTTGTCCCTAAGGGTGAAACCGCGACGCAATTGCTGCAGGCGTTGCAGGCGCTCGCCAAACGCCTGTCGCCCGCCCCCGCCCGGCCAACCTCTAAGTGGGTGGAGTGGCTGGAGAATTTACTCGACGAGCTGGATTTCCCCGAGCGCACCAGCGATGAACGCGATCACCCCGCCTTCCTGCGCCTGCGTGAGACCCTGCGAGCGCTGGTACTTGGCGAGATCGTGGCCGGCGAGGTGGACCTGTCCTACGGTGAGTTTCTGGACGAACTGCACACCGCTGTGGAAGCCTCGACATACCGAGATGGGCAGCCGCTCTATGAGCCGGCCGTCAACGTATTGGGTCCGCTTGAGGCACGCGGCGGACGTTATCAAGCGGTGGTCGTGTTAGGGCTTTCAGAAGGACTGTTACCAGTCGTCGAACGCGAAGACCCTTTCCTGGACGAGGCCACCCGCGCCGCTCTGGGGCTCGAGTCGCGCCTCGGACTTGAGCAAGGCGGATTGTTTTACCAGGCGGCTACGCGCGCCGAAGCCCACCTGCTATTCACTCGCCCCTATCTAGCCGAGGACGGCGAGATCTGGGAACCCTCTCCATTCTGGCGTGCGGTTGAGCAGGTGCTCGCCGATCCGCCCAGGCGAATTCGACCTGAGGCGCCACGCCCGCTGCAGGAGGCCGGTTCTCCCCAGGAACTGATCTTCTGGGGCGTACGACGCGGCGGGATGCCGGCTTCTCTCCTCGACTCTCATATGGAGCGCTGGGGACAGCTGCAGCATGCCCAGCAAATTCTGCTAGCTCGAAGCGCACCAGATCCATCCGGGCCCTACGAAGGCGATCTGGCTGGCCAGCGCGCGGAACTTGCAGACAAGTTCGGTCCGGATCACCTGTGGAGTCCGAGTCGGCTGGAAACCTACGGCACCTGCCCGCACATGTTCTACGTCTCGTATTTGCTCGGACTGGAAGCTCGCGAACCCCCGACCGCCGGCCTGGACGCCGCCCAGCTCGGTCTGATCCTGCACGAAGTCCTGGAAGAAGTCTACGGTGAGGCAGACGATCCGACCGATATCGAGTCGGTTGTCGAAGCGTTGGATCGAATCGTCAGCCCGGTCATGGATCGCGCTCCTGAGCGGTACGGCTTTCGGCCGACGCCGCTCTGGGAGATCGAACGCCAGCAGTATGCTGAAGCGCTGCGAGAAACGGTACGTGCGTTATCTGAAGTGGGAGAGGGTTGGACACCTGCCGAATACGAAATGAGATTTGGATTCGAACCGAGCGCGCCTCTGGAGCTGGAGGTAGACGGAAAAACGGTTCGAGTGCATGGCATGATCGACCGGCTGGACCGGAGAGAAGACGGCGGTCTGCGCGTGATCGACTACAAGACTGGGAGCGGGCGGCTCAATGTGAAGGAGCTCGACGAGGGTCGGCGAATCCAGCTTCCGCTGTATGCGCTCGCGGCGCAGGACGCGCTCGCATTGGGCGAGGTCGTCGAGGGCTTCTACTGGGCCATTTTGGCCGCAAAGCGCGGTCCGCTTCGCCTGAGCAACTATCGCGCGCCGGAGGAGGCAGTCGGAGCGAGTCCGAACGCGGCAGAGGGTGCCGGCGGAGTGGGTCTGGGCGCGGCCCAGGGTGCAGGCGGAGCGGGTCCAGATGGGACCGGAGATGCCGGAATGGGCTCGAACGCGGCCGAGAAGTCAGGTGGAGTGGGGCCGGAGGCAGCATACAACACCGCCCGCCGGCACGTGAGCCGCATCGTCGATGGGGTGAGTACCGGTCATTTTGAGCCCGTTCCTCCACCGGGGGGCTGCCCGAGCTACTGTCCGGCGGCGGCCTACTGCTGGCGCTATCAGCCGCAGGCCGGGAGTCGGTGAGCATGACCGATCCGCTGGCACTCTTCGAGCTCACGGCAGATCAGCATCAGGCAGCGGACAGGTGAGCATGACCGATCCGCTAGCTCTATTCGAGCTTACGGCAGATCAGCATCAGGCAGGGGACAGGTGAGCATGACCGATCCACTGGCCCTCTTCGAGCTCACAAAAGATCAGCATCAGGCGGCGACCGAGACCGCGCGTGACGTGCTGATGACCGCCGGAGCCGGCACTGGCAAGACTCGCACGCTGGTCGCGCGCTATGTCCATTTACTCTCAATCGGCCTGACCGAGCGCCAGATCGCAGCCATCACTTTCACCGATAAGGCCGCCCGCGAAATGCGCAATCGTATTCGCCGTGCGGTCGGCGATCTCGCCGCGGCATCCAAGGGAGAAGAGCGCGCGAAGTGGCTGGAGATCGAGTCGCGCATGGATGCCGCCCGCTGCGGCACGATCCACAGCCTGGCGGCCGAGATCCTGCGCGCACATCCCGCGGAGGCGCAGCTCGATCCTGGCTTTCTGGTGATCGACGAAGGCCTGAGTCTGACTTTCAAGGCTAGAGCGGTTGCGGATGGCTTGGCCTGGGCAGCCGGGGATCCGGAAGCTGCGCAGCTCTTCCTTGCCTTCTCAACCAATCAGCTATCTGCCATCCTCGGCAGGCTTTTAGCTCAACGTCTGGAGGCGGAAGCGCTGCTGGGATCCGAACCCACCGCGAATTTACAGGACGTGGTCCGGGCACAAATCGATGATTTCCTGCAGCTCGAGGCCATCGCCGATGGATTTCAAACGCTCCAGGATTTAGCCAAGAATGACGAGCTGGAGGAAGACGCTGGCCCCTCGCTCGGTCCGCGTGTGGAGCTGCTGCTTGAGTTATGGAATGAATTGTATAGTGCGCTCGCAGCGGACGACCTGTTCGGCGCATGTGGCGTGCTCTTCCGTATTCGGCGCAAGGGTTTGCAGAAGGTCGGCGGGAGCAAGAAGAGCCAGGCACGAGCGGTGGTTCATAAGATGCAGGATCGTTACGACGAGCATCTGAACCCCTGGATCGGCGGCGCCAAATCGAAAGACTCGCCGCCTTCGGCTGAAGCGGATGCCGCCTGGGCAGAGCAGCTGCCTCGATTGAAAGCGTTGTTCGAGCAGGCGCTCTCAGCCTACAGGCGGGCTTTGGATGCGCGCCGAGCGCTTGATTTTGATGATCTGGAGGCCGGAGCACTGGCCCTGCTTGAACGGCCGGCAATCGGCGAGCTCTGGCGCGGGCGGGTGGAAGCAGTGTTGGTCGATGAATTTCAAGACACCAACGAGCGGCAGCGCCGCATCATCGACGCGCTCGTCGGCAATCGCCCCGGCGGACTGTTCGCGGTCGGAGACGCTCGCCAGAGCATCTACCGCTTCCGAGGAGCCGATGTGCGCGTCTTCCGCCGGAAGCGCCAGGAAGTGGAGCGCGGCGGTGGCCTGGCTCCCGATATCGAGCTCAGTTTCAGAGCGCATGCGCCGCTATTGGTGGCGGTTGACGACTTCGTGGGTCCGCTTATGGGCGATGAGCAGTCGACTGCGCTTCACAAAGTTCCATACACCACGCTGACCGCCAACCGTGATGACCCAGAAGCTTCCGGCGCCGGACCGCATCTCGAAATCGTCTTGGGTACCGGTGAGGGTGCCGAGCTGGCGCGCATTGCGGGTGCGCGGGTGCTCGCCAATCGGCTGGTTGAGCTGAGACGGGAAGGGGTCATTCGGGACTGGAGCGAGGTGGCGCTGCTGTTCCGAGCTTCGACTGGTTTTGAGTCTTACGAGTCGGCGCTGGAGACAGCCGGGATTCCGTTCGTCACAGTCGCGGGTCGCGGTTTTTACGAGCGGCCGGAGATCCGGGATGTGATCAATACCCTGAACGCGATTGCAGATCCCAGTGACGATCTGGCGTTTGCCGGCTTCCTGCGTTCTCCCGCTATTGGCCTCAGCGATTCGGGCGTTTACCGCTTGCGTGTGGACGGGCCAGACAACCGCCCGCTGAGAGCCGCCCTGGCCGAAGCATCACAGTATCTGGCGGGCGAGGATCTGCGGGCAGCGAGCCGTGCCCAGGAAGTGTTGGAGGAGCTGCATCCGTTGGCAGATCGGCTTCCGGTTGCGGAGTTGATCAGCCTCCTTGCGGGGCGTCTGGACTGGCGAGCGGTGATGGCCAGCTCGCATAGCCGTCTGTGGCGCAATTTGGATAAGCTGGTGGATGATGCGCAGGTCAGCGAACTGGTCAATGTGAGCGCCTTTCTGGAGTACCTGACGGTATTGCGCGAGGTGGGCGCCCGCGAGGGCGAGGCCCCGGCGGGAGAGGGTGGGGCG
>FXBF010000912.1_pt1 | contig 10314 bp, 7 predicted proteins | sample 5335321 | NCBI WGS metagenome assembly FXBF01 (sample SAMEA103928391, study PRJEB20085) | sediment metagenome | isolation source: sediment | reverse complement strand
CGCACTGTCACCGTCCCTGAGTCATGGTCAGCCGACACATCCTCGACACCCGACAACTCGCCGAGTGCGGATGTGATCCGCCCCTCACACCCCGTACACGTCATGCCCTCCACCGCCAATACATGCTGGTCCGCCATCATCTGCTCCTTCGTTGAACCTTCCGTCGGTTTGCGCCGACGCCTTGAACGTATACCTTCAAGCAACTTGAAGGTCAAGCGCATTCCCGAGAAATTCAGAGATGTCGCCGCCTGTGAGTTCTCCTGTGAACTGGCGTTTGCCACCACGATTCGCGTGATGCGTGTACTCGCAGCCTCTGCGACCATGTACGCGGTCCCGCCAAGGGTCTGGCCCGCGTCGACGATCTGGATTTCGGCGAGGCATTGCATGAACGCAGCCATTTGTTGTCGAGAAGGACGTATGTACTGCTCCTCGCGCTCCTAGCCTCGGTTTCATGGTCGACCTCTATGAGTTCATCACCGACGTTCCCGACTTCCCCGAGCCGGGCATCGTGTTCAAGGACATCACTCCGCTTCTCGCCGACCCGACCGCCTTTCTTCAAGCCGTTGACGAGATGGCGGATCCGTTCACGGCCTCTGGCGTCGACATCATCGTCGGCATCGAGTCTCGCGGGTTTCTCCTTGCCGGATCGATCGCCGAACGAATCGGATCGGGCGTAGGGCTTGTTCGCAAACCTGGGAAGCTTCCCCGCAAAACGGTTTCGGTGACGTATGACCTCGAATATGGCACGGACTCGCTCGAGATTCATGAAGACGCGTTTCCCAGTGGAGCCCGTGTGCTGATCGTCGACGACGTCCTCGCAACGGGTGGAACACTGGCCGCAACGAATGAGCTCATCAAGAAGGCGGGTGGGGCGGTCGTCGGAGCGACGATGCTCATCGAGCTCACCTTCCTCAGCGGCCGCTCACGATTTGATGGGCCGCTGCACGCTGTTCTGAGCTACTGAAGCGTTTCCTGGCCGAAAGTCCCGGCCCGGCGCCCTCAGCGACAACGGCTCGACGGTACGATTCCGAGATGATGCAAGACAGACTCACGTCACTCGAACCCGGCATGCCCATCGTATGGGGCGGATCCCATATCGCGCGTGTCCCAGCCGATCTGGCCGCAGCGTTCTCACCAGGGGACGCCTTGATCGTGCGGCAAGACACAGGTGAGCTCATCCACATTCCTGCTGCAGCGACGCAGGTCGCCGCCGAAGCCGTGGGGAGAGCCCACGCTGCTTTCGGTGCGATGGGTTCCGTCGGCGATGATCAGATCACAGTTTTCTACGAACGGTTCGCCGACGCACTCAGCGACGATGAACGCTTCGAACCGATCGCGGTCGCCAACGACTCCGACGTAGCCGCGGCGAGAAAATCAGGGCGGTCCGTGACGAGGCTCATCCTCGACGACGACATGCGTTCCGGCATGGTGACAGGGCTCCGAGGCTGGGCGAAGGCGCCGAGCGGCCGGAGGCGGATCCTGAGCACCGTGCAGCACGATGCGTGGCGTGTCGACCAGATCACAGACGGTCTCGGTGTGATCGGTTTTGTCTTCGAAGGCAGACCGAACGTGTTCGCCGATGCCACTGGTGTACTCCGGGGTGGGAACACCGTCGTGTTCAGGATCGGGTCGGACGCACTCGGTACGGCCCGGGCGATCGTCGAACACGCACTGGACCCGGCCCTTGCCTCCTCCGGGCTTCCCGCGGGTGCTGCGACGCTTGTGCCGAGCCCTGCAAGAGAGGCTGGTCTTGCGATGATGGGCGATCCCCGATTGGCGCTTGCAGTGGCAAGAGGTTCGGGTTCGGCCACGGAGCGGCTCGGAGCGGTCGCACGCCAGGCTGGCAACGCCGTCAGCCTGCACGGAACGGGCGGTGCGTGGATCGTTGCCGGCCTCGGCGCCGGCCGGCAGGACTTTGCGGCTGCGGTGTATCACTCACTTGACCGGAAGGTCTGCAACACGCTCAACACGGCATGCATCCCGCGAAGTCTGGCAGGTGACCTCGTTCCGGCATTCCTCGACGCCATCGAGCGAGCAGGTGAGCGGAGAGGGACCAACACCAAGCTCCACGTACTCGACTCGAGCCTCGATGCTGTTCCGTCGGAGTGGTTCGACCGCCGGGTTTCGATATCGAGGGCAGGAGGGCCGGTTATCGAGCCACAGGCGGAGCCGATCAGCGAGGCATCCCTCGGCGAGGAGTGGGAATGGGAGGACAGCCCTGAGGTAACGCTTGCCTTGGTCGAATCGGTCGACCAGGCAGTGGAATGGTTCAACGCGTACAGCCCGCGGTTCGTTGCCTCCCTGGTCTCGAACGACCATGTCGAGCAGGACAGGTTCTTCGCCAGTGTCGACGCCCCCTTCGTCGGTAACGGGTTCACGCGATGGGTCGACGGTCAGTACGCACTCAACAAACCCGAACTCGGCCTATCGAACTGGCAGGGAGGGCGCCTGTTCGGAAGGGGCGGGATCCTGTCGGGTGATTCAGCATTCACCGTCCGTACCCGCGTCACGCAGGACGATTTGCACATCGGTCGTTGACGTCGAAACTCCCTGCAAGCGTGAGCGCACTACGCTTGCGCGTCCGCAAGGAGATAGATGGCTTCCTACGACTTTCGGGAGATGGAGGATCGGTGGCAGCGTACGTGGGCTGACCAGGGCGTGTACCGCGTCCCGAACCCCGACGATCCGGGCTTCGACGAGAGCAAGCCAAAGAAGTACATCCTCGACATGTTCCCATACCCGTCGGGCGTTGGACTTCACGTCGGCCACCCCCTCGGATACATCGGGACCGACATCTACTCGCGGTACCACCGTATGTGCGGCGCCAATGTGCTGCATCCCATGGGCTTCGACGCCTTCGGCCTTCCTGCGGAACAGTACGCGGTCGAGACCGGGATCCACCCGAGGATCACGACCGAGAAGAACCTCGAGAACTACACGCGGCAGTTGAAGGCCTTCGGGTTCTCCTATGACTGGAATCGATCGCTTGCTACCACAGATCCTGAGTACTACCGGTGGACCCAGTGGATTTTCGTCCAGCTGTTCGAGTCGTGGTTTGATCCCGACCTCCAGAAGGCACGCCCGATTGCAGGGCTCATCGCAGACCTCGAGGATGGCCTGACAGACGCGGACGGCGTTGCGTGGAGAAACCTCGCGGAGGAAGATCGACGTACCTACCTGGACAGTCAACGTCTCGCCTACATCGACGAGGTGCCGGTCAACTGGTGCCCCGCCCTCGGCACCGTCCTCGCGAACGAAGAGGTGACGGCGGAAGGCCGTTCTGAACGTGGCGACCATCCCGTCTACCGAAGGCCGCTCCGGCAGTGGATGCTCCGCATCACAGCGTACGCCGACCGGCTCATCGACGAGCTCGACGATGTCGATTGGCCTGAGTCGGTCAAGACGATGCAACGTAACTGGATCGGACGCTCCGAAGGCGCACACATCGTCTTCCCGATCGAAGGCAATATCCACCTCCGCGTGTTCACTACGAGGCCGGACACGGTGTTCGGAGCGACCTACATGGTCGTGGCCCCCGAGCATCCGCTCGTCGACGAGATCACCTCTGATGAGTGGCCGGAGGGAACCAAGCCTCCGTGGACGCTTGGAATCGATGACCCGCGGACCGCCGTGGAGGCGTACCGTCTCGCCTCATCCCGAAAGTCCGAACTCGAACGGCAGGCAGAGGACAGGGAGAAGACGGGTGTCTTTCTGGGCGCATACGCAACGAACCCGCTCACGGGTGACCCCATGCCGATCTTCGTCGCGGATTACGTGCTCATGGGATACGGCACCGGGGCGATCATGGCGGTCCCCGGTCAGGACGAAAGGGACTGGGAGTTCGCAGAGGCTTTCGATCTTCCGATCATCCGGACCGTGCAACCACCGCCAGAGTTCGATGGTGATGCGTACACAGGTGAAGGTGTCGCGATCAACTCCGGATTCCTCGACGGTCTCGAGGTCGGTGCATCGAAGTCACGGATCATCCAGTGGCTCGAAACGAACGGGCACGGAGAAGGCACGATCACGTACAGGCTGCGCGACTGGCTCTTCTCCAGACAGCGCTACTGGGGTGAGCCGATCCCGATCCTCCACGGACCGAACGGTGAGCTCCGTGCTGTGCCCGACGATGAGCTCCCGCTCCGGCTCCCCGAAGTGGACGACTATCGACCGCACGCCTCCGATGACGAGAACGCTGAGCCAACACCCTTGCTGTCGAAAGCGCCCGACGACTGGAAGCACGTAGAGATCGACGGTGTGACCTATACGCGGGAGCTCAACACGATGCCCCAGTGGGCCGGTTCGTGTTGGTACTACCTGCGGTACCTCGACCCCCACAACGCCGACGTCCTGGTCGCTCCCACCGCCGAGCGATACTGGATGGGTGAACATGGCGTCGACCTGTACGTTGGAGGCGTCGAGCACGCGGTGCTGCACCTTCTGTATGCCAGGTTCTGGCACAAGGTGCTCTACGACCTCGGCCATATCTCCACTCGCGAACCTTTCGGACGGCTGTTCAACCAGGGGTACATACTCGCCGACGCGTTTCAGGACGGTCGCGGCGTATACGTGCCGGCGAACGAGGTTGTTCAGGATGGTGACACGTACACGTACAACGGGCAGCCCGTGACCCAGGTGTACGGGAAGATGGGCAAGTCGCTGAAAAACTCAGTGAGCCCCGATGAGATCTTCGAGGAATACGGCGTGGACACGCTTCGGCTCTACGAGATGTTCATGGGTCCGCTCGATACATCACGTCCGTGGTCGACACGGGACATCGTCGGAGTACACCGGTTCCTTCAACGCCTGTGGCGGAACTTCATCGATGACGACACCGGCGCGGTGTTGGTCTCTGATCAGCCTGCAGAAGGGGACCTCGCGGTGTTGCTGCATCGGACGATCAAAGCCGTGACGGAAGACATGGAAAACCTCCACTTCAACACAGCGGTTGCTCGCCTGTTCGAACTCAACAACGCGCTCGTAGCCGAGCCGAAGGTGCCTGCAGATATTGCGGACACGCTTCCAAGGCTGCTGTCGCCGCTCGCGCCGCACATCAGCGAGGAACTGTGGCATCGCATGGGTAGGCAAGGATCGGTCGTCACAGCACCGTGGCCTATGTACGACGAGGCGCTCATCGCCGAGGACACGGCGACCATGGTCGTGCAGGTGAACGGCAAGGTTCGTGACCGCATCGAAGTACCGGTGAACATCTCAGAGAGCGAGGCGGTCTCCCTGGCTCTTGCTTCCGATCGTGTGCTCATTCACACAGGCGGTTCGGAGCCTCGCAAGGTGATCGCCAGGCTCCCAAACGTACTGAGCATCGTGGTGTGAGCGTTCCGGTCGAGATCGCGGTCAATCGTGCCGGCCTCAGCACCGCTGCGTTCGATGCAGAAGATGTTCGTCTCGTTTCGATGCCATGGATGGTCCGGCTCGTGCTTGGACGAAGGGTCAGCGCGATGACGCTCAACCGGACGATCTTCGTTCACCCGTCGATCTTCGAACGGGTGGTGTCCGGAGCGGAGCGATCGTTACTCGTTCACGAACTGATCCATGTGGCGCAGTGGCGTGATCAGGGCATCGTTGGGTTCCCGGTTCGGTATCTCTTCGAATACGTTCGGCTGCGGTTGCTCGGCGCGGGTCACGACGCCGCATATCGAGGGATCAGCTTCGAGTACGCAGCTTTCGACGCGGCGCAACGGTCGCAAGGAAGGGCAGCGTGACGCCGGCACCTCCGCCGCCACCCGGGTACCTCCCCGTCTCGAGGTGGCGGATTTGGGACTTCGTCGTTGTCTTCTTCGCAGGTATCGGCGGATCGATCGTGGCCACGGTGCTCATAGCTGCAGGCGGCGCGAACCCTCTCGACCCACTTCCCTTCTCTCTCGTATTTCTGACCCAAGCTGCGGCGAGTTTCATCGTTGTTGTGATCCTCTCGAGACGGAGGGGATCCGGGTCGCTTTCAGCCGATGCAGGCCTGATCGTCCGGGGGGGACATTGGTGGGGAGTCCTGGCTGGCATGGGTCTCCAGATCGCTATTTCGCTCGTGACTGCGCCGCTCATCGTGTGGATGTTCCCCGAAGGTCCGCCGCAGCAGGGGGTGTCGGAGATCGCGGGACAATCCGACACGCTCATCGAGCAGCTCGCGGTGTTCCTTGCTATTGCCGTCGCCGCGCCGATCGTCGAGGAGATCATCTACCGCGGCATACTGCTGTCGGTTCTCGACAGGATGATGGCGAAGTGGCCGGCGATTCTGGTGTCTGCAGCCGTGTTCGCTTCCGTTCACCTCCTCGATCCCAATGCCATCGCTGTCATTCCCGGCCTGTTCCTCGTCGGCGTTGCCCTCGCATGGGCGGCGTTACGGACGGGAGACTTATCGCTTCCCATAGCGCTGCACAGCGGTATCAATCTCCTCGCCGCGATCAGCATCCTGTACGGCAACGAGTTGCTGAATTGGTCGGAGCAACAGCTCGAGCAAATTCAAGGCGTGATCGGTTTCGTCTGGTTCCTTTGATCCCGCGCTTGCCGATGCCTCGAAGCACCCGGGCGCCAATTCCGGGACAGACCACGAGCGCCTTCTCTATCTCTGCGATGCGGCTTGGGGTCGACGCCAGGTCTCGATGAGTAGGATTGCGGGTATTGATTTCGTACGCTGGGTGAGGTACTCCTGTTGTGTGCGGCGGTTCGACATCGATGAACCGCGCAACCACCAACCTCCAGATCACCGTCATAGGACTCGCTGTGTTGCTCGTTCTCAGCGGTGCGCTGTGGTTCGGATTCGGACCTGAGGCTCAGCCGCCAGCCCAAGCGCGCCCGGCGGTGGAAGTGGCAACGCAGTCACCTGTGACCGTTCACGTGTCTGGAGCTGTTGTGCGTCCAGGCATCGCAACAGTCGATGCAGATTCCCGCATTGCCGATGCGATCGCCGCGGCCGGTGGAGCGACGAGTGACGCCGACCTGTCACGGGTCAACCTCGCCGCGCCGATCCGAGACGGAGAACAGATCACCGTCCCAGACCGATCGGACCCGCAGGTGAGACGTGCGACAGGTTCGTCGTCCGGCATCGACCTCAACGCAGCAACAGTCACAGAACTCGAGGGTTTGTCGGGCGTTGGTCCAGTTCTCGCTGCGAGGATCGCCGCCTACCGCGATGCGTACGGACCGTTCGACGAGGTCGAGGACCTGCTCGATGTCCCGGGCATAGGTGAGGCGAAACTGGCGGGGATGCGCGATGACATCGCGTATCCCTGAGAGTGCTCTTCCATCCGAACCGGCGCGTTGGGTGGTACTGGCGGCAGTCGCAACGGCTCTTGGCGTATTCATCTCGGGTCGGCCTGAAGCATCCCTGTTGGGATTTGCGATCGTTGGCGTTACGTTGCTGCGACGCACACGACTGGTGGCGCTCACGGCCGGTGTATTCATAGTCGCCGGCGTCGTCTCCGGTGCTGTCGCATCGACGCGCATTGCCGGCACGACAGATGCGGTGGTTCCTGTGGGAGATGTCGAGGTTCGTTTCGCGTTGGTCGAGGATGCATCTTCGAATCGGTACGACGTGGCGGTTGGTGAGCCAACTTCGCTGAACGGCGCCCCGTGGAGAGGCCCGCGGCTCGCCCTTGTGGGGTTGGATGACACCGTCGAGGTCGGAGCAAGCGTCGTAGCGATCGGATCTCTTCGAGCGGGTGTACGACGGGTGAGGGATGAGATCGTTGCAGGAACGTTCACGGTTGGGTCTGTTGTCGATGTTGTCCCCAGCAAGAATCCGGCGATCGCCTTCGGAAACATCATCCGCGGGCGCGTGCAGGAGACCTTCGACGGTGAACGCCGATCCGACGGCCTCATGACGGGTCTCCTCATCGGGGACACGCGCTACATGAGTGTGCACGACATCGAGAACCTGCGGCGCAGTGGCCTCGCGCACTTCGTTGCAGTTTCGGGGTCGAACGTCGCCTTGTTCATGCTCGGGTGGTGGATCGTCACGGCACCCCTTGCGATGCGGACGAGGTTCCGGGCCGTGCTCGGACTGTTCGGCCTTGCCATCTTCATCGTCGTCACGCGGTGGGAACCGTCGGTGATCAGGGCGTCGGTCATGACGGCGGTTCCGCTTCTCGGGGCATCTGTGGGTGTTCCCGTCGATCCGTGGATGGCCCTCGGCGTTGCCGTGACGACGCTGCTCCTCGTCTCGGCCGACCTGCTTTCGTCTATCGGCTTCCAGCTTTCTGTCGCGGCGACGGCGGGGGTCCTTGTCGGTGTCGGGCTTGCGAAGGGTAGAAGGCCACGCTGGTTGTGGACACCGCTGCTCGTGACGATCTGTGCACAGCTCGCAGTAGCACCGATAGTCCTCACGGTCTTTGGGTCGATGCCCCTGCTGGCGCCCGTGGCGAACCTCGTTGTTGCACCGCTTGTCACGGCTGCGACGGTGGCTGGTGGCCTGTCTCTCGTAGTCGGAGCGTTCGGGCCGGTCGCTGCGCTGTTCGCCGACGCTGTCCTGGTTGTGGCGGAGAGGGTCTCCGTCGCCCCCCAGCTCGGAGTCATGGGTGTCGTGCTTTCGGTTGGCCTCGGATTCGTCATCGCGTGGCGCTTCACTCGCCCTCTGGGACTCGCCGTGGCACTCATTGTCGCTGTCGTGGCAACCGGTCAGGCAACGCCATGGCCGTCTGTGCCGACTATCACCGCGCTCGACGTCGGACAGGGGGATGCTTTCCTGCTCCAGGATCCGTCCGGATATGTGATGCTCATCGATGGGGGTCCTGATCCCGGTGTTCTCGATCGAGCGCTTCGCAGCAACTCTATCACCAGGCTGGACGTCGTAGTCGCGACCCACGGCGACGTCGACCACGTAGGTGGGCTCGCCGAGCTCGTGAGAACGTACGACGTCGGTGAAGTGTGGGTCAGCGCACACGCGGGTGCCTCTGAGCTCCTCACCGAAGTGATCGATGCAGCGCGCGCCTCCGACACTGGAGTTCGCCGGGTTCAGGCAGGTGTACGACGAGTCCTCGGAACGATCAGCATCGACGTGGTCAGTCCGCAGCGTAGGTACGCCTCTGACAACGATGGCTCGATTGCCATACTGGCAGCGGCGGATCGGTCGGTGCTTCTTCCCGGTGACGTCGAGGCGATAGCGCAGGCGGAGCTGCCGGCCCTTCGCCCGGACATTCTTGTCGTCCCCCATCACGGTTCAGCCTCGACGAGCATCGCATGGCTCGACCGCACGCTCGGTGAGATCGCTGTGCTCTCCTACGGACCCAATACCTACGGCCATCCGAACCCCGAGATCGTGGAGCGCCTCCAGGTTGCGGGGGTCGAGATCCGCGAAACTTTCCGCGAAGGTGACGTTGTGCTCCCCCTATCTGGGACGCGATGAAGCGCCGCAGGGCTACATTGCGCACATGGGTTGGCATGCGATCGTCGGGCCGCGGGACGCGGGTGCATCAGAGCGAGAGCAGATGCTCGCGCAGGCTGGGAACATCTTCGATGCCGAAGAGGTCGAAGATCCTCAACGTGTCGATGTGCCTGGGAAGGGCGCGGCGGCGGCCGAAGACGGCGCCGCGTTGAGGGAAGCCATCCACGCGATCGTGCCGGCTCTGCAGTCGGGATCGTTGTTCGGCGGAAAGACCGGCATCCTTGTCGTTGATGCGCACCAGTTGCTCAAGGCCGAGGTAGAGGTGATCGTCGAGATGCTCGACAACGCCGATCCGTCCGAGGCGGTCGCCATATTCGTATCCTCAGGCGCCCTTCCTGCCCAGATCAAGAAGGCAGTGTCCGCAGGTGGGCAGATCGTCACCGTCAAGGCGCTCACTGAACGTGATGCTGCGGCGTGGATCTCCGACTATGCCAAACAGCGCGGCCTGAGGATCGACCAGGCCGCTCGCACAGAACTCCTGCACTCCTTCGGTTCTGACACCTCTCAGATGCGCAACGCCATCGACCAATTGGCGGTTTCGGATTCGACGATCTCAGCGCAAGACGTGAAGGATCGCTTCACGAACCGGCCAGATGAACCGATGTGGTTCCTCGGTGATGCGATCATGGCAGGAGATCAGGGTCAGGCGCTGCGTCGTCTCTCTGATTTCCTCGAACATCAGCATCCGCTCGTCCTGCTGTCGTATCTCGAGAGCGAGGTTCGTAAGCGGTCCCTTGCCGCTGTGGCGCCGGACTTCGACACGTTTGCCGCCTGGGCGAGCGCCAATCCGAAGTCGTACGCAACGAAGAAGATCTGGGACGCGAGGACGAGGGCCAACGGTGCTTCGCTATCCAAGGCGGTTGAGGCGATCGCCAGGGCTGACCTGACCCTCAAGACCCAGCCCGAGGCAACACATCGCG
>FXBF010000911.1_pt1 | contig 10327 bp, 10 predicted proteins | sample 5335321 | NCBI WGS metagenome assembly FXBF01 (sample SAMEA103928391, study PRJEB20085) | sediment metagenome | isolation source: sediment | reverse complement strand
GCTCGTTGGGGATCTCCAGCCCGATGACCGACTTGCCGGCGATCACCTCGACGATACGCACGCTCACGGTGGACAGCGAGCGGGCCAGGTCCTTCGACAGGTTGGTGATGCGGCTCACTTTCACGCCCGGCGCCGGCTGCAGCTCGAAGCGCGTGATCACAGGCCCCGGATGCACCGCCACGACTTCCACCTCGATGCCGAAATCCCGGAGCTTCAACTCCACCTGGCGCGACATGGCTTCGAGGGCGGCATGGGAGATGCTGTGGCGGCTTTTCGGTGGCTCGTCCAGCAGCCCCAGCGGCGGCAAGCCGGAAGCGTCCGTCGGCAGGTCGAACAGCGGTACCTGGCGCTCCTTCTGCGCGCGCACGCTGGGCTCCGCCGGCGCCACCAGCGGCTCGATGCGCGGCGCCACCCGCTCTTTCTTACGTTCGCGCGCCACGCTCACCTGCGCTTCCCGTTGACGCCTGGCGAGGCGCGCCCGGCGGTACTCGGAAATCCGGCGCGCGCCGGCCGCTACCCGACTCAGCAGCCACAGGGTCCAGGAGCCGATCGCGTCCATGATGGCGAGCCACGAGAGGCCCGTGAACAACGAGAAACCCGAAAGGAACAGGGCCAGCAACAGCAAGGTGGCGCCGAGGGGGCTGAGCATGGCCTCGAGGTTGTCGCCGATGACGGCGCCCAGCACGCCGCCCGCGTCCGCAGGCAGGCTGGCACCGACCTGGTAGTGCAGGGTCGCCAGGCCGGCGCCCGCAGACAGCGTCAACAGGAACCCGACGACCCGCGCCGACAGATGAAATCCGTCGAGCGTGTCACCCCTGCCGCCGGCCCCGTCATCGGCGTTGCGGGTCAGCAGCCAGCCGGCATGGGCCACCATCAGGGGAAACACGAAGGCCATGTAGCCGAAAAGATACAGCAGCACGTCGGCGAGCCAGGCGCCCACCACGCCGCCTTGATTGAGCACCGCGCCGGCGCGACCGGTGTGCGACCAGCCGGGATCGTCGGGCGAGTAGCTCAAAAGCGACAACAGTAGATATACCGCCAGCGTCGAAACCAGGATGAACATGCCTTCGCGGGTGCCCCGCGCCAGCGGCGCCCGCCACGCCATGTGCCACGGGGCCTTTTGCCGAGATGCCTGAGCCATTAGTTAAACTCGTTTATAGATTGGTCCGATAACTATGTAATTATTAACGATAAATTCCAAAGAATCCAGTGCCGGCAGGAAGCCCGAAAGGTGCCCGATCGGTTACCGTTGTGGGATATTGAAAATTGCCGGCGCTTGCTCCATGTTGTGCTCGGCCCTCGGCGCCTTCCCCGCACCGGGTGCATGGGCACGTTGCCTGGAAAATAAGCGCGAAAACGCGAGTGATTCTTCATGACCGACCGCAAACACTGCCGATTATTGATTCTCGGGTCCGGCCCCGCCGGCTACACGGCGGCCATCTATGCGGCCCGCGCCAATCTGCGCCCGGTGCTGATCACCGGCCTCGAGGTGGGCGGGCAAATGACCACCACCACCGAGGTGGACAACTGGCCGGGCGATGTCAGTGGTGTGCAGGGCCCGGAGCTCATGGAGCGCATGGGAAAGCACGCCGAGCGCTTCGACACCGAGGTGATATTCGACACCATCGCCCAGGCGGATCTCGACTCGCGGCCCTTTCGCCTCACCGGTGACCAAGCCGTCTACACCTGCGACGCGCTCATCGTGGCCACCGGCGCCTCGGCCCGATACCTGGGGCTCGACTCCGAGGAGGCTTACAAGGGCCGCGGCGTCTCCGCCTGCGCCACCTGCGACGGGTTTTTTTACCGGGATCAGCCGGTGGCGGTCATCGGCGGCGGTAACACCGCCGTAGAAGAAGCGCTCTATCTTGCCAATATCGCCGCCCACGTCACCGTCGTGCACCGGCGCGATCAGTTCCGCGCCGAGAAGATGCTCGCCGATCAATTAATCGAAAAGAGCCAGGCCGAGAATGTCAGCATCGCCTGGAACCACGTCCTCGACGAGGTGCTTGGCGACGACAGCGGTGTTACCGGTGTGCGCATACGCGAGGCGGGCAACGGCGCGACCCGGGATGTCGACGTCAAGGGGGTCTTCATCGCCATCGGCCATACGCCCAATACCCAGCTCTTCGAGGGACAGCTGACAATGAACGGTGGTTATATCCAGGTGCGCAGCGGCATCGATGGCAATGCCACCGCCACCAGCATCGAGGGAGTCTTCGCTGCCGGTGACGTCGCCGACCACGTGTACCGCCAGGCGGTAACCTCCGCTGGCTCGGGCTGCATGGCGGCGCTGGACGCAGAAAAGCACCTCGACGCCCTGCAAGCCGAATGAGCGATCCACGACAGCGGCATTCCCGTGGCCTCGAGACCCGCCCCTGACACCGCGCCCGAGCCGCTCGGCGCGCCGCTGCGCGCTACGGTCGCCGAACGGCTCTGCGATGTCCCGGCACCAGCCTGGAATCGTCTCGCCGGCGACGATAACCCGTTCTTGCGCCACGAGTTCCTGGTTGCTCTCGAGCGCCACGGCTGCGTTGGCGGGGATTCGGGCTGGTATCCGCGCCATCTGCTGGTGTACTCCGAAGATCGGCTGGTGGGCGCCGCGCCCATGTATCTCAAGGTGCACTCCTTCGGTGAGTTCGGCTCGGACTGGGCCTGGGCGGACGCCTATGAGCGCGCCGGAATGGCTTATTACCCGAAGCTCGTCAGCGCCATTCCCTTCACCCCGGCCACCGGAAGCCGATTGCTTTGCGCGCCCGGCGCCGACAGCGCCGCAATCAGGGCGGCTATCGTGGATGCGGCGTTGGCGATCGGCCGCAGCTCCGGTGTGTCGTCATTGCAGTGGTTGTTTGCCAGCGAAGACGACAGCCGACTGCTCGAGGCCCGCGGGCACGCCGGACGAATCGGCTGCCAGTACCACTGGCGAAATCACGGTTACCGCGACTTTCAGGACTACCTCGAGCACCTGCGCTCCAAGCGGCGCAAGCAGGTACGCCGGGAACGGCGCGAGGCCAACGCCGGTGACGTGGAGATACAGGTGCTCCCGGGCGGCGAGGCCAGCGAAGCGGACTGGCGCGCTTACCATGCTCTCTACAGCGCTACCTACGATCGCAAGTGGGGTTATCCCAGCCTGACGCCGGAATTCTTCTGCGCGATCGGCCGCAGCATGCCCGGGTCGGTGATGCTGGTGCTGGCGCGCCGGGGGTCGCGCTGCGTCGCCGGCGCGCACTTGTTTCGCGGGCGCAATGTGCTCTACGGACGCAACTGGGGCTGCCGCGAGTACCTGCCCTCCCTGCACTTCGAGATGTGTTACTACCGCGGCATCGAGTACTGTATCGACCAGGGGCTGGCGGTGTTCGAAGCGGGCGCCCAGGGGGAGCACAAAATCTGGCGCGGTTTTGTGCCGCAAGCCACGCATTCGGCGAACTGGTTCCGGGACCCTCGCTTGCGCGATGCTATCGATGACTTTCTGCGCCGCGAGCACGCCCAGATCGGCTATCACATGGACATCATGCGCCAGCACCTGCCGTTTCGGAGCGAGCCGGACGAACGGCATGGATAGCCGGCCGGGAGGAGCCAACGGCGGCACGTTTGCCCTACACTATTCGATGGAACAGGGCTTTTTGCCACTATTGCCGCCCTGGGAGGGGCCGCCCGATGACGCTGCAACCCATCTGGATCACGGACGACGCGCCGGTTCACGCCTTCCCGGACGTGGATCAAGCCATGATCCAGCCCAACGGCTTGCTGGCGGTGGGCGGAGATCTGAGTCCGGCACGCCTGCTGCACGCTTACCAGCGCGGCATATTCCCCTGGTTCAGCGAAGGACAGCCGATTCTGTGGTGGGCGCCGGATCCCCGCGCGGTGCTGCTGCCCCGGGCGCTCAGGGTCTCCCGGAGCCTGAGAAAGACGCTCCGCCGGGAAATCTTCGAGGTGACCTTCGATCAGGCGTTTGCCCAGGTCATCCGGACCTGCGCGCAGCCGCGCGCCCGTCAGAACGACACCTGGATTACCGGTCACATGATCGCCGCTTATTGCGAGCTGCATGCCCACGGCTTTGCCCACTCCGTGGAGTGCTGGCAGAACGGAGCGCTGGCTGGCGGATTGTACGGCGTGGCCGTCGGCAAGGTCTTCTTCGGCGAATCCATGTTCAGCCGCGTCTCCGATGCCTCCAAGGTGGCGTTGGCGGCCCTTTGCCGAAGCGGCTACGAGCTCATCGATTGCCAGCTGCCCAGCGACCACCTGAAGCGCATGGGCGCTACCGATATCCCGCGCCGCGAGTTCATGCGCCTGCTGCGGCACTGGCGTGGCGTGCCGGACGTGGTTCTCGGTTAATCCCGGCATGACCGTGCGCGTCGAACCCGCGAAGCTGCTGTTGTTTGCCACCCCGGCCCACGAATGCAGTTACCTGCCGGGCAGCGCCGCGACCACGCTGTTCGTCGACCCGGAGTTCCCCAAAGACCCGGACGTCTACACGCTGCTGTCCCGTAACGGTTTCCGGCGCAGCGGCGAGCACGTCTATCGGCCGAACTGCCCTGACTGCAGCGCCTGCGTGCCGGTGCGGGTGCCGGTGGAAAAATTCACGCCCCGGCGGAGCCAGCGGCGTGCTCTGCGCGATAACCGCGATCTTCGGGTCGTTGCCCGTGAAAGCGGATTCAGCGAAGAGCACTTTCTGCTCTACAACCGTTATCTTGGTGCGCGCCATGGCAACGGCGGTATGGACAATCCGACCCGCAAGCAGTACCGGGAGTTTCTGCTCAGCTCCTGGGCAGATACGCTGCAGTATGAGTTCCGCCTCGCCGGACATCTGGTGGCGGTGGCGGTCACCGATCACCTGGTGGACGGGCTTTCGGCCGTCTACACCTTTTTCGACCCGGATTTTCCCAGGCGCGCGCTGGGCACCTACTGCATCCTGTGGCAAATCGAGGAAACCCGGCGCCTCGGACGCGAGTGGCTATATCTCGGCTACTGGATCGCGGATTCACCGAAGATGCTGTACAAGCAGGAATTTCAGCCCCAGGAACGGTTCATCAGCGGGCGCTGGCATTCGTGCCAACGGTGATTCCGGCCGCAAACGCGCTTTGCCAGCGTGACCGGATTTGGGCACACTATCGTCCGTTCGCAGTCAACCCGCCTGCACGCATTCTCAACCAAGCGAGGAAACTTTGCCGAAAGAAGATCACATAGAAATGGAGGGCACCGTCATCGAGACGTTGCCGAACACCATGTTTCGAGTGGAGTTGGAGAACGGGCACGTGGTCATGGCCCATATCTCCGGCAAAATGCGCAAGCATTACATCCGCATACTTACCGGCGACAAGGTCACCGTGCAGCTGACGCCCTATGACTTGAGCAAAGGCCGCATCACCTACCGCGTGCGCTGAAAATATAGAAAAAATACGGGGACAGTATACCTATTTCCTTACGCGCGTCGCCTGATGCGATGCGCGTAAGGAAATAGGTATACTGTCCCCGTATTTTTAAATAGGTATACTGTCCCCGTATTTTTCCTATTTTTCCCGTATTTTTCCCGTATTTTTCAATCACTCTCGTGGGTATTGATTGAGTACTCCTGGTGGCAATCGGGCTGGATTTCCACCAGGGTGAGGCGCGCTTCTTCGTAGCCATCGAAGCTGTACGCGGCGCCCGTGTCGATATAGTACACGTTGTCGATCTGGACGGTCTCGCGCGTCGGCGTATGACCACAGTACACGCGCTGCACGCCGCCGGTAACGGGCAAGCTCGTGCACATTCCCGAAATGCGGTTGCGTGACCACATGGCGTAGAGCGCCGCGTCCCGGTCCCGGGCCTCGAGCAGATCCATGAATCGCTCCCAAGGCAACAGCGGCGGCACATCGGCGTGCACGATACCGACACGCCCCCAGCGGGTCTCGACTTCGAGCGCCATGGGAAGCGCGATGAAGCGGATGCGAAATACCTCCTGCTCCTCGGCGTCCAGATCCATCCACCACTCGCCACCGTTGTAGTTCACCCACACGTCCAGTTGTTCCGGATCGTTGGAATCGATGGCGAACTGCTCGTGGTTGCCCCGGCAGGCGTAAAACCACGGCTTGTCCAGCCATTCGAGCGCGCGCTTCGACTCCGGACCGCGATCGACGAGATCACCAACCGAGAACAGGCGGTCGTTTTCCTCATCGAACTCGATTTCCGCGAGCAGCCGGCGCAGGTGCTGAAACATGCCGTGAATGTCACCGACGACGAAATCGCGACCGTGCTCGTTCAACGGAAAACGCACCACGGCCCGGGCATCCGAGACATCGGGCGTGGGCAGCCCGTCGCGGTATTCGGTAACTTTCATGTCAGTCCCGGCTTCCTCTTTGCTCGCTCACGCGCTCGTCCAGGCGGTCGTGCAGTTCGTCCATGAGCCCCTCCATGCACAGCTCGAGCATATCCAGGACCTTTTCGAATCCCTGCTCGCCGACGTAGTAGGGATCCGGGATCTCGCGTTCGCGCAGATCGGGCGCAAATTCCATCACCAGCTTCACCCGTTCGCCATAATACGGCGGGCAGACCGCGCGCAGCTCCCGTTCGTTGTCCGAATCCATAGCCAGAATCAAATCGAATTCCAGAAAATCGTTGTCGCGCACCGGCCGCGCACGCTGGCCGCCGATGGCGATGCCGCGGCGCGCCGCTGCCGCCGAGCCGCGCCGATCCGGCGGCTCGCCGGTGTGGTAGTGGTGGGTTCCGGCAGAGTCCACCTGCACCCGGTCTCCGAGCTGCTCCTCATACAGGCGTTGCTCGAGGACTCCCTGGGCCATCGGCGAGCGGCAGATATTACCCATACAGACGAACAGCACGCGGATCATGTCATGCCACTGGAATCGCCGGCGAGCGCCCTCCCATGGGGCCGCCGGCCACGAAGTGATGCCATTGTCATGCCAAGCATAGACCATGGCGAATGGCGCACTTTGACAGACTCCGGGCATATTTCAACGCCCCAGGTCACGCTTTTGCCGCCGCCGGCGCCAGCGCGCCGAGCAACGACAACAGCCGTGTCCCGAAGGCCGCCGGGAGCTCGGCCCGGACCGGAACGCACCAGTGCCGCGGGTCGGCGAAGCGCCGGCACTTTACCGCATCCTTTTCCGTCATCAGCACCGGAAGCTGGTCGTCGAAATCGATATCCGCGGCGGCGAAATCGTGGTGGTCGGGGAATTGGTGGCGCACCAGTCCGAGTCCGGCACGCTCGAGGGTATCGAAGAAGCGCTCCGGGCATCCGATGCCGCACACGGCGTGCACGGGGCCCACTGTAAAGGTGTCGAGAGGCCGATTGAGCGTCTCGTCAGCCAGGCATTCTGCATCGCCGGCGCTCATGCGCATATCGAATTCCCCGGCGATGCCGCCGCCGTTGGCAACCACCAGATCCACCGAATCGAGCCGCGACACCGGCTCACGCAAGGGACCGGCCGGCAGACAGCGTCTGTTTCCGTGGCGGCGAACACCGTCGATGACGGCGATCTCCACGTCCCGGCCCAGCGCCAGGTGTTGCAGGCCATCGTCACTGATGATCACATCGCACTCGGCGTGGGCGAGCAAGCTCCTGGCCGCCCGCAGGCGGTCGGGGTCCGCCGCCACCGGACAGCGCGTCGCCTGGGCGAGCAGTACGGGCTCGTCACCCACCATGACCGGATCGCTGTCAGGGCGAACCTGTTGTGGCCACTTGTTGGCGCGCCCGCGGTAGCCGCGCGAGACGATGCCGGGACGCAGGCCCCGGGACATCAGAAAACGCGCGATCCAGATGACCAGCGGAGTCTTGCCCGTGCCGCCGACGCTGATGTTGCCGACGACAATCACCGGGGCGCCGATGCGGCCGACATGGGCGATGCCGAAACGGTAGGCACCGCGACGCAGTATCGCGCCTGCGCAATACAACCACCCGAGGGGCGCAAGCACCAAGCCCAGGGGCGTGTTCCGGTACCACAGCGAGTCGATGCGAAAACTCATGCCGATTCGATTGCGTTGCCGCGCCGAGCTGCCGCGAGCTACTGATCGCTTTCGGGAACCAGGCGCGTGGCGAAAGTGAGTCGCACGAATCCGAGCTTGCGGGCTACATCCATGACTTGCACCACGGCCTGGTACGGTGTCTTGGCGTCCGCGTTGATGATGATCGGGGGCGACTCCTTGTCTCCCGCGGCACTTTTCAGGGCCTGACGTACGGTCTTCGACTGGGTGTTCAACAGCTGCCGCCCATTGACATAGAACCTGCCCTGGGCGTCGATGGCCACGTCGATGGAGTCGGGTTGCCGCTTGCGGGCCTCGGCGGAGGCCGAGGGCAGCTCGATACTGAGTTCCGAGTCCCGATCGAAGGTCGTCGAGACCATGAAAAAAATAAGCAGCAGAAACACCACATCGATCAATGGCGTAAGGTCGATGTCGACGGCTTGCCTCGGTGCAGGGCGCAGATTCATGCTCGCCGCCCGGCGCTCACGCTCGCTTGCCTTCGGAGCCGTGCATGGCTTCCACCATCTTCAGCGCTTCCTGCTCCATGGTCACCACCAGCTCATCCACGTGACCGCGGAAATAGCGATGAAACAGCAGCGCCGGGATCGCCACCGTCAAACCCGCTGCGGTCGTAATCAGCGCTTCGGAGATGCCGCCGGCAAGAACACCCGGGTCGCCCACTCCCTGGGTAGTGATGACGGCAAACACCTTGATCATGCCGATGACGGTGCCGAGCAGGCCGAGCAGCGGTGTGATCGACGCGATGGTGCCGAGTGTATTCAGATAGCGGTCCAGATCGTGAACGACGTGACGCCCGACGTCCTCGATATTCTCTTTCATCATCTCGCGGCTGTTGTTGCGGTTGGCGAGACCCGCCGCCAGTATGCGCCCCAGGGGGGAGCTCTTGCGCAGCGCACGAATGCGATCGTCGCTGAGATTTCCACTCTGTGCCCATTGCCAAACCTGCACCACGAGATTGCCGGGAGTGATGCGTTTGCGCTGCAACGTCCAGAAGCGCTCTGCAACAATAGCCATCGCAATCACCGAGCAAAGCAGTATTGGCACCATCAACCAACCGCCGGCTTTGACGAGTTCAAGCAAGAGTCGATTACCTCCTGGAGAATCGTAACGGCGCAGACTGTATCAAACGCCACCATATCCGCCTAGCTTCCTGCTTGCCCCACTCAATCTCGCGCTCGCCATATGCGCGCGTCCGCGATGCGCTCCAGTCTCGGCTTTTGCACTCCCCGTTGCCCATCGAACGCGACGGTGATGGCCCCGTGGCGGGCGGTATCGAATAGTGCCACTCCCCGATCGGCAAAGCGGCGTAGGATCTGCTGGTGGGGAAAACGGTAACGGTTTCGGTATCCGACCGGTAACAGCGCCATACGCGGGCGCACCGCGTCGAGAAACGCCTCGCTGGACGATCCGCGCCCGCCGTGATGGGGCACCACCAGCACCTCGGCCCGCAGCCCCGGCCCCGGGCGCGACAGCATGGCCGCCTCGGCGTGCGCCTCCACATCCCCGGCAAGCAGCAATCGGCCGCCGGGGCCGGTGACCGCGAGCACGCAGGAGCCGTCGTTGCCGCGGGCATCGTCGCCGCTCTGCGGATGCAGGATGCTGAAATCGACACCGTCCCATTGCCAGCGCGTACCGGCCAGGCAGGGTCTTGCCTGTGCCCGCCGGGTACCGACGTTGGTCATCACCTCCGCCGTCGCCATGGTGGACAGGAGGGCCTGCGTGCCGCCCGCGTGGTCGTCGTGGCGATGACTGATTATCAGCAGATCCACCCGGCCGAGGCCCTGACTGCGCAGGTAAGGGGCGACCACATCACGACCGGCATCGAACCCGGCCGCGTAGCTCGGGCCGCTGTCGTAGACGAGCACGTGGGAACGGGTGCGCACCACCGCGGCCAGGCCCTGACCGACGTCCAGGAGAGTCAGCCAATAGTCGCCCTGCTGCGGCCGGGGTACGGGCAACAGCAACAGTGGCAGCAACCAGATCACGCCGAGTGCCCGGCCGGGAAAGCTCCGCGGCGCGATCAGCAGCACCGCGCCCACACCGGCGGCCGCCAGTGCCAGCAGCGGCGGTGCGCCGGAAGGGCGCAGAATCAGCTCCAGACCGGCAAGGCTTTCCAGGAATTGCCACAGGACATCCGCCGCCCACCGGGCTCCATCGAGCAGCACGGCACCGATGGCCGGAACCGGCAACAGCAGTGCGGTCGCCGCCAGCACCAGAGGCACGAGCACGAATCCCGCCCACGGCACTGCCACCAGGTTGGCGAGCGGCGCGATCAGCGGGTACTCGAGAAACCAAACGATGTTGACCGGCAGCAGCCCGACGGCCACCAACCACTGCACGCGCCCCCAAC
>FXBF010000910.1_pt1 | contig 10333 bp, 8 predicted proteins | sample 5335321 | NCBI WGS metagenome assembly FXBF01 (sample SAMEA103928391, study PRJEB20085) | sediment metagenome | isolation source: sediment | reverse complement strand
AAATAGACCCGATAGCCTTCGAGCGTATAGCGCAGCCATTCGCGGTGCAAGCCGTACCGACGGCTCGAGGAATGGACTCGCGCCTCGGGCGCGTAGACGATCCGCTCGCCGGGCCGGAGCGCCTCTTGAATGCGAAGCCCCAGATCGAGATCTTCCCCCAGGCGCAGGCGGGTGTGGAAGCCGCCCGCCCGGAGGAACGCATCACGGCGCACCGCAAAGTTGAACCCCCAAAAGTGAGGTTTCCGAATGGCCGCGTGCACGCGCTGATGGAGCTCGATGAGCGATTCTAGAAAGAGCGTCCGCTGCAGCCGTGTCGGCTCGCGAAAGCCGACATGGCCGCAGAGGGCCGCCACCCGAGGGTCCTGAAAGCGGCGCGCGATCGCCTCCAGCCAGTGCGCATCGACGATCGTGTCCGCGTCCGTGCGGGCGATGATCTCATATTGAGCCGCCTCGAAGCCCGTCTGGGAAGCGACGGCCACCCCGCGCTCGTGTTCCGCGATCAACCGCACGGTCAGATCAGGGTGGCGCTCTCGAAAAGCCTCCACGCGCGCCCGCGAGCCGTCCGTCGAGCCGTTGTCAACGATCACGAGCTCGAACGACCCGTGATAGGTCTGACGGGCGAACGCGCTCAGACAGCCGTCAATCTCCTCCGCCTCGTTATAGACCGGGATGACGACGGAAATCATCGCGGAGGTTGGCCAGCGATTCGACGGGGGGCTCCACGGACACGCGCCGGTCGGGCTTCGAAGGCTGCTCCAGGACGGAGCGGTAGAGCGCCTTCAGCCGTCGTCCGACGATCTCGAGGCTGTGCCCTTCGGCCAGCCGCTCGGCTCCCTGCGCTAGGTGTTCACAAAGCGCACGGTCCTCGGCCAGGCGCGTGATCTGTGCGCAGAACTCCTCCACCGAGCAGGCTTTCAGGCAGTTTTCGCCGTGGTGGAGCCAGTCACTGTATTCGGGAAGATCCCGCACGATCACGGGTCGCCCGAGCGAGGCGGCCTCTAAAATGGCAAGTCCCTGCGTCTCCGTGTGCGACGGAAAGAGCAACACGTCCCCCGCGGAGTACGCGCCGGATGGGTCCTCCACGAAGCCGGGCAACCTCACGTTGGGCGGCTTCTCCTCGAGGCGCTTCTCCATTGGTGGATGAAAGGCGAGTGCCCTGGGCCAGCGATGGCCGTACCAGATGAAGTCGTACTGGGGCAGGAGCTCGGCCACGTCCAGAAAGTTTATAATGCCCTTGCGCGGGATGATGTTCCCCGCCCCGAAGACTGCAAAGCGCCGCAGACCAAACCCTTCCCGATAGCATTCTCGCTTCTCGGGCGAGAATCGGAATCGCTCGCGGTCGACCCCGTTGCTGACCACTGCGATGCGCTTGGTGAGGCCCGCCTTCACCAGCTGGCTGCGGGCGAACTCCGAAGGCGTAAAGACCACGTCGCCCTGCTCATAGAAGAAGCACAGGTACGCCTCGTAGAGCGGCGCGATCACGTTGGACATCGTGAAGCTGTCCCGAAAGTCATGGGCCCCGACGCTGTGCGCGTGCACGACGACCCGTGCGCCTGCGCGCTTCGCCCGGCCGAGAACGTAGAGCGATTTGGGCCCGAAGGCGTGCAGGTGCAACAGGTCATACGGCTCATCGGCCGGATCGGTCGTCACATCAACACCCGCGCGTCTCAGGGCCTCCTGGTGAGACTCGAAAGCCCGCTTGAACCCCGACTTGGCCACGGCGCTCTCGGCCTCGAGATAGAGACAGACCCTCATCCATGCCCCCTTTATCTAGCTGTCAGCAATCAGCTATCAGCTATCAGCAGAAGCATTAAAGCTGAGAGCTGACTGCTGATCGCTGAGCTTGAGCTTACTCCCACTCGATCGTCCCCGGCGGCTTCGACGTGATATCATACACCACCCGGGTGACTTCCGGAACCTCGTTGGTGATGCGCGACGAGATGCGCTCCAGCACGTCGTGCGGAATGCGGTGCCAGTCGGCCGTCATCCCGTCGCGGGAGTGGACGGCCCGCAGCGCGATTACATATCCATAGCCGCGGCCATCTCCTCGGACGGCCACGCTGCGCACCGGCAGCAAGACGGCGAAATACTGCCAGATCTCGCGCTCAAGCCCGGCCCGCGCGATCTCTTCCCTGAAAATCGCGTCGGCCTCCTGCAAGAGCGCGGCCTTTTCAGGGGTGACCTCCCCCAAGATGCGCACGGCCAGCCCCGGCCCCGGGAAGGGCTGCTCCTCGAGGATCTCCGCCGGGATGCCCAGGGCCCGCGCGATCTGGCGCACCTCGTCTTTGAAAAATTCCCGCAGCGGCTCGACGAGTCGAAAACCCAAGCGCTCGGGGAGTCCGCCCACGTTGTGATGACTCTTGATGCGATCGGCGTGGGAGGCCGTCCCCGCGCCCCCGCTCTCGATGACATCCGAGTAGATAGTCCCCTGCACGAGCACGTCGATCTTCCCATGTTCTTTCGCCAAGCGCTGGGCCTGGCGCTCGAAGACCCGAATAAATCTCTCCCCAACGATTTTGCGTTTCTCCTCGGGGTCCGTCACGTCACGCAGGCGCTCGAAGAACTCCTGGCGCGCGTCGACGGCCTGAAGCGGAAAGCCCAGCTTCTCGAATACCTTCGTCACGCGCTCCGGCTCGCCCTTTCTCAGCAATCCGGTGTCCACGAACACGGGTATGAGACGATCCCCGACGGCGCGCTGGACCAGCACGGCCGCCACACTGGAGTCGACCCCGCCGGAGACGGCGATGAGGCAGCGTTTCCCAGTTAATTCCTCGCGCAACCAGGCGACCTTCTCGTTTACCAGGTCCCCCGGCCGCCAGCGGTCGCACAGTCCGCAGATCCGCCGGAGCCAATTCTCTAACAACAACGGGCCGCGAGGGGTGTGGTGCACCTCGGGGTGGAATTGCACGCCGTAGATCGAGCCCGATTCGTCTCTCATGGCAGCGATGATATTGGGTTCGCCCACGGAGTAGGCCAGCGCGCGAAAGCCGGGCGGCAGCTCGGTAATGACGTCCCCGTGGCTCATCCAGACGGGCTCTCTCTCATCCAGGCCGGCGAAGAGCGGATCGTCCTCGGTGATCTCGATCGTGCTCACGCCGTACTCGGATTTCGATCTTTCCACGCGCCCGCCGAGCCGGTGGGCGAGGAGCTGCATCCCGTAGCAGATGCCCAATATGGGCAGTCCCAGCTCGAAGATCTCCGGATCGAGTCGGGGCGCATCCGGCCCATAGACGCTGCGCGGCCCGCCGGAGAGCACCAGCGCCCCAGGTCCGCGATCGTGAAGCTGGGCGGCCGTCACGGACGGCGGGGCGACCTCGCAGTAGACCTCCAGCTCGCGGATCGCCTTGGCGATGAGCCTCGTGTATTGCGAGCCGAAGTCGAGGATTAGCACCCACTCGTTGCTCACACGGTTTCCCCCATATCCGATGTCAGGGTAAACGGGCGTCCGGTGAATTGCAAATCCGTTGCATTCTACACGGGGAAAGCTTAGAATCCCTCTGGACAGAGCGGCGGTAGTGTGCTGTAGCATCACGCGCGAGTGCGACAAGAGCGATCCAAGGAGGGGGCAGACGCATGCGAAGAGCGTTCGGTTTCGAAGAGGAAGAGTTCAAGGAGAGCTGGCAGGATTGGGGCCGCCGGCTGGGAAAGCTGGGCGGCTGGACCGGCTGGCTCATCATTCTGGTGATCACCGGACTGTGGCTGGCCAGCGGCATCTACACTGTGGGGCCCTCCGATGTGGGGTTGGTCAAGCGCTTCGGAGAGTTCACGCGGGAGACGGGACCGGGGTTCCAGTATCGTTGGCCGAGCCCCATCGAGAGCGTGGTGATCGTGGATCAACGCTCGGTGCGCACCGAGGAGATCGGCTTCCGCATTCGGGAAAGGGTTCCGAGCGTCGCCTTCCCCGTCCGGGAGGAAGAGGCGCTCATGCTCACCGGCGACTTCAATATCATCCGAGCGGAGACGATCATACAGTACGACATCAAAGACCCGCAGGTCTTCGCCTTCCAGGTGGCCGATTATGAGACGGTGCTCCGCGAGGCGGCGCAGGCGGTCATCCGCGAGCGGGTGGCCCTCCACACCGTTGATGAGGTGCTGACCGATAAGCGGGAGGAGATCGCCGCTCAGATCCACACCACGCTGCAGGCGCTGCTCGATGAGAACAACACCGGGCTGCGCATCATCAACGTGCGCCTCCAAGAGGTGACCCCGCCCACCAGCGCGGTGGCCGCGGCCTTCGACGACGTCAACAGCGCCGTCCAGGACAAGGAGCGGCTCATCTTCGAGGCCAAGCGCTACGCCAACGAGCAGCTCCCCCGGGCCCGCGGCCAGGCCGAGCAGGTTCTAAACGAGGCCGAGGCCTATAAGCAGAGCCGCATCCTGCGCGCCGAGGGGGACGCCTCACGCTTCCTGGCCATCCTGGACCGCTATCGCCTAGGCGAGTCGGTCACCGAGGCGCGGCTCTACATCGAGACGATGGAGGAGATCCTGCCGAATCTCAACAAGATCATCCTCACCGAGGGCGGGGGCGGAGTGCTCAGCCTCCTCAATCTGGAACAGCTTCTCCACACCGACCATGGAGGTGAGGGGCAATGAGAAGCCTGATCGCATTCATCGTGCTCATCGTGCTCGTCTGGATCGGCTACGGCCTCTTCACGTTTGTGGTCGATGAGACACAGAAGGCCGTAGTCGTGCAGTTCGGGGAGATCATGCGCGTGGTCGAAGAGCCCGGGCTCCACTTCAAGACGCCCTTCGTGCAGGAGGTCATCTATCTAGAAGACCGGCTGCTCACGGTGGACATCAAGCCCACTGAGGGGTTGACGGTGGACAAACAGCGGATCACCATCGACAGCTACACCCTGTGGCGGATCGGGGACCCGCAGCTGTTCGTGGAGACGCTGCGCGGGAATCGGGCGAGCGCCGAGCGGCGGCTCGACGACATCATCTACTCGCTCTTGCGCGACGCGCTGGGCCAGATCAGCTTCGGCGACGTGCTGAGGAGGGAGTTCCTGTTAGAGGTCGAGCAGCAGGCCCAGCAGCAGGTCGAGGACTTCGGGATCGCCATCGTAAGCGTGCGGGTCAAGCGCACCGACCTGCCTGAGGCGAACCAGCAGGCGGTCTATCAGCGCATGATGAGCGAGCGCCAGCAGATCGCCGAGCGCTACCGGGCCGAAGGGGATCAAGAGGCGAGGAAGATCAGCTCGGAGGCCGACAAGCAGGTGCAGATCGTCCTGGCCACGGCCGACAAGCGGTCTGAGGAGCTCAAGGGCGAAGGGGACGCGCGCGCCATCGAGATCTACGCCGAAGCCTACAACCAAGACGCCGAGTTCTTCCTCTTCTGGCGCACCCTCGAGTCGTATAAGAAATCGCTGGCCCAGAACGGGACGCTGGTCCTCTCGACCAGCTCGGATTATCTCAGACTCCTCGACATCATGGAGTCCAAGCGGTTGATCGAGGCGCTGGGCGGGAAGTAGGGGCGCATGCTGCGCCCCACTAGCGCCAGGGCAGCACGAACTCCCAGTTCGGCCCGCGGAAGTACGTCCCGATGATGACGAGCACTACGAACAGGAAGATCGAGAGCGTGAACGCCGCGACGGTCACCGGACGCTCGCTCAGCCGGCGACCCGGAGCCCGGGTGCGACCAGACCGCCGGAACTCGACATAGGGCTCGATGTAGGGGATGGCGAGCCAGAAGAAGACCACCAGCCCCGGCAGGATCACCCCGCCGATCGCGATCGAGTTGAACACCCCGCCGAGGTTGGGCGAGTCCGCCAGCAGCTCTTGGATCCCCAAGAAGTACCAGGGGGCCTTTTCAGGATTGGGGGTGAACGTGGGTGTGGCCGCCTGTTCGAGCGGCGCGTCCACGAGCAGCGCATAGAGGCTGAGACCCCCGAGCAACAGGAAGAAGATCGTGAAGACCACATAGAGATAGTACGGGTAGGTGAGGATCTCCTCCCGCTCCTCGATCGGTTCGGGGATGCGCTTCTCGAAGACCTGGATCATCAGCTCGATCGTCCGCTCGGTGAACGGATGCTGCGAGGGGATCTCCTTGATGAGATCCCGCTCGAGCAGCTCCTCGAGGACGTCGCGCAGGAATTTGTAGTCGGCGGGATCGCCGCCTCCCTCCACGATCACTTCCACCCGATGCCGGAGATCCTTGAGGCGCTTGAGGCTCAGCCCCGTGGGCCGCGGGTTGCCTATGTAGACGAGGTGCTCGGCCGCGAAATCGAGGATGTCGGCGAGCAGGCCGGGCTCGATCTCCATCGCCTCGGCCACCTCGTAGCCGGGGACCTCGACCTCCACGTCCTGTTCGACGAGCACCTGGCAGGAGAGTCGCCACTTCTTCTCGATCTGGTCTTTCAGCAGGTCCTTCTCGCAGGGCTTGACCTCGTCGCCGCCCGTGAGGACGCGTACGCCACACGTGCTGCAGGTGCAGCGGCCGTCGCAGGTGGCCGGGAGGTTGCGGTCATAGCCGTGCTGCTGGATGACGCGTAGGAGATTCGCGCCCTCCTCGACCTCGATCTCTTCTTGTCCTAGGATGATGACCTTGGGCATCGCTGGGTCACCTCGTTAGCTTGAGCTCTCGGGCGAACGCTTCCAAGCGCTCGCGCACCGGCTCGCCGCCGGGCAGGCAGCGATCTAATGGGTCCCGTCCCTCGGCGCACGCTTGGGCATACTGGTCGCAGGTCGGGCGCCCGCAGACCTGGCAATCGAAGCCGGGCAGCGCCAGACGGAGTCTGCGCGCCGGTTCGGACATCCGGCTGCGAGCGAACGCCGGCCAGCGAATCACCAGGGGGTCGAAAAACTCCACGGCGAGATCGTCCTCCACCGGGACTTGGCAGGAGAGCACCCAGCCCTCCTGGCGCTGCTTCGGCGTAAGGTAAGGACCCAGCTGCTTCTCGCTCCACTTAGTGGTTCCCGCGCGCACACGGGTGCGGCAGGTGGCGCACTGACCCGCACGGCCGCATTGCGTCATCACCCGATAGCCCGCCCGTTCCAGCGCGTCCAGGAGGTTCTCTCCGGCGGGCACGGTGAGCCTCTGCCCGTCGCTCAGGATCTCGACGAAATAGCGCGGACGAGATATCTCCCGCGCCCTTTGGGCCTCCCAGGCGGCCGCCCACGCGACCGCGCCGAGGAGCAGCGGGGGCCAGATCCCCGGGACGCGCAGCGCTCCCCAGAGCGAGAGCAGCGTGAGCAAGCCTACCACGATGAGCAGACCCGCCTCGCCGCGCCCATGGAGCGCCGGGAGGACGGGCGCGTGGCGCAGCCGCTCGATCAGCGCCTCAAAGGCGGCGGTCCCGATCGCCCAGGCGAGTCCGCCGAGTATAACTGAGGTCAGCGCTGCGCTTGCGCTCAGCCGCCAGACGAGCGACAGCACGATCACGATCAGTGCGGCGGCCGCGCCCGCGATCAGGGCGAGACGTCGGGTCCGCTGGACCTCGCTCTCCCACTGCGTGCGCATCTCTTGTATGCTCATGGTCGACCTCCGAAGCTGCGCGGGACGGTGACGCGATCGAGCCAGGGCACAAGCAGGTTCATAGTGAGAATGCCGAAGACGATTGCGTCTTCCGGAAAGGGCGACAGCCCCCTCAAGGCGATGATGAGCAGCGCGGCCCCGAGGGCGAAGAGCCACTTGCCCCGCGGGGTCATCGGGCTGGTCGCCGGATCGGCCGCCAGCCAGAAGACGGCCAGCAGGAAACCGCCCGTGAGCAGGTGGGCGAGCCAGCCGCCCCGAAACGCGCCTGGATAGATCATCTCCAGCACGGATTCTCCCAGCCAGAGCGCAAGAACCATCCCGACCGGGATGCGCCAGTCGACCGCCCGGGTCGCGAGCAGCCACAGCCCGCCGAGGGCGAGCAAGGCCGCCGAAGCGGCTCCCAGCAGGCCGGGCGCCGGGCCCAGGAAGAGTTGGCCGAAGGAGAGTTCCAGCTGCCCCTGCTGTGCGGCTAATAGAGGTGTGCCGGAGGCCGCGGCCTCCGATGCCCACTGCGAAAACCCGGCCCCATTGGTCAGGGGCAGGGCCCAGCGGCCCGTCATCGCCGCGGGGGCGATCAAGATCAGAATCGCTTTGCCGACGAGCGCTGGGTGGAAGGGAGATATCCCGCCGAAGAGTTCTCGGATCGCGATCGCTGCGGCCGCCCCGAGCGCCACGAGCCAGAGCGGCAGGTTCGGCGGCAGCAGGAGCGTGTAGAGCACTATGATGAGGAGCAGCCCCTCCGTCCAGGGCTGGCCCCGCAGCCAGCTGAAGACGAGCAGCACAACGCCTCCGGCGATCCAAGCGATCGCCAGCGCGGCGAGCACGTGCAGCCCGAAGAAGGCGATCGCGGCGAGCAACGCCGGAAGCGCCGCGATGAGGAACCGGGCGGCCTGGCGCCTCGCGCTCACCCGATCACGGAGATAGGGCGCGCTCCGCACCGCGCGCCCGCTGCCTGCACCGATCAACTCCCGCATTCCTTCGGCGAGGACCTCCGTTCGTCGCATCATTCCTCCAGTTGCTCCTCTCGGATCAGGCGCTTGCCCCGACGGATCTCCTCCAGCAGCTCGATCTTGGACGGGCAGACGGTGCTGCAGAGTCCGCATTCGATGCAGGCGAAGATGCTCAGCTCCTCCGCCCGCCGGAGGTCTCCCTGCCGAGAGGCCTCCGAGAGCCAGATGGGGAAGAGGTTCTGAGGGCAGACAGCGAGGCAATCGCCGCAATGAACGCAAGGTCGGGGCGAGCCGCCCAGCCCGGTGGTGGCCTGCGTCGAGCGCCGAAATGGGAGAAACCCACCGAGCGCCCGCCTGCGGGGCTCGCGCAGCGCGACGAGCGCGCGGACCTCCCGGGTGATGGGGCTCTCGATGTCGCTGACGGAAGCGCCGCGGAGCGGACCGCCCAGAATCACGCGGGAGGGCGTCTCATGGCCCAACCCTTCCAGCAGCGCGCTCACGGGCGTGCCGATCCGCACCCGCAGGTTCGCCGGTTTCGCGATGGCCGAGCCGCCCACGGAGATCACCCGCTCCACAAAGGGCTTGCCCTCCAGGACGGCCTCGTACGTGGCGATGACTGTCTGGACGTCGCAGACGACCGCGCCGACGGCCGTGGGAGGTTGCCCCGCGGGCACCTCTAGATTGAGCAACGTCTTGACGAGCACCTCGTCCTCGCCCTGGGGGTACTTCGGGAGCAGCGGGTGCAAATAGACCCAATCGTGATACTCCAGCCGCACCTCGAGCTCGACGAGCGCGTGGGGCTGATCGTGGCCGATCCCGACGTGGACCTCTATGTTGCCCAGCGCGCTCCTCAGGATCTTGATCCCTTGTACGAATTTCTCGAACTCTTCGATGAGGAGCGCTCGGTCCCCCCGTAGGTACGGCTCCATCTCCACCGCGTTGATCACTAAATATCTTATATCTGAGGGCTCGGCGGACGAGGAGTGATAGGGAGTTGGAAAGCCCCATCTCCCCAGCGCGGTCACGCCCGCCTCGTAGAGCACGCGTCCCAGTTCTTCGGGTCCCCAGCGCTCGAAGTTGCCGCCGGGCAAGTCCAATGGAGCCCACTCGTCTTGGCCGTCGGACTCGATGGTCACGGTCGTCGTGAGCCCCCCATCGAGGGGCAACGACTCGATGGCCGCGACCTGGCCGGAGATGGGTGCGGAGACGGGCGTGGAGATGCGCTCATCGGAGCGCGCGATGATCTGACCTACCTTCACGCTCTGGCCCACGTCCACGATGGGTGCAACCTCCTCGCCGAATCCCTGGCGGAGGGGCAGGTGGACGCGGCTCGGCTTGGGGCCCTCCATGATGCGTCCCACGGGGGCGCCTTCGAGCCGGGGGAAGTACCGCCCTCCTTTGAACGTCTTCAGCGTGCCCACGATGGCCATGCGTCAGCCCTCCTCACCGGGCGGGACCGTGTACTCATCCTTGCGGATCCGCCAGAAGTGGATCGCGATCAGCAGCCCTATTAAGACCGGCAGCAGGAAGACGTGGATCACATACCAGCGCAGCAGCGAGAACTGATTGAGGTTGTTGCAGTCGCTCACTCCCAGGAGCGCTTGGCGGGCCTGATCTCCCATGAACGGCACGTTCTGGGCGATGTTGCAGGCGATCTTGGCCGCGTAGTAGCCCAGCTGATCCCAGGGCAAAATATAGCCCGAGAAGGCGAACATGATGGTGAGCAAGAATAAGAAGACCCCGATCATCCAGTTGAACTCGCGGGGCCGCTGATAGCTGCCCGTGTAGAAGACCCGGAGCATATGCAGGAAGACGGCCAGCACCATAAATTCCCCGGCCCACTTGTGCAGGTTCCTCAAAAACCGCCCGAGGGAGACCTCGTTGATGATGTAGAGAATCGAGTCGAAGG
>FXBF010000909.1_pt1 | contig 10337 bp, 19 predicted proteins | sample 5335321 | NCBI WGS metagenome assembly FXBF01 (sample SAMEA103928391, study PRJEB20085) | sediment metagenome | isolation source: sediment | reverse complement strand
GCCGGTAATTAGGATTATTAATGGCTCAGTTGGAAATATTAAATAAAGAAAACAAGCCAGTAGGCAAGGTTGACCTCCCGACAGATATATTTGGCGTTGAAGTCAAAAAAGGGGTGCTGCATGAGGTTGTCCGCAACTATCTTGCTAATCAAAGGCAGGGCAATGCAGTTACGAAAACAAGGGGTCTTGTCAGCGGCGGAGGCAGGAAACCTTACAAACAGAAGGGTACGGGCAGGGCAAGGGCGGGAAGCAACCGTTCACCGCTGTGGAAAGGCGGGGGTACAGTTTTTGGTCCTTTGCCAAGAGACTATTCGTATAAACTGCCGAAAAAGGTAAAATGGGCGGCGCTTGGAGCAGCTTTCTCGGCTAAATTTGCCGACGGGGCAATTGTGGTGGTAGAAGACCTGCCCTTGTCAGAGCCAAAGACAAAGGACCTTGCTGCCTTGCTCAAGGGACTCGGACTTAGTAATGTTTTGATTATATTATCAGAGGATAATAAGACGATCAGGCTTTCGGCAAGCAATATCCCAAACGTGGATATTGCAGCAGTGGGCAGACTGAATGTTTATGAGGTGCTGGTTCATGAGAAGCTCCTCATGACACAGGAGGCAGTAGAGCGAATGAAAAAGGTGTACCTGGAATGAAGACTTTATATAATGTCCTTTTGAGCCCGCTTTTGACAGAAAAAGGAACAAAGCTTAAAGAAGAGGACAATAAAGTGCTGTTCAGGGTGGCAAGAGACGCCAACAAGATAGAGATAAAAAAAGCGGTTGAGGAAATATTTAAGGTAAAGGTAGACTGCGTCGCTACGATAAATTACAGAGGCAAGAAGAAACGCCTGGGAAGGTACGAAGGGAGAAGGCCTGACTGGAAAAAGGCTATAGTTACACTTAAAGAAGGGGAAAAGCTGGATTTCATTGAAGGAGTATAAATGGCTGTAAAAAAATATAAACCGACATCACCCGGGTCTCGTTTTAAAAGCGGATTTGATTTTTCTGAAATAACAGAGACGAAGCCGTACAAGGCGCTTTTACGGCCCCTTAAGAAAAGCGGCGGTAGAAACAACTCAGGACGCACTACTGTAAGGCATAGAGGCGGCGGCAATAAAAGGGCTTACAGGGTTATAGATTTTAAACGCAACAAATTTGGTATCCCGTCTGTTGTTGAATCTATAGAATATGACCCTAACAGATCTGCAAGAATAGCTTTGCTTAGATATGCGGATGGTGAAAGGAGATATATACTCTGGCCTGTTGGTATCAAGGTTGGTGACTCGATAGTTTCAGGCCCTGACTCAGAGATAAACACCGGCAATGCTCTGCCCGTATGGAATATTCCGGTGGGAACAATAATTCACAATGTCGAGATTTGGCCCGGGCAGGGAGGCAAACTTGCAAGGAGCGCCGGCAATTATGCCCAGCTTATTGCAAAAGAAGCAAAGTTCTGCCATATAAAATGTTCATCAGGAGAAGTCAGGCTTATACCGTCTGTATGTATGGCTACAATTGGTCAGGTTGGAAATGTTGAGTGGGAAAACATTTCTTTTGGCAAAGCCGGCAGGAATCGCTGGCTTGGCAAGAGGCCCAAAGTAAGGGGTGTTGCGATGAATCCCGTAGACCATCCGCTTGGCGGCGGGGAAGGTAAAAGTTCAGGCGGGAGGCCGCCTGTTTCTCCCTGGGGCAGGCCGGAAGGCATTAAAACAAGAAAAAACAAGATGACTGACAGATTAATTGTCAGAAGAAGGAAATCAAAAAAATAAAATTTAAAAATTAAATATCAAAAATCAGTCCCAAAACATCGGGATGCAATTTTTTTATAGGAGAATATTTTGCCAAGATCCCTTAAAAAAGGACCATATGTGGATGCAAAGCTTGCTAAACGGATTCAAATAATGAATGAGTCCGGAGGGAAGAGGATTCTTAAAACATGGGCAAGGAGATCTACAATAGTTCCGGAATTTATAGGACATACCTTTGCAGTGCATAATGGCAGGAAATTTATTCCTGTTTATATAACCGAGAATATGGTTGGCCACAAGCTGGGAGAATTTTCACCAACAAGGACATTCAAGGCACATTCGGGCACTAGAAAGACAGGGGTGTCAACTCCGGCTAAAGGGCAAAAATAAATTTTAGAGGTAATCTTTAATGGAATCAAAGGCTGTACTGAAATTTGCGCGGGTTTCACCAAGAAAAATAAGGAGGATTACTAACTTGATCAAGGGAAAGAAGGCGGGTGACGCCCTTATAAGCCTTAGATTTCTTCCGCACAGTTCAGCGAAGATTGTGGAGAAGCTTTTAAAGTCGGCCATGGCTAATGCCGAGCAGAAGAAGGTAGCAGACCCTGAATCGATGAGAATAGTAAATGCTGTTGTGGGACAGGGTCCTACCATGAAGAGAATGATGCCACGTGCCATGGGCAGAACGGATATAATAAAGAAGAGAACAAGCCATATAAAATTGCAATTAGAAGAAGGAAAGGATTAGGAGGTTATATCTTGGGTCAGAAAACGAATCCAATAGGGAACAGGCTGGGGATAATAAAAACATGGGATTCGAGGTGGTTTGCCAAAAAAAATTATGCAAGATTTCTGCATGAGGATTTAAATATCCGCAGACTTATAAAAGGCAATCTCTTTCATGCAGGGATTGCCAAGATAGAAATTGAGAGGGCAGGGCAGAAAGCAAGGATAATTATACATACTGCAAGACCTGGAATAATTATAGGTAAAAAGGGCACTGAGGTTGACAAGCTTAAAAAGGATTTAGAAAAATTTACCGGAGCACAGGTAACTCAGGTAAGTATAGATATAAAGGAGATAAGGAAACCGGAGATAGATGCCCAGTTAGTGGCAGAGAACATTGCCCTTCAGCTGGAAAAAAGAGTTGCTTTCAGAAAGGCAATGAAGAAGGCTGTTGCCTCGGCGAGAAGGTTTGGCGCTTTGGGAATACGTGTATCCTGCTCCGGCCGGCTTGCCGGTTCCGAGATAGCCCGGTCAGAATGGTATAGGGAGGGAAGGGTTCCATTGCATACATTCAGGTCTGATATAGACTATGGCTTGACTGAGGCTAAAACAACCTACGGGAGAATTGGGGTCAAGGTCTGGATATACAAGGGTGATGTTCTCCCGGAAATACAAACACTTAAATCAGCCGGGGACGAAAATATAGTTTAAAGTTTTTTTAGTTGTTTGTGTTTAGTCTTTAGTTTACGATCCGTAACGAGTAACAACTAAACAAATAACTGACAACTAAGTTTAGAAATTGTTATGTTAATGCCCAAGAAAGTTAAGTTCAGGAAAATGATGAAGGGTCGTATGAATGGTAAGGCGTACAGGGGGGCAGATGTGTCCTTTGGCGAGTACGGCTTAAAGGCGCTGGAGCCCGGCTGGGTTTCGAACCGCCAGATAGAATCTGCAAGAATTGCAATCGCAAGACATGTAAAAAGAGGATGTAAACTCTGGATCAGGATATTCCCTGATAAGCCGTTGACAAAAAAACCCGCTGAGACAAGGATGGGGAAAGGCAAGGGAACGCCTGAATCATGGGTTGCTGTTGTGAGGCCCGGGAGGATGCTTTATGAGATTTCAGGAGTTACTGAAAATGTAGCACGTGAAGCTCTCCGTCTTGCTTCGTATAAGCTTCCGGTTGCAACGACATTTATTAAGAGGGGTAAAATAATATGAAGAAACCCTCTGAATTGACCTCATTGACATTTGAAGAATTGAGACAGGAAGAAATAAACCTGAGAAAAGAGCTTTTTAATTTAAGATTTCAGAAGACGACAGGTGAAATTGAAAATCCTATGAGGATAAAACAGGTGAGAAAGGATATAGCGAGGGTTTTGACTATAGCAAATGAAAAATTAAAAGTGAAAAGTTAAAAATTAAAAATTTTGAAATCCTTAATTCTTAACTTTTAACTTTCAACTCTTAATTTTAAAGTAGGAAGGTAAATATGCCAAGGAAAATCTATACAGGTGAAGTTGTCAGCGATAAAATGGATAAAACAGTTGTAGTGGCTGTCAAACGGTTTACGCGGCATCCAGTCTATAAAAAGACTATAAAAAAGATTACAAAGTTCAAGGCGCACGATGAGGAAAACAGGTGTAAAATTGGGGACAAGGTTTCCATTGTTGAATCAAAACCTTTAAGCCGGGATAAAAGATGGAGAGTCCTTGTCCGTCCCGGCGAATCAGGCACGTCTGCAGATATCGGAAGGCAAAAGAGATGATTCAGTCAAGGAGCATATTAGCAGTCGCAGATAATTCTGGGGCGAAAAGAGTACAGTGTATTAAGGTTACGGGGAGTTCCTACAGAAGATATGCGAGGATAGGCGATATAGTGGTTGTGAGTGTAAAAGAGGCTTTGCCTGAGGGAGAGATAAAAAAGGGGACTGTGGCAAAAGGGGTAGTGGTAAGAACAAGGAAAGAGACGCGGAGACCTGACGGGTCATATATAAGATTTGACCAAAATGCGGTTGTTCTAATAAACGCAGAGGGTGATCCAGTCGGTACGAGGATATTCGGGCCTGTGGCAAGAGAGCTTCGATGGAAGGAGTTTATGAAGATTGTGTCTCTTGCTCCAGAGGTCCTTTAAAAAAAATGCAAAATGCAAAATTAAAAATTATGGAATCTCTTAATTTTGTTGGTGACTTATGGGGTTAGGCATTAAGAAAGACGATACGGTCCTGATTATATCCGGAGACGAAAAAGGCAAGAGGGGAAGAGTGATTACTGTTTACCCGAAAAAACAAAAGGTTTTGGTCGAAAAACTTAATGTCATAAAAAGACACATGAAGCCCAGCAAGAAGTATGCACAGGGAGGAATAATAGAAAAAGAGGCGCCTATTCACAGGTCAAAAGTGATGCTGGTCTGTTCTAAATGCAATAAGCCTACGAGGATAGGGCTGAAAATCCTTGAGAGCGGGTCAAAAGTTAGAACATGCAATAAGTGCAGGGAGGTCCTGGATTAACAGTAAAGATGGCGAAATTAAAAGAGAAATACAAGACAGAAGTAGTGTCAATGCTTATGAAGGAGTTTTCGTACAGGAATATAATGCAGGCGCCGAAACTCAGAAGTATTATTCTTAACGTGGGAATGAGTGAAGCCATTCAGAACATAAAACTCCTGGATGCCGCTGCAAGGGAGCTTGCGATTATAACAGGGCAGAAGGCTGTTATCACAAGGGCAAAGAAGTCAATAGCCGGTTTCAAGCTTAGAAAAGATATGCCTGTCGGCTGTAAGGTTACCTTGAGAGGCAGCAGGATGTATGATTTTCTTGACAAATTTATTAGCATGGCATTGCCCAGAATAAGGGATTTCAGGGGTATTTCGGATAAGGCATTTGACGGCAGAGGAAATTATGCTTTTGGAGTTAAAGAACAGATTATATTCCCTGAAATCAACCATGACAAAATTGAAAGTATCTATGGTATGGACGTAGTAATCGTGACTTCGGCCAAGACTAACAAGGAGGGCAGGGCGCTTCTCAGACATTTAGGAATGCCTTTTAAGATTTCGGATAAGAATTGAAAGGCTTTCTAACTTCTGCGGAAAGGGCGGAATATTTTATGGCAAAAAAGTGTTTAATGGAAAAGGTTAAAAGGCCGCCAAAATTTAAAGTAAGGGCGTACAACAGATGCCCTCTCTGCGGCAGATCCAGAGGTTTCCTGAGAAAATTTGGAATGTGCCGGATATGTTTTCGGGAGCTTGCCCTTAAGGGGCAAATACCCGGAGTAATAAAGTCGAGCTGGTAAAAACAGTTTTTTCAAAAAAATAAAAAACAGAGGCTAATTTCATTATGATGACAGACCCGATTGCAGATATGCTTACGAGGATCAGAAACGCCAATATGATTGGTGCGGAGAAGGTTGATGTCCCGGCTTCAAAATTAAAAATCGAGATAACAAAGCTGCTTAAAGAAAAAGGGTTTATTAAAGGATACAAGGTGTTAAAAGATAAAAAGCAGGGTGTCTTGAGGATATCATTGAAATATGTCGTTGGCGGCGACAAGGTTATATCAGGGATTAAAAAAATAAGCAAGCCCGGCAGAAGAGTCTATGTAGATAAGAAAGAGATACCTGAGGTTATGGGAAGGTTAGGGGTAGCGATACTCTCAACATCGCGGGGTATATTTTGCGATGAAAGCTGCAGACGCGAGGGAATCGGGGGAGAGGTCTTGTGCTATATCTGGTAAGAAACACAGATAATCACAGATGTATCTGCGGTCATCTGAATCTTTTTATCTGTGCTAATCTGTGTTTCTTAAGGGAGGTAGGATGTCGAGGATTGGGCAAAAACCAATAAATATACCCAAAGGGGTAGATGTCAAAATTAATGGCTATGCAATTACTGTTAAGGGTTCAAAAGGCGAACTTAAGTGGAATTTTCCGGCTGATTTGAAGGTGACTGTTCAGGATGGAAGCCTTATAGTGGAGAGACCTTCTGATACAATAAAACTAAAGGCCTTACATGGTTTAACCAGGAATATTATCTCGAACATGGTAGAGGGTGTAAGCAATGGATATCAAAAGGTCCTTGAGATTTCAGGAGTGGGTTACAAGGCTCAGGTTCAAGGCAGGAAAATGGTCCTGGCTATTGGATATTCTTATCCTGTTGAATTTCAACTTCCTGAAGGCATAACTGCGGAGGTTGATTCAAAACAGATCCAGATAACCCTTAAAGGCATTGATAAACAATTAATCGGCCAGGTTGCAGCAGATATCCGGGCATTAAGACCGCCTGATGCTTATAAAAGAAAGGGCATTCGGCATGCCGGCGAGAAAATTAAACTGAAGGCTGGTAAGGCGGGAAAAAAATAGCAAGTAGCAGATAGATATTAGCAGGAAACTAACCGGACAGCTAACCGCTCTGCCGGCTGATTAGTCTGCGAGTTGTCTGCTGTACGAGATGTGGATGACCCATTGGATAGACAGGGGGAAATAGTGATAGACCGTAAACAGGATGCCAAACATAGACGCCATAAAAGGATAAGGAAGAAAATTTATGGCACCTCTGAAAGGCCGAGGCTCAATGTGTTTAAAAGCCTCAAACATATATATGCCCAGATAATAGATGATTCATCCGGCAATACTATTGTTTCTGCTGCCAGCATCGATAAGGAACTCAGGGAAAAGCTTAATATTGGAGGGAATATCGAAGCAGCAGGAAGAGTGGGAGATTTAGTTGCCAGAAGGGCTATAGGTAAGGGGATTAAAAAAGTGGCATTTGATAGAGGAGGGTGCCTTTACCACGGGAGAATAAAAAAACTTGCTGACGCAGCAAGGGGGGCAGGGCTTGAATTTTAAAAACGCAGATTAGCACAGATGAAGAACACAGATTAGCGCAGATGTGTTAATTAAACCAGGAGGTTATGTGAGTAGAATTGATGCGGAAGGACTCAGTCTTAAAGATAAAGTTATATATATAAACAGGGTCGCCAAGGTTGTTAAAGGCGGCAGACGATTCTCGTTTAGTGCGCTTGTTGTGGTGGGCGATGGTGATGGGCATATAGGTTTTGGTAAAGGAAAGGCTAAGGAAGTCCCTGAGGCTATAAGAAAGGCGATTGAGTATGCAAAGAGAAGCCTTATAAAAATCCCTGTAAAAGACGGCTCAATCCCTCATCAGATAACCGGCAGGTACGGTGCTGGAAAGGTAGTTATGAAACCTGCTACTGAAGGAGTAGGTCTTATTGCAGGAGGTCCCGTAAGGGCTATAATGGAGGTTGTAGGTATACATAACATTGTTGCCAAGTCTCTTGGTACTCACAATCCATTTAATACCGTAAGGGCTACATTTGACGGACTCACCAAGCTTAAAGATTCAGAAAGCGTTATGAAAAGGACAGGAAAGCCTGAGGAAGAATAAAAAAATATTAAATATAAAATGAAAGTAAAGATAACATTAAAACGGAGCTTTATTGGTAAATGCAAAAAACACAGGAAAATTCTTGAGTCCCTGGGTTTGAGAAGGCTCAATCAGAGTGCTATGCATAATGATATACCCTCTGTGAGAGGTATGGTTGATAAAGTTTCCTATATGGTTGAAACGGTCAGATTAAAGGAACAGGAAGCCAGGAAATTAAAAAATGAGGAAATCAGAAAAAAATAGTTTGTCGATTACCCGCGGAGGAGAAATAGATGAGATTATCTGATTTATCGCCAATGCGGGGAAGCAGAAAGAGGAAGAAAAGAGTTGGAAGAGGTCCTGGTTCAGGTCATGGGAAAACCTCGTGCAGGGGACATAAAGGCCAGAAATCAAGGTCTGGTGGCGGGACAAGACCGGGTTTTGAAGGCGGACAGATGCCTTTACATAGACGACTGCCCAAAAGAGGATTTAAAAATATTTTTAAAAAACAGTATGCAATCATAAACCTTAAAGTTTTAAATGAAATCTCAGACCCTGTAGTTACGCCTGAAGTTATAATTGAGAAAGGATTTATAAAGAGTATTAAGGATGGAGTCAAGATTTTAGGGGTAGGGGAAATAAAAAAACCACTTAATGTAAAGGCCCATGCCTTTAGTGCCTCTGCTAAAGAAAAAATACTTAAGAGTGGCGGAAGCGCAGAAATAATCAAAAGTGCAAAATCCAAAATATAAAACAAAAATTCTTTTATTTTCGCTAATTATCTATCAATCCTTAACTTTTTACTTTAAAATTTTTTATGGGTATTATTAACAGTTTTCAAAATATTTTCAGGATAGCAGAGCTCAAAAACAGAATTTTTTTCACCTTAGCCCTGCTTGCTGTTTACAGAATAGGCGCCCACATTCCTACGCCTGGTATTAATGGCGAAGAATTAAGCAAGTTTCTTACAGAACAAGGCGGGGCGCTTATGGGTTTTTTTGACCTGTTTACCGGCGGGGCTTTATCAAGAGTGACTATTTTTGCCCTCGGAATAATGCCGTATATAAGCGCCTCTATTATTTTACAGCTCCTGACCGTTGTAATCCCTTCTCTTGGAAGGCTTGCCAAAGAAGGGGAAAGAGGCAGAAAGAAGATTACGCAGTATACAAGATATGGGACAGTTGTGATAAGTGCAATCCAGTCTTTTGGTATTGCTGTCGGTATTGAAGGGATGGGCCAGGGAGCTTTTGTGCAGAGTCCCGGCTGGTCTTTCAGGCTTATGACCATGATAACCCTGACATCAGGGACTGCCTTTATCATGTGGCTTGGAGAACAGATAACAGAGCGCGGTATTGGCAACGGTATATCTCTTATAATCTTTGCAGGTATAGTGGCGAGGTTCCCAAATGCAGTTATAGATACAACAAGGCTCGTCAGAGTTGGTGAACTGCATCTTTTTTTATTGATAGGCCTGGTAATTGTGATGATAGCAGTTATTGGTATTATTGTGTTTGTAGAGCGCGGACAGAGAAAAATCCCTGTCCAATATGCGAAAAGGGTTGTAGGTAGAAAGGTATACGGCGGGCAGAGCACGCATCTGCCGCTCAAGGTGAATACCGCAGGTGTTATCCCACTGATATTTGCATCATCAGTCATAATGTTTCCTGCTACTATTGCCAGCTTTATAGCAATACCGTGGGTTCAGGCTATTGCAGGACAGCTTGCCCCGGGGACATTGTTTTATACGCTACTCTATGTCGGAATGATTTTCTTTTTCTGTTATTTTTATACGGCTATAATCTTTAATCCAGTTGACATAGCAGACAATTTAAAGAAATATGGAGGCTTTATCCCGGGGATAAGACCCGGGGCAAGGACATCTGAATATATTTACAGGGTTCTTGCAAGGATTACCTTTGGAGGTGCAGTATATCTATCAATAGTAGCTATATTGCCGGACATCTTCAGCGGTTATTTTAATGTCCCCTTTTATTTTGGGGGGACATCGCTTCTTATAGTTGTAGGTGTAGCCCTTGATACTGTTTCACAGGTAGAGTCTCATTTAATAACACGTTCCTACGAAGGTTTTCTTAAAAAAGGAAAGGTTCGAGGAAGAAAAGGCTAATGAGAAAATCACAGATGACCACAGATAACAAAACAGATAATTGCAGATATGTCAGTGATCATCTGCGTTTACTTTATCATTGATAATTCTTAAGTCACAGGATGAGATTAAAAGAATAGGTGAAGCATGTCTTATTGTAGCAGAGACACTTGAGGGTATAAAAAAAATTGTAGTCCCCGGGATTACTACTGCTGAGCTTGACAGGTTTGCGGAATCCTTTATCTCAGCTAAAAACGCAGCCCCGGCCTTTAAGGGGTACAGGGGTTATCCTGCAAGTCTCTGTGCCTCTATAAATGAAGAGGTTGTCCATGGAATTCCTTCCTCAACAAAGTTGAAAGAGGGAGATATTATCAGTCTTGATGTTGG
>FXBF010000908.1_pt1 | contig 10337 bp, 8 predicted proteins | sample 5335321 | NCBI WGS metagenome assembly FXBF01 (sample SAMEA103928391, study PRJEB20085) | sediment metagenome | isolation source: sediment | reverse complement strand
GCCCCGTGTTCACCATGGTAATGGATATAGTCGTCATAACTGATGACCTCGGCGCGAATGAAACCCTTTTCAAAATCACTGTGGATGGTGCCGGCAGCTCGTGGGGCCAGCGCACCGATAGGCACGGTCCAGGCCCTTGCCTCCTTGGGGCCGGCGGTGAAATAAGTCTGTAAACCCAAGAGACGATAACCGGCACGGATGACACGTTCGAGCCCCGGTTCGGAGAGTCCCATCTCGGCCAGGAATTCCTGCTTGTCATCCTCGTCCAGTTCAACCAGTTCGGCCTCGGTGGCCGCACATAGGGCTACCACCTCGGCGCCCTCAGCGGTGGCGATCCGGTTGACGGTATCAAGATAAGGGTTGTTGTCAAAACCGTCCTCGGCCACATTGGCGATAGTCATTGTTGGCTTGGCCGTTAACAGAAACAGCGGCCGGATCGATTCACGGTCATCGGTACTGAGATCCATCGCCCGCACCGGCCGGCCGGCATCCAGGTGTTGCTGCACCCGTAACAACAGATCACGCAGGCGGACCTGGGTCTTGTCACCGGCCTTGGCCGCTTTCTGGGCCTTGTCATGGGCCCGGGTGACGGTCTCCAGATCGGCCAGTGCCAGCTCTGTCTGGACCACTTCGATGTCGGCCTCGGGGTCGATCCGGTTGGTGACATGCTGAATGTTCTCGTCCTCAAAACAGCGGACCACCTGGGCGATGGCGTCGACCTCGCGGATATGGCCCAGAAACTGGTTGCCCAGGCCCTCCCCTTTGGAGGCGCCGGCCACCAGGCCGGCGATGTCGACAAATTCTATGACCGTCGGGATCACCTTTGACGGTTTGGCGATCTCGGCTATGGCCTGCAGGCGCGGATCGGGCACCTCGACGACACCGATGTTTGGGTCAATCGTGCAGAATGGGTAGTTCTCGGCCTGGATCCCGGCCCGCGTCAGGGCATTGAACAGTGTCGATTTACCGACATTCGGCAGCCCGACAATCCCGCATTTGAATCCCATACCGCCTCCGGCTAACGATGGCTGTGGAGGACATTCATCGCCGCTTGCAAGTCACCCTGGACGACGGTCGGCAATATCTGGCAGGCGAGGTCGATGGCGGCATCGATCTGTTTCTGGTCGGCCAATGGTGCCTTTTTCAGTACATAGGCCTCGACTTTCGATCGCTGTCCCGGATGGCCGATACCAATACGGAGCCGCAGGAAACTTCGATCACCCAACTTGGCGATCATATCCCTGAGTCCGTTATGACCACCGGCACCGCCGCCGGCCTTGAGGCGGACCATGCCCGGTTGCAGATCGAGATCGTCATGCACGACCAGGGTTTTCTCGACCGGGATCTTATAGTAGTGGATAAAGCCGGCGGTGACCTGGCCACTGTGATTCATGAAATTCATCGGCGCCAGCAACCATATCTGTCGACCGGCGATGTTGATGCGGCCGACATCGGCCTTAAAGCGTGATTCGTATTTCAATGCTGGGTCACCGCCGCCAGTCAGGGCCGCCAGAAAACGGAACCCGGCATTATGCCGGGTCTCCGTATAGCTGGCGCCTGGATTACCCAGGCCAACAATCAGGGAAACTCCCTGTGACACGATACCGTTTCCCTCAGCGCGAACCGGCCCAGACCTTATTCACTTTCTTTCTTTTCTTCTTCAGCCGGGGCCTCTGCCTCACCCTCACCCTCGGCCTCGGCCTCTTCAGCGGCGGCCTCAGCAGCGGCGGCCTCAGCGGCCTCCTCCTCTTCGATGGTCGCACCGCGTACGGCCGTGACTGCCACCACTGCCAGGTCATCGCCACCATGCGCGAGGCTGGTGAACTCGACACCTTCGGGCAACGGCAGATCGGACAGGTGCAGGGAATCGCCCAGATTCAGCGCCGAGATATCGGCCGTTAAAAATTCCGGCAGGTCCTTGGGCAGACAGGTGACATCCAGTTCGGTCATCAGATGCGAGACGATACCACCCTCCTGCTTCACCCCGGGGGCAATATCCTCACCGACAAAGTGCAGTGGCACCCGCATGTGAATCTTTTTCGAGGCGCTGATACGCTGGAAATCCATATGGACGACCCGGTGCTTATACGGGTGCATCTGAACATCTCGCAGAATCGCCTGTTCGCTGTCATTCCCGACCTTAAGGATCAGGACTGACGTATGAAAGGCCTCATTTTCAAGATGATGATAGATCATATCGTGATCCAGGCTGAGCAGGATCACATCCTTGGCTGCGCCATAGAGCACGGCTGGTACTTTATTTTCGCGACGCAGGCGGCGGCTCGCACCCGATCCTTTCATATCGCGTCTCTCGGCTGTTATATCAAATTTTGCACTCATGGTACTCTCCTGTTCTCCCTCCTCCCCCGCGACCAGGGTCGGCGTTCATCGAATGTAAATTTCAAGTAACAGATGGACGTCTTAAGTCGATGTCCATCTGCAAGTTGAAACTCGGGATCAGTCCACCAGGAATAGCGAACTGACGGAATCATCCTCAGCGACTCGGCGCATCGCCTCTGCCAGTAATTCAGCCACACTGAGTTGCTGTATCTTCTTGCACTTCTCTGCCGAGCCATTGAGTGGAATGGTGTCGGTAACCACGACATCATCGATCTCGGATTGAACAATCCGTTGAACCGCATCTCCCGACAGCACCGGATGGGTGCAATAGGCCAGTACCTTGACCGCGCCCTGCCCCTTCAGCGCCGATGCCGCCTCGCACAGGGTATTGGCGGTGTCCACTAAATCATCCATCAGGACGCAGGTACGGTCTTTGACCTCACCGATGATATTCATTACCTTGGCCTCGTTGGGACGCGGCCGGCGCTTGTCGATGATCGCCAGCTCCGCATCGAGGTGCTTGGACATCGCCCGTGCCCGCACGACACCACCGACATCCGGCGACACCACCAGCAGGTCGGGATATTCATGCCGCCACAGTTCTCCCAACAACACCGGCGAGGCATACAGGTTCTCCAGTGGGATATTGAAGAACCCCTGTATCTGATCGGCATGCAGATCCATCGTCATCACCAGGTCGGCGCCGGCGATGGTAATCATATCGGCCACCAACTTGGCAGTGATCGCCACTCGCGAACGCCGCGGCCGCCGGTCCTGACGGGAATAGCCATAATAAGGCATCACCGCCGTAATTCGCGCCGCGGCCGAACGCTTGATGGCATCGATCATGACCAGCATTTCCATCAGGCTGTCGTTGCTGGGAGCACAGGTCGATTGCATGACATAGACATCACGGCCACGTACGTGTTCCATGATTTCGACCATGATTTCACCGTCACTGAAGCGCCCGACCTCGGCCTTACCCAGCGTGATGCCGAGATGGTGCACAACCTTCTTCGCCAGCGCTGGATTGGCGTTACCGGTGAAAACCAGCATATTGTCAATTGACACGGGTCATTCCCCCTTGTTTAACGGCCCGGGCAGAACTGGCTGGGGCGCCAGGATTCGAACCTGGGAATGCCGGAATCAAAATCCGGTGCCTTACCGCTTGGCTACGCCCCAATCAAGCGTTATCTGCTGCAAGCGGATGCCGATTGATGGTCCGGGCGACAAATCCCCGGCAGTCCGCCGGACACTGCTCCAGAATTTTCTGTCCCATCGCTGCATCGGCCACTATTGAGTACACACAGCCGCCTGAGCCGGTCATATTGGCCTGCCCGAAACCGGACAGCCACTGCAGAACGGTGCCCACCTGCGGATATAGCTTCCTGACCACAGGTAACAGGTCGTTACGCGCCCGTCCCGCATAAAGGTCGCGTATTGTGATGGGAGGGCTATTGCGTGTCAATTCGGAATCGGCAAAGACCCGGGCGGTGGCGACCTTGATAGCCGGGCACACCACGACTAGCCAGCCCTCCGGCGGTTCTATCGGAGTCAGCACCTCGCCGACGCCCTCGGCCCAGGCGGCCTGGCCATGGACAAAAACCGGGACGTCGGCCCCCAATTGCAGGCCCAGCGCCGCCAGCTCGGGACGGGTAAGGCCGGTCCCCCAGAGCTGATTCAGTGCCAGCAAGGTGGTCGCTGCATCTGAACTCCCGCCACCAAGGCCGCCCCCCAACGGCAATCGTTTATGTAACTCGATCTCGACACCCTGGCTAACACCGCTGCTGGCACGCAACAACTGGGCCGCCCGGACACTCAGGTCATCCGCCTCCGCAATATCGGCAAGCTCGGGCCGGCGGGAGACCCGACCATCCTCGGTGACCTGGAACGTCAGCTGATCACCATAATCTACAAACTGAAAGGCCGTCTGCAGCAGATGATAGCCATCTGGCCGTTGCCCAACCACGTGCAGAAATAGATTGATCTTTGCCGGCGCCGGCCAGGGTCGTGTCATTGAGTACTGGAAACTGCCCGTGGTGTTGGTGGCAGCTGCCAATGATTGATCACCAATCTGAGCTCGAGGACACGATGAGCGACCTCGCCCGTGGGGTTATGCCCCTGGCCCCTTGAAAGAAATATTTTTCTGGGCAACTCAATATCACCGTATCGTCGGTATTCAATAAAACGGATGTCCCAACCCTTCTGACTGAGGCGCTTCAGTCGCCCATGGCGATCGAGTTGCATTTTCATCGCCTGGTCTGGCATCGGTAATCCCAGCACCCAGTATTCCATCCCTTGCAGAGGGATATCCCAACCGGTCTTCTGGCGTAATAGAGTCTCGATATTTTCTGCGCGAAAGATGTTTTTATCACTGTCACGCATCTCGGCCCCGGAACGGTCCTGTCGCAGGCGGATATAACCTCGACCGAAAGGGCCGGTTAAGTCGATGCGATGCCGGAATTGCTTTCGTATCCAGCGTAGTGATGCCTGGTAGGCCTCCTCGTCGTTACGCAGGGACATCCGGCCCGTTAACTCCCAGCCCCTGATTTGACTAAGTTTGGCCAGGCGCTTGTTCCAGGCCGCCTGATTCTCAAACTCGGGTTGGGAGGGTGACAATGAGGCACAACCGGCGAGCAGAATGATCGCCGCCAGCGCGAGTGCTATGGGCTTCACCGTCTGAATTTCTTGATGACTCGCAACAAAACCTCGTTATCGGGAGTGATTTTGAGTGCCTTGCTCCAGACCGAGTTGGCCTCGCCCTTCTTGCCCAAGGCCCATAATATCTCGCCCAGGTGGGCCGATATCTCGGCATCGGCGCTAATTGACAATGCCCGGCGGATATATTTTATCGCCTGCTGATAATTCCTCATACGGTATTGGAGCCATCCCATACTGTCGATGATATAGGGGTCGTTCGGCTTAAGTTTCAAGGCCCGTTCAATCAACTGCTTGGCCTCCTGATAGCGTGTGGTCTTGTCGGCCAGTGTATAGCCCAGGGCATTTAATGCATGGGCATTGTTCGGATCGGTTTTCAGGATGGTCCGCAAATCACGTTCATGGACATCCAGCATGTTCAGTTTCTCCGCCACCAGGGCGCGCGCATAGAGGAGATCCTTGTTGACCGGCAGCACCTTAAGGGCGGTATTCAAAACTTTCATAGCCTCTTTATACTGCCTGGCCGTTCGCAGGATCTGCTCCTCTGCAAGGATGAGTTTGACCCGTTGCTGATCCGTTGAAGGATTGATCTTGTGCAGCCGGTCACGAGCATTGTCAATTTTGCCCTGTTTGGCAAGCATGATGGCGGTACGAACCTTGGACTCAAAGACAAAACGTGAATCCAGAATACCGCTATACCACTTAATGGCTTGGGCATAGCGTTGCCGCTTTGCCGCCACTTGGCCAAGATACAGTTTAACTTGGTCATTATCCGGCGAAATTATTAACGCCCGACGCAGATACGTATCGGCATCTGCCAGGCGATTAGTCTGGATACTGAGTAATCCCAATGCGAACAGGGAACGTTCATCATTCGGGGAAAGCCTGACGACATGGCGGAATTGTCCTAGTGCCCTTTCCCACTGTTTCAGATCTACCAGATAACGTGCATATTGCGTACGCATGCGCCGGGCATTACGATGCCGGGAAAGATAACGCTCAAAGAACCGCTGGGCTTTGCTGGTATCTTTTTGCGATATCAGCATACGCGCCTTATACAGGGCGGCATCTTCCCAGTTTGGGCGTAAGGCCAGGGCCCGATCTATGGCCTGCAATGCGGTATCAAGATCGCCTACCCGGACAGCCAGATTGGCCAGGGCATACTGGGCGGTGTGATCCTTTGGATATTGACTGACCAGGGCATGCATGACCTTGAGGGCCAATGTGCGATTACGCTGCTGCCCCAGTACCGAGGCGATATTCACAAAACGCCGGCGCAGGCTGTTACCGGTGCCAGCGATTCGCAGTACCTTTTTGAATGCCGCAGTCGCCTCATCCGTATTACCGGTTGCCAGCAATACAACTGCCAGGGCCTCATGGGCATCACTATTGTTCGGGACTAACTCCACCCATAGACGGGCCGTCCGCAGTGCTTCCGGGTAGCGTTTGGCATAGATGGCAGTTAGCGTCGCCCGCTCTACCAGGCGGGGGTCTCGGGTTTTCTCAGCCGCGCGCGTCAGGGCGGTCACAGCGACCCCTAATTGCCCACGTTGTCCGGCGATCTCACCGAGCAGAATGTTATACAGAATATCCCTGGTCAGTTCGACCTTGGGAAGTACCGGCTTTCCCCCGGCCGCGGGGGCTACGACTGCCTTGGTCGGTGGCGCTGTCGTAGCACAGGCGGCGATAAAACTACTTGCGACGATGATACATACTAATTTAGTGATTCTTCCCATTTGAAAATCCTGTGAGCCTCTTAATGACAGAAATCCGTCCCCGTTATCATAGACCCAAATCTAGTCGCAACCATTCCCTGACTGCCTTAACCACGCCGGCTAATATTCCCGGCAAACCCTCGATGACAACAAAGCCGGCGGATCAACACTGGCACTGAGGCTGCTAACATGTTACCAATCAAACCAGATACTGGCTATGAACGCACTGATTTTACTGATAATCGCTCTGGTGGTGCTCGCTTTCGGCTACCGGTTTTATGCCAAGATGCTGGCACTTTGGGTATTTCGCCTCGATCCAAAGTATAGCCCATCGATACATCCCAAAACTGAATCACCGGCAGCGACAAAAGCGCACAGGCAGCTTGTGTTTGGCCAGCATATCGCCGCCGTCAGCACCCTGAGCACCGTTGTCGGTAGTGCTATCGCGCTCATCTGGGGTTGGATCCCCGCCTATCTCTGGGTAGTCATCGGTACGGCGATTGCTGGCGGCGTCTTCATGATGGGCGGTATCTGGATGGCCTTCAGGAACCCGCATCACAATCCGGCAGACATGGGTGGCGCACTTTTAGGGTTGCGGGCTCGATACTTGTATTACTTCGTGTTTCTCATTTTCCTTCTGGCCGTCGGCAGTATCGCCCTGGAATTACTCTCGGGGTTATTGGTGAATTATCCCACCGCTATCCTGCCGTTCTGGCTGCTATTCCCGCTGGCGCTGGCCTTCGGCAGTTATTTACACCACCAGGGGACCGAGCGCCTGTGGCTGGTGACATTGATCGTCATCGGCTTGTTCTACCTCATCATCGCAATCTTGAGTTATCAGAGTTTCGCCATCTCCGGGGCCCTGAATATCGACTTTCAGGGAGACACCCTGGTCTCCATCAACAACCGCCTGGCCTGGGTCGGCATCATCCTGGTCGTTGCCTTCTTTAGCTCCCGGGCATCTCTGTTGAAGGTGCTGCGACCGCGCGCCTACTTGGCTGGTGTGCTGCTGCTGATCATGCTGCTGTTGTTATTCATTGCCGTGATCGTGGTTAACCCTGACCTGTCCGCGCCGTCATTTCACATTACCACCGACTCGCCGTCGTGGTTCCCCTGGCTTGTGCTTATCGTCAGTGGCGGCGCCCTCGCCGGATATCATTTTTTGGTTGCCGCTTACCACAGTGCCAGACAGATTAAATATGAAACCGATGCCCGTTATATCGGGTATGGCGGCGCCATCGTTGAGGCCCTGGTCGCGATCAGCGCCATCATTGTCTTCGCCGTTGGCTTTAGAGAGTTGGTCGGGACCAAGACACTCTATACCGACTGGCAGCAATTTCCAGATATCGTCAGTCTGTTCAGGTTTTATATCCACGGGGCTGTGCAGTTTCTCACCGGCATCGGTCTCAGCACCGGCCTCGCCCGTACGCTGGTAGCCGTTACACTCGGGGGCACCCTGTATACCACCCTGGAAACTACGATCCGAATGATGCAACGAATGTTGGGTGAGCTTGCCGGACACTATGACATCAAGCCTCTCCAGGCAGCTAACACCGCGACCCTGCTGATCGCACTGTTATTGGCTGGCCTGGTCATTAGCGGCCAACTCGTCGACATGTGGCTGGGTTTCTGGTCGCTATTCGGTGCCGTTAATATCGTCGTGGTCATTATCGGGTTGCTGATGCTCACCCTGTATCTCAGGCGGCTACAGCGACCCCGGGTCTATATCGCCATTCCCCTCGGCGCCATTATCCTTATCGGCAACTGGGCCATTCTGGCCCAGCTCCAGTCCTGGTGGGCCGGGGGGTATTGGTTGCTGCTGGTCAGCGGTATGCTGGTATTTGCGGTAGAATTATGGGTACTGATAGCAACCTTGGTAAGGCCCAACTAACACGGGGAAGCGCCCCCGGTCTAACCGCGGCGTAATCAAAACATGCACTTGCTCGCATTCGGCATCAATCACAACACCGCACCCGTCGAGATACGTGAGCAGGCGGCGTTTGCCCCTGAACAGCTGTCCGATGCCCTGAGCGACCTCAAGGGGCGGGGGGTGGCGGACGAGGCCGCCATCCTCTCGACATGTAACCGCACCGAGCTCTATTGTGGATTTGCCTCCGGCAACCGCCCCCAGGTCGTTGACTGGTTCTGTCAATACCATCACCTCGGTTTCGAGGATATCGAGCCCTATCTGTACCGGCACCCTGATCACGCCGCAGTCAAACACGCCTTCCGGGTGGCCGCCGGCCTGGATTCCATGGTCCTGGGTGAGCCACAGATCCTGGGGCAGATGAAAGATGCATTTAATACTGCCTATGATGCCGGTACTACCGGCAAGCTCCTGAATCGCCTGTTTCAACAGAGTTTCTCCGTCGCCAAACGCGTCCGCACCGATACCGCTATCGGTGCCAGTGCGGTCTCCGTCGCCTATGCGGCTGTTAGTCTGGCCAAACAGATCTTCAGCGATTTGTCCCGGCACACCGTCATGCTCATCGGCGCCGGCGAAACCATTGAACTCTGCGCCCAACACTTATATGAACAGGGTGCGAGAAAGATTATCGTCGCCAACCGCACCATTTCCCGCGCCCGGGCATTGGCGGAATCCTTTGGCGCCGAACCCATCGCCCTTGCCGACATGCCGTCGCGCCTGGCCGAAGTGGATATCGTCGTGTCATCGACCGCCAGCCAGCTACCCATACTGGGCAAGGGTGCCGTCGAACGGACGATCAAGTTGCGTAAACATCGCCCCATGTTTCTGGTTGATCTCGCCGTCCCCCGAGACATCGAAGCCGAGGTGGCCGACTTGAATGATGTCTACCTTTATACCGTTGACGACCTCAAGCATGTCGTTGAGGAAAACCTGCAATCCCGCCAGGAAGCGGCCCTGGAGGCCGAACAGATCATCGATCTTCAGGTCGTCAATTTCATGCATTGGATAAACTCACTGGAGGCCGTACCCACCATCGTCGCCCTGCGCGACAAGGCCGAGGCCTTACGGCAAGAGGAGTTGAAGCGGGCCGAACGAATGTTGGCCAGCGGCGCCGACCCCAGGAACGTGATCGAGCAGCTCACACGGGCGCTCATCAACAAGCTTACTCATGACCCGACCGAAGCCCTGAACAAGGCCAATTTAGACGGTAACCTTGACCTGTTGGCGGTCGCCCGCAAGCTTTTCAAGCTGAAAGAAAAATAACCATGAACGAAGCGATCGAGGCCAAACTGGACAATCTGGTCCAGCGGCATGAAGAACTGAGTGCCCTACTGGCCGATCAGGATGTCATCAGCGACCAGGAACGCTTCCGTGCATTCTCAATTGAATACTCGGAGATTTCACCGGTCGTGACCCAGTTTCAGCATTACTGTCAGACCAGGGAAGACCTGGCGGCCGCCAATACCATGTTGAAAGACCCCGACGGTGCCATTCGCAGACTGGCCGCCGATGAGGTTGCACGGATCCAGCATGAGCTGGAAAGCACCGGACTGGCTTTACAGAAACTACTGTTACCCACAGACCCCAATGATCAGCGTAATATCTTCCTCGAGATCCGCGCCGGCACGGGTGGTGAGGAAGCGGCCCTGTTTGCCGCCGATCTCTATCGCATGTACAGCAACTATGCGGAGAAACAG
>FXBF010000907.1_pt1 | contig 10338 bp, 12 predicted proteins | sample 5335321 | NCBI WGS metagenome assembly FXBF01 (sample SAMEA103928391, study PRJEB20085) | sediment metagenome | isolation source: sediment | reverse complement strand
CGTACGTCTCCAGGAGCTTCGGGTCAACTTCGTCCAGGCTTTTCGGACGGTCTTCATCTGATATTGGTGCGGAGAAGTAGGAAATTCCCTGGTAATCAATCTTCGGGTAATGCACGTGCGCCCAGCTCGGTTCCCGCATCGTCAGCCAATGACGAAACGCTTTCAGTCGCCACTCGAGCATGAACTCCGGCTCGTCCTTCTTTGCGGAAATCGCCCGGACGATATCCTCGTCCAGTCCGGGAGGCAGACTGTCCGAATCAATATCAGTTACGAATCCGTGCTCGTAACGGCGATTGACCAGAGACTCTATGTCATCTCTTTCGGTGGACATCAGTTCAGAATTTCCTTCCGACGTTGATTGGGATGCCGCCCAGCTTGAAATGCGGCACAGGACTATCGGCGCATTGCAGGTCGGCGAGGCTTATGTCATCAAGTGCTCGCCGGATCGCGATATTGATGCGCTGCCAGGCGCTGCCGACAGTGCAATTGTGTTCATAATCGCAATGGCTGTCACTCGCGCTGCATTCGGTAATCGAGACGGGGCCTTCCAGCGCATCAATAACTTCCGCGGCGCTGATTTCCTGTGGCTGTCGGGCCAGTCGGTAGCCGCCGTACGCGCCGCGTGTCGAGTGCACCAGTTCCGCTTTCGCCAGTGATTTCAATAGCTTGCTGACAGTGGGAAACGCGATGCCGCTTGCCTCTGCTACCTCGGCTGCGCTGACGCACGTCGAGTCATTGCTGGCCAGGTGAGCCAGCACAACCGTTCCATAGTCCGTCAATTTGCTCATTCGCAGCACAATAGAACTCCGTCCGGAGAAAAGAGGACTATTTTAGTCCTATTTACCTGCACAGGCTACCCGGCGTGTCGATTTTTCCCGTATTGTGAGGATCCTCGTCGGCCGGCAAATACGGGTAAAATATTTGATATCCTAGCCCGACCCCGAATGCACCGGATGCGGGCCTCGAGCCGGGTCCGGATATCAACATAAAGAACGCAACATCGAAAATCTGGAGAAATCTTAATGAGCGTGAATGATCTAAATTCCGTGGCGCTCGCCATGGTGGCTAATGGCAAAGGGCTTCTGGCCGCCGACGAGAGTTCTCCTACGATCAAGAAGCGATTCGACTCGATTGATACCGAATCGACTGAAGAAAACCGCCGACGTTACCGGGAAATGTTGTTCACCGCAGAGGGCGTGGCCGACTATATCGGTGGCGTCATCCTGTTTGACGAAACAATTCGTCAGAGCACCAGCGACGGCGTAACGTTTTCGCAATATCTCAGCGATCTGGGCATGATCCCTGGCATCAAGGTCGACAAGGGCGCAAAAGCGTTGGCCGGTTTCCCAGGGGAAACCGTCACTGAGGGCCTCGACGGACTGCGAGATCGCCTTGAAGAGTACTCAGGGCTCGGAGCGAAGTTCGCGAAGTGGCGCGCAGTTATTCACATCGGCGATGGTATTCCCAGCGACTACGGCCTGAGTGCAAATGCCCATGCGCTTGCCCGATACGCGGCTTTGTGCCAGGAAGCCGGCATCGTGCCAGTCGTTGAACCCGAAGTTTTAATGGACGGCGACCACAGCATCGAGCGATGCGAGGAAGTAACTGCGGCAACCCTGGAAGTTGTCTTTGCGGAGCAGAGAGCGCACCGCGTCGCCCTCGAAGGCATCGTGCTTAAACCGAATATGGTGATCTCCGGTAGCGATGCAGCTAACCGTGCCAGCCCCCAGCAAGTCGCCGATGCAACGCTGCGCTGCCTGAAAGCGCATGTGCCGGGCGAAGTACCGGGGATCGCGTTTCTGTCCGGCGGACAGACCGCAGAAGAGGCAACCGTGCATCTCGGGCTCATGAACCAGATGGGCGATTTGCCCTGGGAGCTGTCGTTCTCATACGGCAGAGCATTACAGGCGCCAGCATTAGCCGCCTGGCGGGGCGACGAAGCGAACTTCGCGGCTGGGCAGGGTGCTTTGTTCAAGCGCGCGAGACTCAACAGCCTTGCGCATCTCGGCAAGTATGAGGTCGCAATGGAATCGGCAGCTTAATCGTGCGGAGTCTGTGCCAGTAATCATGAACGGGCTGCGAGTATGTCAAATCGGTCTCTTTCGGCGATCCTTTTCATGCAGCACATCCCTGTGCTGCACCTCCAAGAGGCGACCTTCGGTCGTGCAAATCGGCAGTCCTGCCGATTTGTCGTCAGATAGCCACTGCTATTCTCCTCAGGCGAACACCGAAATTAACTCGATATCCCAGTCTCCCGCCATCGTCCGGATCACTCGGACAGACTCCTGGCTGCTATATGCATGACGCGGCCGACAATCTGATTGAGATACGGGATCTCGACTATGCTCGTGGGCAACGACAGATATTCAAGAACCTGAATATCTCGATCGAGCGCGGGCAGATTACCGCCATCATGGGTCCGAGCGGCACAGGCAAGACGACCCTGCTGAGCCTGATTACGCGTCAATTGCGGCCAGATCGCGGCACCATCTTCGTCGACGGCATCGACATTGCAAAGTTGAACCAGAAGCAGTTATACGAGTTCCGTCGCCGATTCGGCATGCTGTTTCAAAATGGTGCGTTGCTGACGGACTATTCCGTTTTTGAAAACGTCGCGTTCCCCTTGAGAGAACATACAAAACTGCCCAACCGTCTGATCCGTCACATCGTGCTAACAAAGCTGCACGCGGTTGGGCTGCGCGGCGCTGCCGATATGATGCCGTCCGAGCTGTCAGGCGGTATGTCGCGCCGTGTCGCGCTGGCGCGGGCGATGGTCATGGATCCGCATATTCTTATCTATGACGAGCCATTCGTCGGCCTGGATCCGATTTCGATGGGCGTCATTGTGAGACTGGTCCGACAGATGAATGATGCTCTCGGCATCTCCAGCATTCTGGTTAGCCACGACGTACACGAAATCGCTTCAGTGGCGGACTGCAGTTACCTGATATCTGATGGGAAAGTGGCTGCCTCGGGTAGCCCCGATGAACTCAGCAAGACGAGTTCCGAGGTCGTGAAGCAGTTTATGCATGGCATGGCAGATGGTCCGGTCGCATTTCATTACGCAGCGCCGAACTATACCGAACAACTCCTCGGCCGGGACACCGAGTAAGTCCCGGTGTTCAGAGATCTCTATTACACGTTCATAGAGTTCTTGCGCACTTTTGGTGCGCTGCAGTTATTTTTTCTGCGCCTGCTTGCTAACACCCCCTCCATTTTCGTGCGTCGATTCCGCCTTGTCGTGCACCAGGTTTATAATGCCGGCGCCTTGTCGCTGGTCATTATCATGGTTTGTGGCCTATTTGTTGGCGGCGTCCTGGGTCTGCAGGGATACTCGAACCTTGCCAGGTTCAATGCCGAAGACTCTGTCGGTGCAGTCGCTGCCATGAGCCTTCTGAAGGAACTGGGTCCGGTAATAACGGCTTTGCTTTTTTCGGGGCGCGCCGGGACGGCGCTTGCTTCTGAGATCGGTCTGATGAAAGCGACCGATCAGTTATCGGCAATGGAAATGATGGCTATCAGTCCGCTGCGCCGGGTGCTCGTGCCGCGATTCATCGGCGGCGTGATCGCGATGCCGCTGCTCGCTGCCGTCTTCACCGCCGTAGGCTTGTTCGGCGCCCATGTCGTCGGTGTGAGCATGTTGGGCATTGACGCAGGCGCCTTTTGGTCACAAATGCAAAATATCGTTGATCCTGCCGACGTTAATGAAGGCATCATCAAGAGTGTCGTATTTGGCATAGTTGCGAGTCTGCTCGCGGTCTGGGAAGGCTATAATGCCATTCCAACAGCAGAAGGCGTTGGCAGGGCGACAACAAGAACCGTCGTCATAACGGCGATATCGATACTCATACTGGATTTCATGATTACGGCGATTTTCATCTGAGGTGAGGGATGCAACAAACGCGAGCAGTTGAACTTGGAACCGGGCTTTTCGTCCTACTGGGCCTTGCCGCCCTGTTTTTCCTGACGACTCAAACGACCGGAAATACCACGTTTACAGGTGGTGACACGTACGAAGTTACAGCACGCTTCGAGAACGTGGGGAGTCTGAAAGTCCGCGCACCGGTGTCGATGTCCGGCGTGACAATTGGCCGCGTAACGGCGGTCGAATTCGACTCCGCCAGCCTGCAAGCCAAAGTCACTTTTGTGATTGACCAGGCATTCGATCAGATTCCTGACGATTCCGATGCCGCCATCCAGACATCGGGAATGCTTGGAAGCCAGTACATCGGACTTCAGGCCGGTGGTTCCGAGACCAATCTCACTGACGGTAGCGAAATCGAGTTCACCCAATCTGCAATCGTGCTCGAGAACCTGATCAGCAAGTATCTGTTTAAGTCCGGCGGGGACGACGAAGATGAGTAGGGCGAATACCCTGGTATCAGTTGTGATTTACGCGACCCTGATACTTGTCTGCAGTCTGTTCTCGCCGCCGGCTTTCGCTGAATCGCCAAATCTTGTCATTGAAGAAGCAGCCAAGCTGCTCGACGAGGCCGTAAGAGGCCGTCGGGATGAGCTCGCAGAAGACAAAGAGGCGCTTCATGCGTTGATCGACGAGATACTGTTACCGAGGTTCGACCGGCGATACGCGGCGCAGCTCGTGCTCGCGAGACATTGGCGAACCGCGAGTGCGGAGGAGCGCAATCAGTTCACAAATGTTTTTTATGCTCACCTGATGCAACGATACGCGGAGGCTGTGCTGAAGTTTGATCTCGAAAGACTGGAAGTACTGCCGTTCCGGGACGACGAGACGAAAAAACGAGTAACGGTCAAGACGATAATGCGGCTCGACGACGGCACGAAAGTGCCCGTAAATTACGGCGTGGTCAAACGTGATAATGAATGGCTCATGTTCGATGTCAAAATCGAAGGCATCTCCTACGTTCGGACTTTTAAAACCGAGATAAATGCGGAAATTCAGGCAAAGGGTTTGGGCGGCGTCATTCAGCGACTTGAGGCTGAAACAAACGGGGTTGCGGCGGAATGAGTGATTTCCAGCTGAAAGACCTCGGCGGCGGCCGATTCACACTGAGCGGTCGCATGGCATTCGATACAGCGGGCCAGATTTTGCGAGAGAGTGAAGGGCCGTTCCAGGAGCACACGCGCATCGAAGTCGACCTGGCCGGCATAGAGGAGACCGACTCCGCCGGGCTTGCCTTGCTACTCGAGTGGATCACCTGGGCGAATCACACCGTTCGCGAGATTCGCTTTACTGATATGCCTGAGAAAATAAGTGCGATCGCCAAAACGACAGAAGTCGATCACTTGTTGAAGCGCGGTGAACGGTGGGCCGGCTTTATCGATGCACCCGAATCCTGACTATTCGTCTTGCATAGGCTCGTCGTCAAAATCTTCGTATAAGTCGTCGTCGTCAGGCGGGTCTCCGTCATAGATGAGGTATCGGCGACGTTGCAGATAGGCTTCCCTGATCCTGATATAAGGATCGTAAGCGTCTTTCAAAAGCAATTCTTCCGTACTCAGCAGCCGTTGACGGACATTGATAACCCTGACTAAATACAACTTGTCCCTCACCGAGGAATTCTTGTAGTACAGCAGTGGATCGGCCAGCAAATTCAACGGGATCATGGTTGCGTCGCGTAGTGTCCTTGGACCCAGTAAAGGAACAAAAACATAGGGCCCATCAGGTACGCCCCAGACGGCGAGCGTCTGACCGAAATCCTCATTCTTCACGTCGATCCCAACGCCTGTCGCAACATCCATGAGCCCGCCAATGCCTAAAATACTGTTCATAACGAAGCGTCCGGTTTGCTTGAATCCGTCACCGAACTTGCCCTGCAGGAAGTGATTGATGATGTTGAGCGGTGACCGCAAATTCTGCGAAAAGTTGGTAATGCCAAGTCGAAAAAATTTAGGCACAACTATCTCGTAACCTTTCGCAATCGGTCTGAGTGTCACCCTGTCGACGGCGCGATTGGATTTATGGAGCGAACGATTGAGTGGTTCCCATGGATCGGCAGGCGATCGTTCGGGCTGTGACCCGTCAGGATTGGTCGGCGGCGATGCACAGGCAACACACAGCACGCCGACAAGCGCCGATAAAGCAAAAACACGAATACGTTTAACGGACTCGGGCATTGTTGTGCCTCTTTTTTGGCCAGCTTACAGCAAATCCTGCTTATGGGCGACAGGTGCGCGCGCAGGCCGGATCAGGATCTGCTTCGTTGCATCCGTTGCAACTGTTCTTCAGTCATGTATTCCTGGAGAAAGTCGATACGCGCTTCGAAACGGATGCGTTGAATCTCCTGCAAGTTCGGAACCCGCAGTGCCTGGCGCAAAAAATTCACGCCGCCGACCAGATCGCCGATCATGATCCGGTATTCAGACATGTAGTAATGTGCTTCCGCTGTTTCGCCGGCTTCGCTGGCCGCGCGTGCGATCAGCCGTACCTGTTCGGGAGTCGGCGGCACATTGTTAAGCAGATCCAGCAAGATCTTGTGCGCAAGTTTCGCGTTGCCCATCTGCAACAGAGCTTCGGCATAGTTCACGACGAGCGGCACGTTCCGCGGGAACAATTCCCTTGCTCGCTCGAATGAGGCCATGGCATCCCGGGTTCTGTCAAGCGCGAGTTCAGATTTGGCCAGGCCGACGTGATAGGCAATAACTTCCTGGTCATTGTCCACGAGCTCTTCGAATATGCGATTGGCCTCGAGATTCCTGCCGGCTCTCATGTAAGCCACGGCTCGTCCGTATCGTTCGGCCACCGACTGGTTCTTGTAGCTCTCGCGCTCGAAATACCCGACTGCCTGTTCCGGCGTCTCCATGCGCTGAACAATGAGGCGGCTGCGAGCAACCCCGTAATTGACGGTGTCGGAGGAATGCACAGGTGGGTAGTCGCGTGCACGTCCACGGGCCTCGGCGATCCTGGCACTGGAAACTGGATGCGTCCGAAGAAACTCGGGCACCCGATTCTCCGGAGAACCGCCGCCTCTGGAGATCACTTCGAAGAAGGAAGCCATGCCCTGTGGATCGAATCCGGCTTCTGCGAGGGCAGTGATTCCAACCCGGTCTGCTTCGTATTCATTATTGCGAGTGAAGTTGAGCTGTTGCTGTGCTGCAGTGCCCTGGGCCACGGCTATCGCTCCTTGCATAACTTGGCCGCTGGCGCCACCCGCGACGCCGGCAAGGATCGCGCCCAGCATGATTGCTGTATTCAAAATACTCTGGCGCGAATTTGCGTGCACAGCTCGGGCGATATGTCGCTGGGTGACGTGAGCGACTTCGTGCGCCAACACGCCTGCCAGCTCGTCTTCACTTCGTGTCGCCTCGATTAGGCCCGTGTGTACACCGATATAGCCGCCGGGCAGGGCAAAGGCATTGATAGTCGGGTCATCGATCACGAAGAACGTAAAGTTGTAATTGCCGTCATTCGCCTGGGCGGATATGCGATGACCGATGTCGTTGATGTATTCGGTGATCTGTGGATCTTCGACAAGCTGACCGCTCGCGCGAATCTGGCTCATGATTGAGCGGCCGATCTGAGCTTCTGTATTTTTCGACAGGGTAGCGTCCGCAGGGCTGCCGATATCCGGTAGATTGACCTGGGCTGTGCCGGCAGAAAATGTCAGAAACGCTGTCGTCGCAACCAAAAACAATTGGACCAGCGATCGTTTATATATTGGGTACTTCTGAAACGGCATATCAGGTCCGACTACAAGCCCTGCGGTCTGTTCCCAATGATACCTCTTGTAGCATTGGCAAAATGTTGTATATCAATGCTTATGGGCATCGCTTTAACATAAGCTGTTGAATATAAACGCAATCACCGCTTAACAATTCTTGACCGCCTCGAGCACCTCCGCCGCATGGCCCTTGACCTTGACCTTGCGCCATTCCTGCCGAAGCTTGCCTCTATCATCGATCAGAAAAGTGCTGCGCACGACCCCCATAAACTTGCGGCCATACAAAGACTTCTCGTGGATGACGTCGAATTTCCTGCAAAGCGCCTCATCAGCATCGGAGAGCAATTCAAACGGAAACTTCTGTTTCGCCTTGAACTTCTCGTGCGAGGCAAGGCTGTCGCGGGAAACGCCAAAGATTACCGCCTTCTGGCGGATGAATTTCGCATAATGATCGCGAAAGTCCTGCCCTTCAGTTGTGCAGCCCGGCGTGCTGTCCTTGGGGTAAAAGTAAAGAACGACAATTTTGCCCCTCAACGACTTCATATGGATGGTTTGATCGCCGGTTGCCGGGCACTTGAAGTCCGGAACTACACGGTTGAGCACGGGAGCGGCCACGTTATCCTCCTGGTGGTGGTGAATATTTCAGGACTTGACGGGTTCCAGGATCGAATCGAGGTTTTCATGATCGCAGAACTCCATAAACTCATCCCGCAGCTGGGAAAGATTCATCGATCCAGGGATATTGATATTCATCTGAACTGAAAACATCGGTGCACCGGTATGTGCGGCGGCATATTGCCTGGTCGCCAGCTCCGCGATCTCGATGTCACGCGCCGCGAAAAAATCGGCGAGGCCAAATACGACGCCGGGATGATCGAGGCAAACAACATCGACACCATAGGGCATACACTCTTTCCTGTTCGCAGGCTCCCCTGTTTTCTTCAGGTTGATCGTCAACGAGCCGTCCTCGGTCAGTTTATCGAGACCTGACTCGAGCTTGGTCAGCGTGTGCCAATTGCCGGAAACCAGCAGCAGCATGGCAAATTCCGCGCCGAGCGCCGTCATCCGGCTTTCCTCGATGTTGCCGCCACAGTCCAGGATCACCTTGGTAATTTCCTGGACGATGCCGGTACGGTCCGTTCCTATTACTGATAAAACAATAAGTTGTGTCATTTATCGAGATTCTACATTTATTGTAATCACGGCGATTTGTGCTGTCCGGTACGCAAACCTCCCAGCGATTTTGTTTCTTGCCACCGTCCTTAGCGAACAGTAGCATTGCCGCCTTATTTGAGGCGAGGAGAACTTGTGTTTAAGGGCAGCCTGATCGCATTGGCGACGCCATTCGATGCTGACAACCGCATTGATTATGAAGCGTTGGAGAGGCTCATCGAGTTTCATGTCAGCGAGGGGAGTAACGGGCTGGTGATTGCCGGTACGACGGGAGAGGCGGCAACGCTCGAGAAATCCGAGCACGCCGAACTGATAAGCAAAGTTGTCGACATCGTCAACGGCCGATTGCCGATTATCGCGGGTACCGGGTCTAATTCGACCGCGCAGACCATAAAGTTGTCGCGGGAAGTTGGCATATACGGGATTGATGCCTATCTAATGGTCGCGCCCTACTACAACAAGCCGATGCAGGAGGGTATCTACCGGCACTTTACCTCGATCGCAGACGCTGTCGACAAACCCGTAATGCTTTACAACGTTCCAGGCCGAACGGTCACCGATATGCTTCCCGAGACCGTTGCAAGACTTGCTGCTCACCCGAATATTTTCGGCATCAAGGAAGCAACCGGCGACATCGAAAGATTGAAGCAGATTCGAGACCTTGTTTCGGAAGATTTCATGCTTTATAGCGGCGACGATTTCACCACATTGGCGTTTATCGAGAACGGCGGCCACGGTGTGGTTACAGTCAGCGGCAACGTCGCCCCGAGGCTGATGGCGGACATGTGCCGGGCGGCATCGGCGGGCGATAGCGATAGAGCGAAAGAGATAGATGATAAATTGCAACCACTGAACAAGGCGTTGTTTTTGGAGTCAAACCCGATTCCGCTGAAATGGGCGCTTGCCGAGATGGGTCTGATTTCATCTGGACTTCGCTTACCATTGACGCCCTACGCCGAGGAACATCACGCAGAAATGAGGCAGGCCATGGCAAACGCGGGGATCGCTCTTTGAGATCCGCGCAACCCATCATCAATCTCATAATGCTGTTGGCTGGTATGTCATTGCTGACTGCATGTGGGGGCGCTCCGACGTGCGAGTCGGAAGGGCGCTACATGCTGAGCCAGGAAGGACAGCGAATCACAGTGCCGGATGACCTTGACGAGCTCGAGTCCTACAAAGAGATGACAATCCCACAGGCATCGCCACGCGCGCCCCGAGAGGACACCGGGCGCTGCCTGGAGGCGCCACCGGGAATTTCCTCAAGCAGCAGTTCCTAATTAACACACGAAGAGGTGACCGGGCGGGTTACAAATTGTCGGGAACAATTTTGATCAGCGTAGCGCAGCGGAGCTGACCCGCAGGGTGGAGAACAGGATGCCTGACGTAACGACCTTGCTTGGAAAGCGAGGACAATAACCAAGAGTGCGATAGGAGAGGTGGCCGAGCGGCTTAAGGCGCTTGCTTGGAAAGCAAGTGTACGGTAACCCCGTACCGCGGGTTCGAATCCCGCCCTCTCCGCCAA
>FXBF010000906.1_pt1 | contig 10339 bp, 9 predicted proteins | sample 5335321 | NCBI WGS metagenome assembly FXBF01 (sample SAMEA103928391, study PRJEB20085) | sediment metagenome | isolation source: sediment | reverse complement strand
GAGATCTACACGGTCCTCGTGCTCTTCCACCCGGAGTTCTGGCGCCGTTAGCGCCCGACTCGACTGTCAGGTCACACCACCTCGATCGTACCCGCATCACCGGATCTGAGCTCACCGATCTGGGCTGCCGCATGCCCCTCGGCCTCGAGCGCCTCGACGAGCTCTCGAGAGTCCCCGGCAGCGACGGAGACGAGCAGCCCTCCCGATGTCTGAGCATCGCAGAGCAGGAGCTTCTCCGTCTCCGTGACCGACTCGCTCCATCGCGTGACCGGCTCGACGAACTCCTGATTCCGGCGCGACCCTCCGGGCACACAACCCTCCTCCGCTAGCTTCCCGGCCTCCGGGAGCATCGGGACCTTCGCCGCCTCCAGAACCGCCGCAACGCCACTCAGCCGCGCGAGCTCCGACAGGTGGCCGAGCAGACCGTAGCCCGTGACATCGGTGATGCAACCCACGTCACGCGACCTGGCCAGCGCCAACGCGCGCTCGTTCAGCTTCAACATCGACTGCACGGCCACGGCGACCGCATCGTCTGACGCTACACCCCGTTTGATGGCGGTGGAGATCACCCCCGTCCCGATCGCCTTGGTCAGAATCAGCTTGTCACCGGCCCGCCCGTCGCTCTTCCGGTAGATCCGGTCGCTCGGCAGGACTCCTACCACGGCCATCCCGTACTTCGGTTCCTTGTCGTCGATCGAGTGGCCGCCGATGACCGCGACACCGGCTTCCTCAGCCTTATCGCGACCACCGCGCAGAATCTCTACAAGGACAGACCGATCGAGGTCGTTTATCGGGAAGGCGAGGATGTTCAGGGCAAAGAGCGGTCGGCCGCCCATCGCGTAGATGTCGCTCATGGCGTTGGCCGCCGCGATGGCCCCGAACTCGTAAGGGTCATCGACGATGGGAGTGAAGAAGTCGACCGTAGTGACGAGCGCGTGCCGGCCATCCAGGTCGTAGACGGCCGCATCGTCGGGCGCCTCGAGGCCGACGAGCACATCTTTCGCCACCCCGCTCCCGAGAGCATCAAGCGCGCTGGCCAGGTCCTCCGGACCTAGCTTACAGGCTCAACCCGCGCCGTGGCTGTACTGTGTGAGGCGCACCCGCGCCGAACTGGGTGTGTTCATATGGAAGCGAACCTACCCACACGCGCGATCGCGGGTCAAGCACGCTTGCCAAACCAGTTCAGTTCAGGCAGAATCACTCAGCCGTCCCACCTGACCGGAGGCGGTATGCCCGTTGAGTAGCGACGCATTCGCGGCTGCGCGCCACGACATGGTCGAGAGACAGATCCGGCGGCGCGGGATAACCGATAGCCGGGTGCTCGAAGCCATGGAACGCGTGGAGCGCCATCTCTTCGTACCCGCCGATTATGAGCGCCTGGCTTACGATGACTGCGCTCTGCCCATCGCCTTGTGCCAGTCCATCTCGCAACCCTACATGGTAGCCGCAATGTCCCAGGCTCTCGAGTTGACTCCCACGAGCCGCGTTCTCGAGATCGGCACCGGCAGCGGTTATCAAACGGCGATATTGGCGGAACTGGCAACTCGAGTGTATACCATCGAGCGCCTTCCAGAGTTGTCACTCGATGCCCAGGCCGTGCTCGCGTCACTCGGCTACACCAACATCGAGTTCAGAATCGGAGACGGGTCCAGGGGCTGGTTGGACGAAGCACTGTTCGACAGCGTCATGGTGACGGCCGGCGCCGCGCAGGTGCCGCGGGCGCTGCTCGAGCAGCTCGCGGACGAAGCCTGTCTGGTGATCCCCGTGGGCAGTTCGCCCGACCAGGATTTGTATCAGATACGACGCGAGGGAGACTCGTTCGAGCGGCGATTCATCACGCGCTGCAGGTTCGTGCCGCTGATCGAAGACAAGGAAGAAGAAGAATAGGACCAGGCGCACCCGAACGAGTCTTTACTCGATCAGTTCCACGTGCGCCAGCTCAACCCAACCCTCGCTCTCTCCCCCGGCGGACACCCTGAGCCAATCCCCGCGCCTCTCCTGCACTCGATAGCCAGTCCCTGGGCCCGGCGTCGCCAACACCTCGCTCTGGCGCACGGGCCCGGCACGCAGAGCAGCGTCGCTACCCTCTATTACGGCGTACTTCGCTTGCGGGTACAGCATGAGGGCGGCCGCGAGCACAGCCAGCGTCAGTGAGGCTCCCCCGCCGAAGGTCAGGTAGCCTTTCCGCCAGCGCCGTCTGGCGATGAGCCCGGCGCAGCCCGCGAACCACAGCAGTGTGAACAACAGGGCCAGCTCATCTCTCGAGAGCGGGACTGGTGGAAGTGCGCTCCCCACCACGGGATCCTCGCCGATGACCAGCCGCAGGTTGAACCGGGCGTCGCCGTCCCGGGGCCGAACCCGCAATGTCCTGACCCAGTAGGCGACCGCCTTCCCCCGCTCGTCCAGCTCGTAGTAAGCGTTGCCCAGATTGTACATGAGGTTCGGGTCCGCCGGTCTCTCCACCAGCGCTACCTCATACAACGCGGCCGCACCGGCGTAGTCACCGCGGCTGTACGCGGCTACTCCTTCCTGGAAGAGCCTGTTCGCGCCGGCGGCATCGCTCTCCTGCGCGGCTGCAAGTTCCGGCAGCAGTACTAGGAGTCCGACAGCCAGCGCGGCCGCCGCGCCGCCCCTCCCCGGACCCCAGCGCAGGCTCTTCTCGGAAACCGCTTCCTTGTCCACCAACGCGAGCAGCCGGTTCGCCTTCGACAACATCTCCAGCGCTGTCGCCGCGCCCGGCGCGTCCGGCGCGTAGCGCAGGCGCCCGCAACGCTCGAGCAGATTGATCATTTCCAGAGCGACAGGCGGCGGTACACCCGCATCCTCGAGCGCGTGCTGTACCTGTGCGACACCCAGCGTGGAGAGCTCCGGCTGATGGAGCCTGGCCTCCAACCACCCCGTCACGGCCGCACGAAGCTGGCCGTAGAAAGCCGGATCACCGGACTCGGCCAGCGGGCGCAGGTGGCGCAGCAGCTGCCGCCGCCGCTGCAGTCGCCGGCGAGCGACCGGCGGGTTGCGCCGACGGTATCGGCCGACAGCCAGTGAAGCGAGCAAGATGAGAACCGGGACGGCCTGGATGATCCAGAACGACCGTCTGGCCGCGAAACGCATCGGCTGGCGTCCGGTCCGCGCCTTCACGTAGCGAATCGCCGTCGATCCCGCGGCCCCTGACGCCACTGCCCCCGGCGCAGCGGCCTCGACCGTCAAAGTCACCGGCTCGGTGCGCGCCACGACGTACGTGGCTTCGACAGGATCGAAGTAGGGCAAGCGCAGGTCGGGCATCACATACTCGCCGGCTCGTTCGGGGACCAAGACCCAGGAGAAGCGTTTGTAGCCGGCAAATTCGACGCCGCGGAGTCGCACTTCACCATCCTCGCCGCCGTCGTAGACTCGCACACCGGCGATTTCCGGGAACTCCGGGCGCGCGAGCGAGCTGAGGTTCCCCGAGCCGGTCACTTCGAGGACCAGCCTCACAGCCTCGCCGGCTCGCATATCGGACCGATCGAACCAGATCTCCGTCTCGTAGCGGCCAACGGCGCCGGCAAAGTCTGGGGGCACGCCTTCGCGCGGCAGCGGGCGGACGACAATACCGGCTGGAGCGCTCTCGACCTGGAACGTTTCGGGAGCGTAGATGAGCCCGCGTCGGACTTCGTAGATCACCGCGGCGGGCGGGATGCGGAGCATCCCGGGGCTCAGCGGGAACAGCGCGCGTCTGTAGATCTGCACGAAGTACTCGCGACCGTTCACGATCTGCCGTTCCGGCCTGATCGATCCCGGCAGATCCGCGGTCCAGAACCCTTGCACTTCCGGGGCGCGATATTCCGGCTGGCGCTGGAGACGACTGCGGACCGTCGGATCGAAGAATGCGCCCACCGTCAAGGTGACCTGCTGCCCCACGTACGCCGTCTCGGGCTCGACCCACAGGCGCACCGCGACTTCCTCCTCCGCCCTCGGGCCGAGGCCGCCTGGAATGGCAGCGGCCGCACCCTCGCCCTCGACTACCAGCTTGAGGGCTTGCGTCTCGTAGAGCGCCCCGTCCACCGTGGCCCGGATCGGTGGGATAGTCAGCTCGCCGGCCTGCAGGACCTTGAGCGTGTACTCGCGAGAGAACTCGCGAATCGCGCCCAACGACGCCGAAAACCGGAACGTAGAGCGGTCGGAGACCGACAGCACCTCGAACCCGTCCAACCGGGGATCCTCGATCTCCGGGCTGTACAGGCCTCGCGCGCGCAGAGTAACCGTCAACAGCACCGTCTCACCCACCGACGCCGTGGGTCGGTTCAACGATGAACTGACCTCGACCTCATCTGCCTGGCCGGCGAACCCTGATGCCATCAGGAGGAAGAGAAGCGGCTTCATCACCAGTCCGGACCCCTCACTCGCTGGCGCTGGCGACGAAGCTTCTCACGCTGCAGGCTGCGCTCGTTCTCTTCCACAGCCCGCAGGATCTGCTCCGCCAGTTCTCTGGGCAACGGCTGATCGGCGGTACCCAGGTCCGAACCCTCCCGCTGCCTCTCTCCAGCACCCGGGAACGTCGTCCGCGAGCCTCCCTGCCGGGGCCGCGGCTGCTCAGCGCTCCCTTCACCCTGCTGCTGCTCCTGTGGAGGTTCACCCTCTTCGTCAGTCAGCGACTGACGCTCTCTTTCCAGTTCCTCCATGCGGCGCATCGCCAACTCGATATTCCAACGGGCATCCTCCCGCCCCGGATCGAGCAACAGCGATCTGCGATAGGCCTCTACAGCGGCACGAAGACTCTCTGGATTCGCTCCCCCGTCCTCGGGTTCCTCTGCCAGAGCGTTGCCCAAGTTGTAGAAAGCGCGCGCCCGCAGCTCAGGAGACTGAGCCTGCAGCGATTCGATGAGGTTCTCCCGCGCGCTCTCCAACTCGCCTATCCGTAAGAGCGCCGTGCCCAGGTTGTACCGCTGTTCGGCCGTACCGCCGCTCCTGGCAAGCGCCTCGCGATAGCGCTCCACGGCCTTCGGGTAGCCGCCCCTGCGGTAAGCTCGGTTCCCCGCCTCTTCCTGACCCCAGGCACGCAAACCCAGAGCGGCGATCCCGAGCAGCAATGCCAACGCTGTGGCTCTCACCGCTGTCGCCTCCAGGCCCACGCCTGATCCATGAGCAGCAGAAGCAAGGCGCCCGCCACAAACCACTGAAACCTCGGCGTCCAGCGCACGCCGCGCGTCACGTCGCCGCGGCCGCGCTCCAGCTGCGAGAGCGCGGCGAGTACTCGCGTCACGCCGCCTTCATCGGCGCGAGCCCAGAACCCTCCGGTCGTTCGCGCTGCGGAGGAGAGGGGTTCTGTGACCATCCGACTCAACACGACTTCGCCCTCGGGGTCCAGCTTGTAGCCGCCTATCCGTTCACCCATACGATCATGTTTGGGGATCGGTTCGCCACGATCGCTGCCTATGCCCACGACGTACAGTCGGATCCGCTCGCCTGCAGCCGCCCTGGCAGCGTTGAGCACCTGCTCTTCCTCATCGTGCGACTCGCCATCACTCAAGATGACGATGGCTCGATCGCCGCCCTCGGAGCCATCCTCTCGCAACAGAGCTATCGCCTCGTTGATCGCGGCCGAGGGCGAAGACCCCGGCGTGCCGGCCATCGTTGGGTCCAGCGCGTCCAAATACAGATGCAGCGCTCCGTGATCGATGGTCAAGGGAGAGAGGAGATAGGAGGTACCCGCGAACGCGACGAGTCCGATCCGTTGACCCCCCAGCTCGTTGATCAGGCGACGGCCCTCGAGGCGCTGGCGCTCAAGCCGATTGGGCCGTACGTCCTCCGCCCACATCGATTCCGATACGTCGAGGACCAGCACCACGTTCAGGGCCCGGGTCTGCTCCTCGACCTCCTGAGCGCCCCACTGCGGACCTGCCATGGCAAGGCCCAGCAGCGCCAGAGCGGCGGCGACCAGCGCCCCGCGCCGATACGGCGAGCCGGTGAGGTCGATCCGGGTCAGCCGCTCCAGCATCCCCGAGCTCCCCAGCGCATCTTGCGCGATCCGGCGGCGCCGCTGCCACAGATACACCAGGATCAGGCCCAGGGCGGCGGCAATCATGCCGGCCCATACCCAGAGCGGATACTCGAGCCTCACTGGCTACCCTCCATCGAACCCATCTTCCCCATCACACGTACAACGGATAGCGGCGGACGCGGAAGATCCATTCCGCGACGACCAGCAAACCGGCCAGCAGAACGAACGGCCGGAAGCGCTCGCTGAATTCCACATACCTGCGGATATTCACCGGCGTTTTCTCCAGCTCGTCGATCTGCCGATAGATCTCTTCCAGTGCGCGGGCATTGGTGGCGCGAAAGTACTGCCCGCCCGTGATAGCGGCGATCCGGCGCAGCAGGTCCTCATCGATACGTACCCGCATATTGGCGTACTCGGTGCCGAGCGGGCCCGGCCCGATGGGCACCGGCGCCACTCCCTCGCTGCCCACCCCGACCGTGTAGGTTCGAATGCCGTAGGCCGCCGCGGCCCGGGCCGCGGTGATCGGATCGACTTCACCGCGGTTGTTCTCACCGTCGGTCAACAGGATTACGACCTTCGAGCTGCCCGGTGTGCGTCGTAACCTGTTCGTCGCAGTGGCCAGGGCCATTCCGATCGCCGTTCCGTCCTCCAGCAGGTCGACCCGCAGGTTCTGGATCGCGCGCTCGAGAATCTGGTAGTCGATAGTCACCGGCACCTGCGTGAGCGCTTCACCGGCGAAGGCGATCAGCGCGATCCGGTCGTACCGCCGGTTCTTGACGAATTCCAGGACGGTGCTCTTCGCGACCTCCAGGCGGTCGAGCGGTTGCATGTCCAGCGCCAGCATGGAGCTCGAGATGTCGACGACCAGGGCGATCGCTATCCCTTCGGCCTCCACTTCCTCCTCCGTCATCTCTCCCGTCTGAGGCCGGGCCAGAGCCACGATGAGCGACAGCAGCGCTAGGCCACGCAGCACTGACGGCAGGCCTGCCAGCCAACGGTTGATCCTGCGGCTGGCCCGAGCGGCGAGGTCGCCACGCGAGTAGCGGAAACCGCCGCGTTCCTTCCGCCAGAGCCACCATAGCGGAAAGATGATCAGCAGCGCGAACGCCCAAGGAGTCTCAAACGTCATGTGTTCGTAAGCTCTCGTCGGGATCCGACTGCTCAACGCCGGCAAAAAGCTCTTCCAGGACGGTCACCGCCCCTTCGGCCCAATCGTCCTCTTCCCCTACTGCCGCCTCCTCGACCGGAAGCTCGAATTCTGCAATACATCTTCGCACCGACTCGAGCGAATCGGCCGCCTCCGCCGGCGATGGCCGGCGCCGCGCGAACTTGACCAAGTCAGCTTCGACCAGCAGCTCGCCTAGCAGCACTACCTCCGATGGATCAACTCCACCGCCGCCCAGCGCTGCCACCAATTCCGGAGTAGTCAAGTCGAGCCTCCAGCGCTCCTCGCTGCCGGCAAGGAACTCACGCACGATCTGCGACAGAGCCGAGTAGAACCCCTTGACCTCACCGGCCTCGGCCAGACCGCCGTCCTGCAAGCGATCGAGCGCGGCCAAAGCACGCTCGCCTGCCGGCGTTCCGGAGGGTACAGGCACGGCTGAGGCACTGCTGCGCCGCCGCACGTAAAGGAGCGTCGCCAGCAGGGCGACCAGAACCAGCCCGGCAGCTGCCAGCTTCTCCGAAAGGCTCCAGTTGCCGCCCACAACGTCGGCCGGCGGCTGCCACGCGAGGGTTTCGGCATCAGCGTCCTCCGGCAGCACCGACGCGACATGGATGGACATCTGCGGTAGCGGGACCCGCGATTCGGCGAGTTCGCTCACCACGCGGATCTCTCCCGCCGGCAGCAGAAGGTCGCCCACGTTCCAGGCAACGAGCTGATAGCGGGCCGACCGCACCCCCCCGCCGGCATCACGCGGCAACAGAGGAGGGCCGAGCCCGATGACCGGGCCGCTGTCCGGGAACTGAGGGAACGAGACCCGAGCATTCTCCTCGACTCCCGCGATCGTGACGCTGAAGGTAAAGACCTCGCCAATACGCACCGAATCCGACGCAAGCACCGCCTCCACCTCTATCGCTCCGGGGCTCTGGGAGCCGTTCTGCATTCCGAGCGCCAGAATGGCGAGAGCCAGGAATCTCATCGTGCCAGCTTCCGTTCCCTGGCGCGGAAGAAGTTGATCAGCGGCAGCACGTAGGACCGATCGGTCTGTATCTCGATCTGGTCGACGGACAGGCGTCGCAGCATTCGCCGCAGGCGCACATCGCCTTCGCCGGCCAAGTGTTCGAATTGTTCTCGCACATAGCGGTTACCGGAATCGAGCACGATCCGCCGATCGCTCTCAGCATCGATCAACTCCAGGTAACCGACGTCAGGTAGCGACCGCTCCCGTGGATCGGACACCGTGACCGCGACAAGATCGTGCCGCCGGCTCAGAATCTGTAGCGACTGTTCGAAGTCGGTGTCGAGGAAATCAGAGATGAGGAAGACGATGGCACGGTGCCGCAGTATGCGGCCAAGATAGTCGAGGGCCACCGACAGATCAGTTCCGCGTCCCGTCGGCTTGAAGGCGAGCAGGTCCCGGATCAGGCGCAGCGCGTGCCGGCGACCCTTCTTGGGCGGGACGAACTCCTCGATCCGGTCGGTGAAGGAGAGCAGTCCGACTCGATCGTTGTTCTTGATCGCGGCCATCGCTATGACCGCTGCGATCTCCGCCGCCACCTCACCCTTGAACCGGCCCCGGGTGCCGAATTGCTCCGACCCGGACATATCCACGGCGAAAAGAACCGTCAGCTCCCGCTCTTCCGAGTACTTCTTCACGTACGGATGGCCCATGCGGGCCGAGACATTCCAATCGATGGTCCGGTACTCGTCACCGGGTGCGTACTCACGCACCTCGGCAAACTCCATCCCCTGTCCCTTGAATACGGATTGGTATTCGCCGCTGAAGAGAGTATTGACCAGGCCGCGCGTACGCAGCTCGATCAACTTCACCTGGCGCAGAACCTCGCGAGGGACCGTCTGCGTGGTTGCGGCCATACTCAACAGTCAACAGTCGGGAGGCGATTCTCGGTCGTCTGTTGCACGTTGGTCAAGGTACTTCCACTGCCTCGAGAATGCGGCGTGCGATCTCGTCTGATGTGACCTCTTCCGCCTCCGCCTCGTACGTGCTGATGATACGATGGCGAAGTACATCCGGCGCCACGGCCTTGACATCATCCGGTGTGACGTACCCCCGGCCGCGTAGATAGGCGTGCGCGCGGCTTGTCTGGGCCAGGTATATCGTGGCCCGGGGTGACGCACCATACTCTATCAACGGTTCCAGCTCGGGAACCCCGTAGTCGGCCGGCTCGCGCGTGGCCTGCACCAGGTCGACGATGTAGTCGGCGACCTTATCGTCCATGTAAAGCCGGACGATCTCGTTCCGCGCCTCCAGAATCGCTTCAGGTTCCGTCACCGCGTCCACTTCGATCACGTCGCCCGAGGCCATGCGGAGCATGATCTCCTTCTCCTCCGCGCGCGAGGGATAGCCAATCGTCACCTTCAGCATGAACCGATCGATCTGCGCCTCCGGGAGCGGATAGGTTCCCTCCTGCTCTATCGGGTTCTGAGTCGCCAGGACCAGGAACGGCTCGTCGAGCCGGAACGTCTTGCCGCCAAACGTGACCTGCTTCTCCTGCATGGCTTCCAGCAGAGCCGACTGCACCTTGGCCGGTGCGCGGTTCACCTCGTCCGCCAGGATGATGTTGGCAAACAGCGGACCCTGTCTCGGCTCGAAGTCGCCTGTCTTCTGGTTGTAAATCATCGTCCCGATCAGGTCCGCCGGCAGGAGGTCTGGCGTGAACTGGATGCGCTGGAAGCTGGTGTTGATCGTCTGCGCGATCGTGCGGATGGTCAACGTCTTGGCGAGTCCGGGAACGCCTTCCAGCAGCACGTGGCCGCCCGTGAGCAGGCCGAGCAGGATGCGCTCCACCATGTACTCCTGCCCGACGATGCGCTTGCGCACCTCACCGAGTATCGCCTCGGCGAGCTCGATGCCGACCGTGCCGGCCACCGGACCCAGGACCTGCTCGTCCTGTCCCTCGGACTCGACGGTCCGATCGTCCCCGTCGCGTGTTTCTTCCAGCGTGATCTCGTCAGTCATGCGCGCTCGTCGCCAGCTACGTCGGTTTTCTTGTCAGGAATCTCCGTCCCCCGATCAGCGCTTGACCCGCTCGCCGCCGTCTTCCCGCTTGAAGATCCAAGCGGCCGCAGCTCCAGGTCGAATATCGTTCTTTCGACTCGCCAGGTCCACGTCGGCGATGGATCCCTCATCCGGGCCCGGCGCATAGGTCACTTCCTTCAGATAGCGGTCGATGCGGTCG
>FXBF010000905.1_pt1 | contig 10343 bp, 6 predicted proteins | sample 5335321 | NCBI WGS metagenome assembly FXBF01 (sample SAMEA103928391, study PRJEB20085) | sediment metagenome | isolation source: sediment | reverse complement strand
TGGTCCACCGCCGCCGCCGCGCCACTTTTTCTGGGCGTGCTGGTCGGTCAGTGGTTGCGCGCCCGTATCAGCCAATCCGCATTTCGCCGCGGTCTGCTGTTGATGCTGCTGGTGGTTGGTGCACGCTTGATCGTCAGCGCTGTCTACTGAACGCATTCCTGCACGGGAAGCGCTTCCAGCTCGCGCAGCTTCAGATCGATGGAAAAGTCGCCGTAGTCATAGACCATTTCGCCGGCGACGCCGTTCTCATAGAGAACCGCGCTCATCTCGAACTCCGGTGATGGTTCAAGCGCCGCCACCTTGAAGTAGGCGAGGCGGAAAAACCACGAGCGAGTCTTCGACACGAGTTCCGGTACGTCCTGGTCCCCGGGCGCGCGCTCCGCGCCGATAAATGCCGTGATTTCGTAGGGCGAGTCCAGCGTGCTGCCGTCGAAGACCGTGCGCGTGAGATGCTGCTTGCCGGAGCGCGCGGCGGCTATCAAGTCCGCCAAGTGCCGCGCCGGAAATATCGTGCCGGCCGGCAGGGGTTTTACTTCCTTTACCGGCTTCGCATAATGGGTCTCACCGGTGCCATCTGGCCCGCCGAGCCGCGCGACTCCGCTCAGCTCTTCGACCAACTCCTGTCCCTCGTAGCTGCGCGTGCTGAACCAGAAGTCGGAGCCGTCGGTCGATTCCCAGCCCGAGAGCTGCGCCACCTGCTCGAGTCCGGCACCCTCGGAACTGTAGAGCCGAAAGCCGATGTACTGCTCGATGCGCCAGCCGTCACAGGCTACCTCGAAGGTGATCTCGAGGCGGCCACTGACGCCGGTAATATCGCTGGCCGTCGACCCGATATGCTTCGACATGCTGTAGACCGCGCGGTGCGAGAGTAAGCCGGGCGCGCCGCTCTGGGCCGCGACGATTCCGGAAACGGTGCCGGCGAGAAACAGCGTGGTGCCAAGCACGAGCAGCCGTCGATACGTCAACATATCGACATTGTAGCCGCGCCGGCAGGTGGAGATGCTTAAGCCGCGACCCCTCCCGGGGCTGAATCGTAGCCGAGCACCGGCGCCAGCCAGCGCTCGACTTCGGCGACACTGACGTTCTTGCGCGCGGCGTAGTCGCGCACCTGATCCCGCTCGACCTTGCTGACACCGAAGTAGCGGCTCTCGGGATGCGCGAAATAGAGTCCACTGACCGATGCGGCCGGAAGCATTGCGAAGCTCTCTGTCAGTTGGATACCGGTCGCAGCTTGCGCGTCGAGAAGCTCGAAAAGAGTTTGCTTTTCCGTGTGATCGGGACAGGCCGGATAGCCGGGAGCCGGCCGAATACCGCGGTACTGCTCGTCAACGAGCGCCGCGTTGGTGAGTGATTCCTCGCTCGCATACCCCCAGAACTCGGTGCGCGCGCGCTGGTGCATGCGCTCCGCGAACGCCTCCGCCAGCCGGTCGGCGAGAGCTTTCGCCATGATGGCGCTGTAGTCATCGTGGGCGGACTCGAAATCATCGACGACCGCGTCGAGACCGAAGCCGGTAGTGACCGCAAAGGCACCCAGATAATCCGGCAAACCGGTTTCCCGCGGCGCGATGAAATCGGCGAGTGCCAGGTTGGCGCGTTCGGCGCCACGGTCCATCTGCTGTCTCAGCGTGTGCAAGGTGGCGAGTGGCTTTCGGGCGTCGTCATCGGAATAAACGACGATATCGTCCGTGCTGCTCGCCGCCGGCCAGAAACCGATGACCGCCCGTGCCCGCAGCCAACGCTCATCGACGATACGGCGCAGCATCCGGTTGGCGTCGGCGAATAGCTCCCGCGCGGCCGTGCCGACGGTGTCGTCGTCGAGAATGCGCGGGAAGCTTCCCGCCAGATCCCAGCTTCGAAAGAACGGTCCCCAGTCGATGAGCTCCACCAGTTCATCGAGCGGGTAGTCATCGAAGTGCCGCCGTCCGGTGAAGGACGGTGCCGGCGGCGAGTAGCTCTGCCAGTCGATGGGACAACGGTTGGCCCGTGCCTCGGCCAGCGTTGCACGCCGGGCGTTGCGTCGTTGCGCGGCCCGCTGCTCTCTGATGGCGGTGTACTCCGCCGCGACCTGCGAAACGTATTGCTCACGATCCGCTCCGATGAGCTTGCTGACAACACCAACAGCGCGGGACGCATCCGGCACGTACACCGTCGGTCCGCGATAGTTCGGCGAAACCTTGACCGCCGTGTGCACGCGGCTGGTGGTGGCGCCGCCGATGAGCAGCGGCAGATCGAAACCCTGCCGCTCCATCTCGCCGGCCACATGACACATCTCGTCCAGGCTCGGCGTGATGAGGCCCGAGATCCCGACGATGTCGGCGCCCTCGGCCCGGGCAGTCTCGAGTATGCGATTGGCGGGCACCATGACGCCGAGATCGATGATCTCGTAGTTGTTGCAGGCGAGGACCACGCCGACGATGTTCTTGCCGATGTCGTGCACATCACCTTTGGCCGTCGCCAGCACCACTTTGCCGGCCGAGCGAGTGTCGTCCTCGGCGGATTTCTCCGACTGCATGTACGGATCCAGATAGGCAACCGCCTTTTTCATCACCCGCGCGCTCTTCACTACCTGAGGCAGGAACATCTTGCCCGAGCCGAACAAGTCGCCGACCACGTTCATGCCGTCCATGAGAGGGCCTTCGATGATCTCCAGGGAGCGTTCGGCGAGGCGCCGCGCCTCTTCGGTGTCGTCGACCACGAAATCGTCGATGCCGTGCACCAGCGCATACACCAGGCGGCCGTGGACATCGGTTTCCCGCCAGCTCAGGTCTTCGGCCTTCTGCCTGGCCTGCCCCTTCACCGAAGACGCGACCTCGAGCAACCGCTCGGTGGCATCGTCGCGCCGGTTGAAAAGCACGTCTTCGATACGATCCCGCAGATCCTCGGGAATATCCTCGTAGACGGGCAGCTTGCCGGCGTTGACGATGGCCATGTCGAGCCCCGCGTCGATGGCGTGGTAGAGAAACGCGGCGTGCATGGCTTCACGCAGCGGGTCGTTGCCCCTGAATGAAAAGGACAGATTGGAAACGCCGCCGGAGACTTTGACATCGGGCAGACGTTGCTTGATCAACCGGGTTGCCTCGATGAACGCCCGCGCGTAGTCGTTGTGCTCCTCGATGCCGGTGGCGACAGCGAAGATGTTCGGGTCGAATACGATGTCCTCGGCAGGAAAATCGACCTCGTCGACGAGAATCCGGTATGCCCTTTCACATACCGCGACTTTCTGCTCCACGGTCCCCGCCTGGCCCTCCTCATCGAAGGCCATGACCACGACGCCGGCCCCGTAGCGCTTCACCAGGCGGGCGTGCTCGATGAACGGCCCTTCACCCTCTTTGAGGCTGATGGAATTGACGAAGCCCTTGCCCTGGACGCACTGGAGCCCTGCCTCGATGATCGACCACTTGGAGGAATCGATCATCACCGGGACACGACTGATGTCGGGCTCGGCGGCCATCAGGCAAAGGAACTTGCGCATGGCGGCCTCGGAATCCAGCATGCCCTCGTCCATGTTGACGTCGATGATCTGGGCGCCGTTGTCCACCTGCTCGCGGGCAATACCGATGGCGGTATCGTAGTCGCCATCGATGATGAGCCGCGCGAACTTCTTCGAGCCGGTGACGTTGGTGCGTTCGCCGACGTTGACGAACAAGCTGTCGGGGCCGATCTCGGTCGGTTCGAGGCCCGACAGGCGACACACCCGCGGAGCTTTCGGGATAGTTCGCGGCTTGGTTCCGGCGACCGCCTCGGCGATGGCGCGAATGTGCTCGGGCGTCGTTCCGCAGCACCCGCCCACCAGATTCAGGAATCCGGCCGAGGCGAACTCCCCGAGCACCTCCGCCATGTGCTCCGGCGTGTCGTCGTAACCTCCGAACTCGTTGGGCAGCCCGGCATTGGGGTGGCAACTGACATGGGTCTCGGCGACCCTGGCGAGATCATCCACATAGGGCCGCAGCTCGGTGGCGCCCAGTGCGCAATTCAGGCCGACGGCCACGGGCCGCGCGTGGCGCACCGAGTGCCAGAATGCTTCCGCCGTCTGCCCGGACAGAGTGCGTCCGCTCAGATCCGTGATGGTTCCCGAGATCATGAGTGGTAAACGCGTTGCGGTTTTCTCGAAGTATTCGTCGATGGCGAACAACGCGGCCTTCGCGTTGAGCGTATCGAAGACCGTTTCCACCAGGATCAAATCGGCGCCGCCTTCCACCAACCCGCGCAAGGCGTCCGCGTATGCGGCGCGAAGTTCATCGAAGCTCACGTTGCGATAGCCGGGGTCGTTGACGTCCGGTGAAATCGACGCGGTCCGATTGGTCGGGCCCAGCACCCCCGCCACCCAGCGAGGGTGATCGGGGTCGGCGGCAATGGCGGCGTCGGCGGCTTCGCGGGCGACGCGGGTGGCGGCGAGATTGAGCTCGAAAGCCCTGTCCTCGAGGCCGTAGTCAGCCTGTGCGACGGCGGTGCCGTTGAAGGTGTTGGTTTCAATAATGTCGGCGCCGGCGGACAGGAAGTCCGCGTGGATATCGCGGATGAGGCCCGGCTGGGTGATACTCAGGAGATCGTTGTTGCCGCGCACATCCCGGGCGTGATCGGCGAATTGACGTCCGCGGAAATCGGCTTCCGACAGCGCGTGGGCCTGGATCATGGTGCCCATGGCACCGTCCAGAGTCAGAATGCGCTCTCCCAGGGCCTGCAAAAGAGCATTCGCGGATTTCCTGGTCCAGGTCGTCACATCAAACTCCCGACGCGGTGGTTTGCGTGCCGCCATGGGACGCCCCGCCCTTGAGTCCGAGCCTGTGACAGATGGCGAGCGTCAACTCGGCGCGGTTGAGGGTATAAAAATGAAACTCCGTCACCCCCTGGCGCGCGAGCTGCAAGCACTGCTCGGCGGCCACCGTGGCCGCCACCAGCTGGCGGGTGTCGGGGGAATCGTCGAGACCCTCGAACAGATCTGCCATCCAGCCGGGAACGGAGGCGCCGCAGGTGGCGGCGAAGCGTTGCACGGCGGCGAAGTTGGTCACCGGCAGGATGCCGGGAATGATCGGCGCGCTGATGCCGGCGCCGCGCGCCCGGTCCAGGAATCGGAAGTAGACGTCGCTGTCGAAAAAGAACTGGGTGATGGCCCGCGACGCGCCGGCGTCCAGCTTGGCCTTCAGATTGTCCAGATCGGCCTCGGCCGAGCGGGCGTCCGGGTGCACCTCCGGGTGAGCGCCGACGGTGAGCTCGAAGTCGGCCACTCGCTTGAGGCCGGATACCAGCTCGGCGGCGTTCCGGTAACCGTCGGCATGCGCCGTGAAGCGCGCCTGTGTGTCCGGAGGATCGCCGCGCAACGCCACGATATGTCGGATCCCGGCATCGTGATAGCGCTGCGCCACGGCGTCCACCTGATCGCGGCTCGCGTCCACACAGGTGAGGTGAGCGGCCGGCGTCAACGGGGTTTCGTCGAGCACACGCTTTACCGTTGCGTGGGTGCGCTCGCGGGTGCTGCCTCCCGCGCCATAGGTCACCGACACGAAGCGCGGCCCGATGGGAGCCAGGCGCTCGATGGACGCCCAAAGAGTTTGCTCCATGGCCGCGGTCTTCGGCGGAAAGAACTCGAAGGAAACGGACAGCCCGGATTTGATGGGCGTGAATTGCGGCGATTTGTCTGTTGATTCAGTCATGGCTTCAGGCTACATCGAGCTGGTAGTGGGCGGGTGCGTCGGCGCGTTGTCGGCTTGTCCACAGTGACACGGTGAGCTTCTCGGTATCGCTCGCGCCGGTAACGGTCAGATGCTGGACGCTGGTGTCCTCGAGGCCCGCCGCCAGGCACCAGGCGCTGACCTCGGAATCATCGAATCCCAGGCGCCGGTGGGCATAGTCGCTGCGCAGCATCTCGAGCGAGTGCCGGGCGAAGTCGACGATCAGGAGCTTGCCCCGCGGGCGCAGTGCCAGGGCGGCCTGGGCGATGGCAGCGGCGGGGTCGTCGAGAAAGTGCAGCACGTGGTGAATGGTGACCACGTCCAGGCTGCCGGGTGGCACCGAGAGGTTGTAAATGTCGCCTTGACGCACCTGACAGTGGTTCAGGTTCTGCTTCGCCAGGTTGGCGCGCGCCACCGACAGCATCTCGTGGCTGGCGTCGATGCCGAGGCCGCGGCCGATGTGTTCACCGAAGACCTGCAGGATGCGGCCGGTGCCGGTGCCCAGATCCAACAGCGTGTCCATGGGTCCGTCGCCGACGGCGGCGAGCATCGCCTGCTCCACGTCGGTCTCGGCCACATACAGGTCGCGAATGCGGTCCCAGCTTTCGGCGATGTCGCGGAAGTACGCCGCTGCCGCCTCGGCGCGACCCTGCTTGACGGCTTCGAGGCGCTGGTAGTCGCGGTTGAGCTCCGCGTCGTTCCCGGGAAGCAGTGCCACCAGAGCGGCGAGGATGTCCGCGGCGCGGCCGCCATCGGCGAGGCGGTAGAAGGCCCAGGCGCCTTCCTGGATGCGTTCCACCAGGCCCGCCTCGGAGAGCAGCTTCAGGTGCCGGCTCACCCGGGGCTGGCTCTGGCCCAGTATCCAGGTCAGCTCGGAGACCGTCAGCTCGTTTCTGGAAAGAAGGGCCAGCAGGCGCAGGCGGGTGTGTTCTCCGGCGGCGCGCAGACTGTTGAGTAACGTTTCCATGGCATGTTGTTCTCGGATAACGATAGGCGGATATAAGCATATCCTTATATACAATGCAATACCCGGCCCTCGTCCAGGCACCGGGGACCCCTGCCGGGGTCCTCCACCTGGACCCGCGCCCTCGGATATCATGGGCTCGCCACCATGAACGATTCAGTCATCTCCGCCGCTACCCTCGAGCGCTTCAAAGCCATCGTCGGACCCAGGGGCTATATCGACGACGAGGCAGGCAAGGCCGCCTACCTCAACGACGAGCGGGGCCTGTTCCACGGTGCATCGCCGCTGGTTCTGCGACCGGCAAGCACCGAAGAGGTCGCGGCCATCGTGACCCTGTGCGGCGAGGCCCATGTCGGCGTCGTGCCCCAGGGTGGTAATACGGGTCTGGTCGGCGGAAGCGTGCCGGGGGAGTCCGGCGGCGAGGTGGTGATTTCCCTCGCACGCATGAACAAAGTGCGCGACCTGGACGCGATCAATTACACCATGACCGTGGAGGCAGGCTGCGTGCTGGCCGATGTGCAGAGTGCCGCGTGCCGGGCCGATCGCCTGTTTCCTCTGAGCCTGGCCGCCGAGGGCAGCTGTCAGATCGGGGGCAACCTGTCCAGCAACGCGGGCGGCACCGCGGTTCTGCGATACGGCAACGCCAGGGAGCTGGTGCTCGGGCTCGAGGTGGTGCTGGCGAGCGGTGAGATCTGGAACGGCTTGCGGCGTCTACGCAAAGACAACACCGGCTACGATCTTAAGCAGCTTTTCCTCGGTGCCGAAGGCAGCCTCGGTGTCGTTACCGCGGCAGTGTTGAAGCTGTTTCCACTGCCCGCCGACAGCGCCACGGCGCTGGTGGCGATGCCGAATGTGCAAGCTGCGCCGAGACTGCTGGCGACACTGCGGGAAGCGAGCGGCGACACCATCACGGCATTCGAATACATGCACCGGGCATGCCTCGATATTCTTGCTGCATACACCGATCTCGGCGATCCCTTCGACGAAGTCCACGAGCACTACGCGCTGGTGGAGTTGACCACGAGCCGCCGCGACGCGGCCCTGCGCCCGCTGCTGGAGCAGGTGCTGGAAACCGCTTTCGATGACGGCACTGCCGTCGACGCGGTCATCGCGACCAGTGGCGCCCAGGCCGAACGGCTGTGGCGCATGCGCGAATCGCTGCCGGAAGCGCAGAAGAATCTGGGCGTCGGCATCAAGCACGATGTGTCGGTGCCCGTCTCGCGGGTGCCCGAGTTCATCGTCCGGGCGACGCAGTACTGCGAGGACACCGTCGAGGGTGCGCGGGTCGTGTCCTTCGGGCACATCGGAGACGGCAACGTCCACTTCAATCTGATGCAGCCGGAGGGCGCCGACGTGGCCGCGTTCCTGGCCCGCGGCGCCGAGATCATCACGCGCGTGCACGATATCGCCGTGGAGCTGGACGGCAGCTTCAGCGCCGAGCACGGGATCGGCGTGTTGAAAAAGCACGAGCTGGAACGCTACAAGTCCCGGGTAGAGCTGGAGCTGATGCGGACCCTGAAACGCGCCCTGGATCCCGACAACATCATGAACCCCGGCAAGGTCGTCTAAGTAGCGCCCAGCAAGACAAACTGAAACGAAAGGTCCCCCTCTCCCTCGATGGGAGAGGGGACACGACTGCAGGGATGCAGGAGGTAGAGCAACGCAGGAAGCAGTTGCCGAGGGGTGAGGGTGAAAAAAGGAGCGCTCGCCGAAGCCGCGTGTAGCAATGTGGGTTCCCGATCTAGTCATAGATCGCTTCAAGCGGATCCCTGAAGTCATACCCCAAATCGTGCGCCACTTCTTTCTGAGTCACCTGGCCCTTGTGGACGTTTAATCCTGCGCGCAGGTGCGGATCGTCCTCGAGCGCTTTCTTGTAACCCTTCTCGGCGAGCGTCAGCACGAACGGCAGGGTGACGTTGTTGAGCGCATAGGTAGATGTGCGCGGCACGGCGCCCGGCATGTTCGCAACGCAGTAGTGCACGACGTCGTCGACGACGTAGGTGGGGTCGTCGTGGGTGGTGGCATGGGAGGTCTCGAAGCAGCCTCCCTGGTCGATGGCCACGTCGACCACCACCGAGCCCGGCTTCATGGCTTTGATCAAGTCGGCGGTGACCAGCTTCGGCGCGGCGGCACCCGGAATCAGCACTCCGCCGATGACCAGGTCCGCCTCCAGAACATGCTGCTCGATAGCGAAGCGGGTCGAGTACACGGTATCCAGCGGACGGCCGAACTGGCGCCACAGTGCTCTGAGCGCGTCGGTCGATCGGTCGATTACCCAGGTGTTGGCGCCCATGCCCATGGCGATGTGCGCGGCATGGGTGCCGACCACACCGCCGCCGATGATCACGACTCGCGCCGGATCCACTCCGGGCACGCCGCCGAGCAGGACGCCTTTGCCGCCCTGCACTTTCTCCAGGCAGTGGGCGCCGGCCTGGACCGCGAGACGCCCGGCTACCTCGGACATGGGCGCCAGCAGCGGCAGCCCGCCCAGCGGTGAGGTCACGGTCTCGTAGGCGATGCAGACTGCACCGCTCTCCACCAGGTCCTTGGTTTGCTCGGGATCCGGGGCCAGGTGCAGGTAGGTGAACAGCACCTGATCCGCCTTCAACATGGCGCGCTCGTTTGCCTGCGGCTCCTTCACCTTGACGATCAATTCCGCCTTGTCGAAGACTTCCGCGGCGCTGGCCGCGATGCTCGCCCCGGCGCGCTGGAAATCTTCGTCGCTGGCGCCGATGCCGGCGCCGGCATTGCTTTCCACCAATGCCTGGTGACCGTGGTGGACGAGTTCGCGAATGCTCTGCGGCGTCAAGCCGACACGGTATTCGTGGTTTTTGATCTCTGCGGGTACACCAATCAACATGACGACAGCTCCCAGTTATCGATCGTCAAGGGGGATCGGCCGGCACGCTTTGGTAAGCTGCAACGACCGTGCAAACACCCTAACTTAGTGCCAACCAGCGCCCCGGCATAGGGCCAGTAGAGGGCCTCGGCCTAGGCCAGGCCGTGAACGATCTCGGCGAGAGTCTGAATGCCCGGCTCGATGCGGTCCACCGGAATCGAGGAGAAGCCGAGGCGGAAGTAATTTCGCGGCGGATCATCGCAGAGAAAGAACACATCGCCGGGCTCGATGAGGATGCCGTGGGTGGCGGCCCGCTCCACCAGGACTCGGGAATCCAGGCCGGCCGGCCCCTTCACCCAGTAGGAGGTGCCTCCGAAAGCGGGCATCCGCGCCGACTCCGGAAGATACCGGGCGAGCGCCCGACCCATGACCTGCCAGCGCTCCTTGTAGGCATGCGTCAGGCGCCGCACCAGGGAGTCGTGGTGACCGAGGGAAAGAAACAGCGCCACCGCGCGCTCGTTGTTCGCCGGCGGATGTCGCAGCATCAATCGGCGCAGCGCCCGTGCTTCCCTGATGAGCTCCTTCGGACCCACCATGTAGCCGAGCCGCAGTCCCGGCGCCAGGGTTTTCGACAGGCTTCCGATGTAGAGGACGCGATCGCTGTGATCCAGGCTCTTGAGTGCCGGTGTCGGCTGCCCCACGTAGTTGAACTCGCTCTCGTAGTCGTCCTCGATGATGACGAAGTCCGAATCCACCGACCGGGTAAGCAGCTCGTGGCGACGTTCCAGGGGCATGGTCACGGTGGTCGGCGACTGATGGCTGGGTGTGACATAGAGATAGTCGCACTGATCCAGCTTGCCGTCGGGTATCA
>FXBF010000904.1_pt1 | contig 10345 bp, 11 predicted proteins | sample 5335321 | NCBI WGS metagenome assembly FXBF01 (sample SAMEA103928391, study PRJEB20085) | sediment metagenome | isolation source: sediment | reverse complement strand
GTCTGAACCCGACGACGGCAAGGACGTCGAGGGCGACGCGGTAGTCGAAGACTAGGAATACAGCAAGAACTCGCGAGCCATTTCCTCGAACTCCCGGACCTCGTCGCCGGCGCCGGCCAGGATCTCGCCGGCGGTGTGGCCCGCCTCGAGGCCCCTCCTCAAGGCATCACTCCCCCAGAGAATATCGATGGGCATCTTCTCCGTTTCGTACTCGTAGGGCGGCTGCCGCCAAGCGAACTCGCCGGGGGCGAGATCCTTTGCCGCACGAAGGACGGCGACGGCGGTCCTCACCGGTCGAAAGGCGGCGCGATCGGTGACGTGCAGCTGGGCGCCGCCGCACAACTCGCCGGCGTGTTTCTGAAATGTCGGCTCGAAGTGACACGCCCGAAACTTCACTCCGGGCAATGCCAGCTCTTCGAGCGCGTTTGTCACGGTGGGGGCATCCAGGAACGGTGCACCGAAGATCTCAAACGGCCGGGTTGTGCCACGTCCCTCGGACAGATTTGTTCCCTCGAGCAGCGCCATCCCCGGATATACGGTACAGGAATCCAGCGTGGGAAGGTTTGGGCTCGGCAACACATACGGCAGCCCCGTATCATCAAGCCATGCTTCCCTGTTCCATCCTTCGCACGGCACGACTTCCAGGTCGCAACTGATTCCAAATCTCCGGTTGGCCAAGCGGGCGATCTCTCCCACCGTCAACCCGTGGCGCAATGGAATCGGGTGCAGTCCGACAAAAGACTCGAAGCCCTTACGCAGCACCGGTCCCTCACGCAAAGCGCCGCCGATGGGATTCGGCCGATCCAACACAACGAACCGGATACCCGCATCGCGACACGCTTCCATGGCGAGGGTCATTGTCCACACGAACGTGTACACACGGGTTCCCACGTCCTGCAGGTCGAAGACGAGGGCATCCAAGCCATTCAGCATCTTGGGGGTGGGCTGGCGGACATCGCCGTATAGCGAGTAGATCTGCACGCCGGTTGGGGGATCCGTAAACGACTCGCTCTCGACCATGTTGTCCTGCTTCTCGCCGCGAGCACCGTGTTGTGGGCCGAACAGGGCGGCGAGGTCGATGCCGGCGGCGCGCAACACATCTGCTGCGGGCGTGAGATCGGGGGTCACGGATGCCGGATGGCAGACGAGGCCTATCCGGGCCTGGCGCAGCCGGCCGGGGTCGCGAAGCAGTTTGAGCAGTCCGGGTGTTACCATCGAGCGAGTCCACTTCCCACTTCCCACCTCCTACTAGCGAACGCCTGCTGTCCTCTCAAGCTCTTCTACCACCACTTTCAATTCGCCGAGCAATCCAGCGCCATCTCCCGCCTCGGAGTAGACGTCGGCCAGGCTGCGGTAGTACCACAGCACCTCGTCCCGGCTCGCCGAGAACCGATCCCACACTCTGTCGCCGATGCGCCGGTGATCCGCCAGGATAGCCCGGGTGTTATGCAGTTTGTCCGCCACGGACACGAGCCTGGCCTCCGGGGAATGGGTGCGGGCCCGGGCCACGTATTCGCGCTTCCGCTCCATCCATGGGCGTTTGGGATGGGTCGTCGCATCGGTGCACGCCACCACGATCTCCAGCACCCGGTTGCCGAACTTCCGGTGGATTTCCTTGGCCGTCTTGCCGCCCCGCGGTTGGTCCTCGATGGCGTCGTGCAGCAAGGCCGCGATGGACTGGTCTTCGTCTCCGCCGGCCTCCAGCACCAGTGATGCCACGCCCAGGAGATGCGACACATAAGGAATACGTGTTCCCTTCCTGACCTGGGCGGCGTGCAGCCGTGAGGCGTACACCAGGGCGTCCTGGAACCGGACGCTCAGCGGGGGTTTGTCCCCCTTTTTCCTGCGAAACATGTGGTAAGGTAGGCAGCAGGCATGCCTGCTGCCTAGTACTTACTGACACAGATCCGCGTAATGTTATTTGAGGGGGACTTGGTGAACCAATTCCTTGCGCCACTCGAAGGGAGCGGCCTCGGGGTTGTAGACCTCGATGAAGTCATCGATGGCCTGGCAGATCTGACGCGGGTGGGTGAAGCGGTTCCGGCTGTCCCGACAGACATCCCGTTGATTGAGTCCGGCGTCCACATGTGACGTGCATCACATGCGCCGCGTGATACACGCGGTTTCGGACATTTCACTCCGTCTTCAGCCCAACTTCATGCGGTCGGTTACAAGATAAGTGTGTGCAGCAAGATCACTTGCGCCGTCAGGGGGCGCCGGAATGACGGATAGATCCAACAAGAGTGATGGGGTCGTGACACGGCCAATGGTAGCGGTGCTCCTGGCGGCAGTGGTTGCCGGAGCGGCGTGCGACGACCCGTCCCGTGTTACCCTTCCGGTGGAACCGGATCTCGCCAAGACGCAGCGGGTGGGTGAGCGCGGCGCGGTGCGGCAATCACCGCGCGTCCTCGCCTCCCCTGTGCGCCTCACGTTGGGGCGGGGTCGAACCCTTTTTGTGGCTGACTACCTTGCCCGAAAGGTGGTGCAGTTCCGCATTATACGTGGGAGGCTCCGACTCGGCCGGTCGTTCGCGGTCGACGGCCTGCCGCTCGGGATAGCGGCCGCAAGAAACTTGCTGTTCGTGGGGAACGCCGCTGCGCAGAGTGTGGAGGTCTATCGCACCAACGGTATGCGCCTCGATGACCTGGCTGCTCCGGGAACCGTCTCTGATCCAAAGGATATCGCGGTGGATTCGGAGCAGGGGCTGGTGTTCGTGCTGGACGGGCACGCGAGCCGCATCTGGGTGTTTTCGATCGACCGCGTCCTCCAGGGTAGCATCGGAGCCCCCGGAACGGGGCCGGAGCGGCTACAGAACCCGACGGGGCTCGCAGTCGACCCGGTGCGGCGAGAGGTGGTGGTCAGCGATTACGGGGATCCGAGAACAGGGGACCACCCGGCGATCAAGATTTTCGGCTACGACGGCGCCTTCGTGGAGGCGATCTCCGGCAAGTCGGGAATGTTCGGAAAACGGTTCTCGCGGCCCCAGGGCCTGACTGTGGGCGCCGCCGGTCACATCTTCATCACGGAGGCGCTGGCGGGCCAGATCATAGTGCTGGAGCGTGAGAGTCGTGCGGTCGTCAAGACGCTGGGAGCGTTGGGCGCCGGCCCCGGCGATCTGTGGCTGCCGCTCGATGTCGTGGTCGATCGAAATCGTGACGTGTTCGTCGTGAACAATCGCCTGGGGCGGATCGAGGTCTACGGGCGTGGAGGGAAGATCCAGTGAGGCTGGTGCTTTCCTCCCTGATCCTGGTACCGCTGGCCGGTGCGCTATTGTTCGGATTCCGGGGCGAGCGGCGTGAGTCGGTGATGCTACTCAACCCCAGCCACACATGCTCGAACTGTCACAACCTGCATGGCGGCGCTACAGGTGAGGTGCCGTTAGGCGTGAACCTGCAGATCACGGCAATGTGCCTCACTTGTCATGGGCCCACCGGAAGCTCCACGCTGAAGGCGGAGGTGCACGTCTACGGCGGGTCGACTTGCCAGGACTGTCACGTCTCCCACAGCAACGTGCAGAACTGGCTTGGCGGCACGAACCTAAAGCTGCTCCGAGACAGCGTACTGGACCCGCTGAACGCCGTAATGCGCCCTCTCGTCTTCGAGAGCCGGGGCACGGACGTCGGCGAACCGTCGCTCCACTCGTTCGCCGACGCCGACGAGGATGCCAACGGTGTCTGGGATGGAAACTGCGATACGTGTCACACAACCTTAGGCCGTCACAACTACAACGACCCGGGCAGCCATAACCACCGGCCCGGCCAGACTTGCACCCGGTGTCATGGCCACGATACCCAGTTCCGGCGGAACTGACGTAGGAACTCGGCGGCGGTTTCCACACACGCCGCGACCGGTGCTCTCTAGAACCTCCGCGAGATCCTAGCGGAGAACCTGTCCTCTAGACGGGCCCTCACCGACTCCCATGAATCGTGGTGGTAGTCGGCTCTGATCTCGGTTGCGCCGGCCTTCCACTGCACGGCTGTGTGTACCCCGAACAGCCGCTGCATCTCGCCGGCTGGGTCCCGCCACACCCACGACATGACGCGTGCTTGGACCTTTCGCCGGAGTCCGGCAAAGAAGTGCTGGTGTTTCCCGACACCGCCCGGGGAGCTTTACCTGGCGCAGGTGGAAGGGAAGAGTCAGTAGGCCGCTTCTCGAGTCAGCGGTGCACCGGATGGCAGCTGAGGCAGTCGCCGCCACCACCCGGGTTATTGCCGGCATGGCGCTGCAGATCGGGAACCAGGGGGGGCGTGATGCCGGTTCGGAGCCCTCCGCCTCCGGCGGGGTCGTGGCACGACCGGCATAGCAGGTCGGTGGCTGGTTCCCGCAGCAGTGCTACGTCCCGTCCGCCGTGTATCGCGTGGCAGCTCGTGCAGCCGAGGTCCACGTGTTCCGTCGCGTAGTCGGCCGGCCCGTGACAGTCGAGACAGAGCCCCTCCTGAGGTTCGTCGCTCAGGACCGGGTCGGGTCCGCTATGGACCTCATGGCAAGACGTGCATTCCGGTAGCGGTGCCATCTCGGTGGTGATGGGAGAACCCCGCCGCCTCGCTAACGACGATCCCGTTACCCAGCGTGCCGCGCGTCGCCTCGAATTCGGTTGACCTCCCGCTTGAGCCACGGGATGGTCGTCGGAGAGATCTTGGAGGAAGCTTCGCGGTGGGGCAGGTTTCTCGCGACGCCGGTATTCGGCGAACACGGGATCGGATGCCCGCGCGTCGGCCGAGTCGTGACAGCGCAGGCAGCTCCGCGAGACGAGGCTGACGTCGCGGACCGACGCGCGGGGAGTTCCCACCACCAGATTCGCCGTCCGCACGGCCACTCCATGTGTGCCGTGACAGAGGCCGCATCGCATTTCGGCGGCGACGGCGGAAGATGCGACTCCATGACCGCCGCCGCGTGATTGTGCGTGGCCTGACGCCGGGAGCGTGTACGCTATGGCCAGCGAGAGCATAACCGGCGCCGACCAGCGAGATTGCATCATGCGAATCCCGGATCTGCGCGTCCGCTAACGCTGGCCCTCAACGGCCGGAACAGGCTCGGGACCGACAAAACCGTAGATGCCGATCTTGTTGGGTCCGTACTGGTTGGTCACCAGAATGAGATACCTCACCGTGAGGTCCGGGCGCGCATTGCTCTGGAAGTAGCTCACGTTGTCGTAGTCGATGATGACCTTCGCAGGCAGGGCCATTTTGCCGGGGCCGTCGCCTGCGCCGCCGAAGTACATCAGCAACTGGCCCTCGCCGTTGAACACCTGAACGTTCTGAAATGCCGCGTCTACGACATAGAGGTTGTCGTCGTCGTCGACGGCGATGCCCTTGGGCCGAGCGAACTGGCCGACCGATGTCCCATAGCTTCCCACCGTCCGACGGTAGGTTCCGTCCTTTCCGTAGACGTTGACCTTGCCCAGGAACATATCGCTCACGTAGACCGCATCGTCGGTTACGTAGAGGTTGGCGGGCGCCCCCATGGCTTCCGGAGTATTCGGCTCCGCGTCGGGGAAAGAAAACAGGTGTTGTCTTGAATCCTTGTCAAAGACGCGCACCGTTCCGCTTGCCAGGTCGGTAATCCAGATCCGGTCTTCGGTAACGAACACATCACCCGGTGTTGCATCGTCGCTTCCGCCCATGGACCATGCGTAGTCGCCGCCCTCGGTGAACACCACGACCTCCGCTCGTTGGGTATCGACGACATACAGCATGCCGTCCCCGTCGACGAAGCAGTTGATCGGTTTAAGGAGCCGGCCGCGGCCGGCCGGTTGGAAGAACTCGAAGGAACCGGTTTCCAGGTCGATGATGTCCAGGCCGTTGATGAACGTATCGCACACGTAGATCTTGCCCTGACGCAGCGCGATACCGTAGGGCTTGGTTATACCCTTAGCCGCATGGGCTTGCGTCCCGACAAGGTGCTCCCAGAACGAGCGGCCGCCGGCCAGGTCGCGGGACGAGCTTATCGCGGTGAGGAACTGAATGCGAGCCGTATCGGGTGGTGAGGGATAAAGCACGACCGGTGCAGATTCCAGGGTCCCTTTGGAGGCACACGCCAGCCCGGTGCCGCTAAGCACGACCACGAGCACCACGGCGCTGAGTCTGGCTCTCGAGATCAAGTACACGATGTCAATGACTCCCTCCACAGCTAAATGGAAGAGGAGCGACCCGCCGCGGGATCGCCCCCTCTCCAAGATAGAGACACCTGCTTGGAGCTGCTACGGTGCCGCGATCTGGCCTACTACTTGACGTGGCAGGTGGTGCATATGGCAGCCTCCGTCTGACGGAGGAACGCGCTGCCCACCACCGTGGTGTAGTCATGCGGATTGTGACACGAACCGCACTCGACCTGATTCGTGGCGGCCCCATACAACGGGAGACTCCCCACTAACCCTCCGATCGCGGCGTTGAATTCCGCACCTCCGGCGTCGTACAGGATGGAGATCGGATGGTCGTTGGAGAGATCGTTCCCGAGGTACGCACCAGACGCCGGCGGTATCACGAAGGCGGGCGTTCCGGCAGACCCGCCGAAGGCGTCGAGGGCCACCGTGCCGTCGTGGCAGCTCAGGCATGCCAACGATACCCCACCCGGTTGGCTCGGCTCAGTCGCGTCCATCGTGCTGCTGGAATACATGGTCCAGCCGGCGGCGGCCACCGCCGTGGTGTCGTGGCCCCAGAGCGGCCCGAGCAAACCCAATGCTGTCGACGTGTGGGGAGTGTGGCACGTGATGCATTGTCCGGCCGCTGTTGTGAAGATTGACTGACCGACATTGCTGGTGAAGTCGTGTGGAGAATCGGTCAGGGTCTGTGCCCCAACACTGCCGAACGGGAGCGCAACCAGACCGAGCGCCAAGAAACCTGCCCCCAGATATTTCTTCATTGTCGTCTCCTAATAGGTCGTGCACTTACTCGAGCTTCTTGCCCGGCGGCTGCCCTGTGGTGAATAACCACGCGTTTTGAGAATGTCATCCGAATTTCGCGAACCCGGCAGCATTTACGGTGCTCAAGAGAACCATAAGCCGGGCTCCATGAAAGTGGGCTAAAGTGGTTATTAACCTTCACTTGGGAACTGAGAATGGCGACTTGATGTCAGTGATCCATGTCACAAAGGGCGTACAGTGGATTTCATGAAGATCGATTTCAATGCTTCTTCAGCGTCTCTTCACAACGGGTGGGTGTAAGATTCATCATGCACGCTTTGATTTTTCGTGGGTTTTCCCGGTGGGTGCGGGCGCTTCGAGGGGCCTCGATCGCCGTAGCCGTTACTAGTTGTAGCACGGCAGCATCAGTCTTCTTCGACACTCCCGAAAAGCCGCCGCAACAGGTCGCCCAGCCTGCCAGAACCGTCTCCGCCGGCGATGGCGCGGCACGGGACACCCTGCGACCGCCCATCGAGAAGACCCTGGACCCCATCCAGGTGCTGGCGCTTCTGCCAAGGGACGGTGGGGGGCACGTGGACTGGGTGGCAGCCCTGAGGGATGGAGTGATCGACCCGCGTCGGCGCCCGCCGGGGACGGAGGCGCCACCGGTGATGGACGGATTCCGGTTCGATTTCAAGCTCAAGGGCCCGGCACCCATGTTCGACGCCGAATTTCCACACTCGATCCACGTGGAGTGGCTGGACTGCAGGACTTGCCACAATCGCATTTTCGAGTACCGCGCCGAGCCCATCACCATGGAGGCCGTGAACAAAGGAGAGGCGTGCGGCGAATGCCACGGGACGGTGGCCTTCCCCGCAACTGCTTGCTACAAGTGCCACACGGCGATGCCCCCTTCGGGACAGCATTCTCCGAATCTCGTCAAGGACATTACGCTGACCCGCGGCACGGATTCGACCGGCGTGCAGGAAGGAGCGGGGGCATACCCGCCGGCCCGCTTTGCGCATTGGGTCCACCGGATTCGCTTCCGGTGCATGGCCTGCCACCCCAACCTGTTCGAGGCCCGTGCCGGGGCCAACGCGGTCACCATGGCTGACCTGACCGCAGGTCGGGCGTGTGGCGCCTGCCACAGCGGAGGCGTGGCCTTTGATGTGCTGCAATGCAGCCGGTGTCACGTGTCGGGCGACCAGAACGAGATCCCATGACCCGGGCCGGGGCGCTCGTCGTCTTGGGGGGGCTCCTCTCCCCTGTCGTCGCTCTCGGCCAGAGCGCTGTGACGGTCGGAAAAGCATCCAACAACGAAGTCGGTTTCCAGTTCACACACCAGGTATTCGGCCGCCGGGCCGGTGCAGGGACCACGCGCCTCACCTACCGGGGGTGGGCCCGTCTCGGGATAGAGGGCGTGATCGCGAGTCCGAGAGTGGCCGATTACCGCTTCATGTTGCAACCGACCCTCGCCCAGGTCCGGATTCAGCAACGAGAGGACTCACCCGACGAACGCGAAGAGATACTGGGTCTCACGTTCAGCGCCAGGATATTCCCGCGTGGGGCGTTGTCGGGAAAGTTCAACGTGTCGAGAACGAGTGGCTCGGACCGGACCAGTACCGGGACCGAGAGGCAGTTGCGGAGCAACACTCTCGGGGCGGGGGTCTCGTTTCGTAACCGCTTCCTGCCGGCTGAGTTTGAGTATCGCAATGAGTCCCGCGAAAGGCTATGGCTGGACAGGGGGACCAGCGCGCTGGAAAACCGTGCCGTCGAGAAGATTCTTTTCTCCGCCAGCAACCGAAAGACTCGCGTGCGGCTGGAGCGCAACGTCTCCAGGAACCGGATTTCAGGAGGGGTCTTTTCGGCTCACCGGGCGGAGGTGCGGCACACCACCAGGTGGGGCAAGGGTAGCCGGTCACAATCGTCGCTGGTCTACTATCGGGGGGTACGGTCGTTCGTTGGCGGACCGGTCTCCTCGTTGTTCGAAAGGTTCAACTGGTCCGAAAGGCTCCACCTGCAACACACACGGAGCGTCGGGTCGGATTTCGGGTTCCGCCGGAGCTGGGGGCGTGCGGCCGCAAGCTCGACGGGGCGTGTCGACGCGGACGCTGCGGTGCGCGCCCGCATCACGCGCCGGCTCAGCATGGCAATCGCCCTCGCGTCGCGATCGACCGATTTCGAGGGGGGTAGCGCCAGCGGCTTGTCGTTTTCGCCGAGCGTGGCATTCGGCTTTACGCTCCCGAGTAACGGGGACCTCAGCGCGTCAGCGTCGGCAGGCTTCGATCACAACCGTTCGAAACCCGGGGAGAACAGCTGGGTGGCGGTGGTCGATGAGCGACACGTGGTCGATGCGTCCGGGAGGTTCACCCTGAACAACCAGATGGTGGACGTGACGTCGGTTGTAATCACAAGCGCCGCCCGGTCGCGCATCTTCGACGCAGGGGTGGACTATCAGCTCGCCGAATCACGTCCGTTTCTCGACGTGCTGGTGCCGCCGGGAGGGCGCATAGCGACAGGCGACACGTTGTTGGTGAGCTACCGCTACCAGCCGTTTCCCGAAAGCAGCGATCTTGCGTTTATCGCCGCCTACGGCGTCACCGTTTACTTCCCGTCGGTTCGGGTCTACTTACGCCGGTCACTTCGAGCAGGCGCCGACGATCCGCCCGGTCTCCTGGGATCCGGCGACGTTGTTTTAGCCAGTGTCCACAACCGTGACGAGCAGGTCGTGGGGATTGGACTGACGCAACCGACACCGGTGGGCAGTCTGGACGTTGTCGCCGAGCGCCGCTACATAGAGTTCGGCAGCGCCTACCGCACTACCTTCTACGACATTCGCGGAACGCTGGGTTTCAGGCTTCCGGGAGACGCCCACGGAGTGGTCGGCGCCAACTTGAGCCACTCAAAAAACGGCGACGGACTCGTGCAGGACGTGGTATCGCTGAGGTCCTCCGCGAGTTGGATTCCGCCGGTTCCGGGGCTCCGTCTGGAAGGGTCGTTCGTGATCTGGAATTGGGTGCTGGACGGGAGGAGCTCGCACACGATGGGCGGCGTCCTTGATGTAGAATGGCGCGTGGGCCGGACATCCGTCGTGTTGCAGTACAGCCGCAACCGGTGGGAGGACGACACCCGGCGGAACACCCTCAATCGCCTGTGGACCTACCTCGTCCGAACGTTCTAGCAGTTAGTTCCGACGGCCGAAGCCGCAGCCCGATGCACCGACCAGAGTGCGGATGGTAGCCAATCGGTGAGCATGGCCGCTGGCCACCACGTTGGCCACTTGACAACTAAGCCTTCTCATGGTAGCCCGCCCTCGCGGGCCAGGACCGCCGCTCTCCGCTGCACCTGTGCCGCCTCTACCACGATCACCACCGCCATCATGAACGGTGTCGCCCGCAAGATGATGTTGGTGAAGACGGTGATTGCGAGGGCGAGCACCAAGAGGCATGCCTACCAGAGATCCACTTTCCCCGCCAACGTATCGTTGTGCCGGGCGATGAGCTC
>FXBF010000903.1_pt1 | contig 10352 bp, 10 predicted proteins | sample 5335321 | NCBI WGS metagenome assembly FXBF01 (sample SAMEA103928391, study PRJEB20085) | sediment metagenome | isolation source: sediment | reverse complement strand
GGCCGCACGCTCGACGACTACTTCCCGGATCCTGAGCTCCGCAGGCGCGTCCAGGAGGCATTCAAGGTCACGGACCTCCAAGGCCGATACGATGTACACGCAACGCTCGAGGGGGGCGGTACGACAGGACAGAGCGACGCGCTTCGTCTCGGCATCGCCAGGGGCCTGATCGCTATGGATCCTGACCTCCGCCCCGCACTCAAGAAGGAAGGCATGCTGACACGTGACTCCCGCAGGGTCGAGCGCAAGAAGTACGGTCTCCGCAAGGCTCGTCGGGCGCCGCAGTTCACCAAGCGTTAGCCTGAAGTTCATGGCGACCGGCGTCGCCGGGGGCACAGATACGAATGGGTACTGAAGCACAACGACTGTTCGGCACGGATGGAGTCCGTGGACTGGCGAACTCTGAGCTGACACCTGAACTTGCCTTCGACCTCGCCCGCGCCGCAGGCGATGGAATCGAAGGACACGTGGTCATCGGTCGCGACACTCGCAGGTCGGGGCCGATGCTCGTCTCCGCCGTCGCTGCTGGGTTCAATTCAATCGGGATCGACGTGGTCGATGTCGGCATTCTGCCCGTCGGTGCGGTATCGCGGCTCGCTCGCGATACCGGGGCGACGTACGGTGTCATGGTTTCGGCGTCGCACAACCCTGCTGAGGACAACGGCATCAAGTTCTTCGGCAAGGACGGCGCGAAGATCTCAGACGAGGGGGAAGCGGGGGTCGAGCGCCGCTACTTCTCCGGGGATCCGTACCGTCGGCCGGTTGCGGGCAACGTTGGAATCCAGACCACGATGCACAACGCGATCGAGCGGTATGTCAACAAGGTCAGCCAGACGGTGAACTACTCGATGCGCGGACTGGAATTCGTCGTGGACTGCGCCAATGGTGCATCTTTCCTCGCGGCCCCGGCACTCTTCGAGAAGGTCGGAGCCACGGTCGAGATCATGGCGGATGCCCCCGATGGCATGAACATCAATGACGGCGTTGGAGCGACCCACCCGGAGGCTGTTGCAAGAAGGGCGAAGGGGACGGTCGGGCTCGCGTTCGACGGGGACGCCGATCGGTTGATCGCTGTCGATGAGGATGGGGAAGTCGTCAACGGCGACGTGATCATGGCGATCTTCGCCAAATGGCAACACGAGCGGGGCAAACTCGAGAAGAACACCGTTGTCGCCACGGTCATGTCGAACCTCGGTTTTCACCAGGCGATGGAACGACTGGGCATCGACGTTGTACTCACTCCTGTTGGCGATCGGTACGTTGTCGAGGCGATGCGGAAGACCCGCTCGGTCGTTGGCGGCGAGCAGTCCGGTCATATCCTCCTTGAGGACAGGTCGACTGGGGATGGTCTTCGCACAGCGCTGCGTCTGATGGAGGTGATGGCCGCAACCGGCAGAGAACTCCGTGAGCTACGGCATGTCATGGCGGAGCTGCCACAGGTCCTCACGAACGTGCGCGTCGGAAGCAAGGACGGATGGGATACCGACGATGCCATTGCAGCGTCGATCGCCGAGCATGAGCGTCGGCTCGGCAAGCGCGGTCGGATTCTCGTGCGTCCGTCAGGCACCGAGCCCTTCATCCGTGTCATGGTCGAAGCACCGACAGAATCAGAGGCGAGCGCTGTTGCTGAGTCGATTGCCGACGTGGTGGCAGCAGAATTGAGTTGAGGGCAGCCGACAGCCCACCGATCTTGCTATCGGCTGTTGGCTGTCTGCTGTAAGCTGTGAACTGACAACTGAATGAGACGTGGTGATGCACCTGTAACAGCGCCTGCCCTCATGTTGATGAGGTGACGAGGAAGAGGGAGTATCGAAACGTTCGGCGGATGCCCTCTCGGCTGCTCACGGCCGTGACGGGTTGGAGAAAACTCGGGGAGTGATTCCCGCAACAGAGGCCAACCCGATGTGAGTGGGGAAACCCAGATTCGCCGCATTGCCCGTCTCCGTACGAAAGGAGATCGCGCGCGATGTGCGGGATCATGGGATACGTGGGGTCGCAAGATGCCGGCCCGATTCTCGTTGACGGGCTCCGGAGGCTCGAGTATCGGGGCTACGACTCGGCAGGCATCGCCGTCACCAACGGCTCGATCAATGTCCGAAAGGCTCAGGGAAAGATCACGAACCTCGAGGCGTTGCTCGAGAACGACCCGCTCGCGGGTTCGGTCGGCATTGGTCACACGAGATGGGCAACCCACGGCGCGCCGTCGGACGCCAACGCTCATCCACACACCGACCCGACGGGGGAGTTCGTCGTGGTCCACAACGGCATTATCGAGAACTTCCAATCGCTCAAGGACGAGCTGGCTGAAACCGGAGTGACTTTCTCGTCCGATACCGATACCGAGATCCTCGCACATCTCATTGCGAGGGAGTACGACGGAGACCTTGTTGAGGCGGTCCGTAGGACCGTCGCTCTCTCTGATGGTGCGTATGCGTTGGTCGTCATGTCGAAGCGTGAACCACGCAAGATCGTGGCCGTTCGCAAGATCAGTCCGCTCGTCGTTGGATTGGGACAGGGCGAGACGTATCTCGCCTCGGACGTACCGGCCGTACTCCATCGCACGCGGGAGTTCATGATCATTGAGGATGACGAACTCGTCGTCGTGACCGAGGATGGTGCGACCGTCGAGACGATCGAGGGTGATCGGGTTGATCGAGAAGCAGTTCACATCGACTGGGACGCCGAGCAAGCCGAAAAGGGCGGGTACGAGCACTTCATGCTCAAGGAGATCCACGAGCAATCGTCCGTGGTGACAGAGACCCTGGCCGCCCGGCTTGATGAGGATGGAACGGTGTGGCTCGAGGATGTCAACTTCGACGACGACTACATCCGTTCGATCGACCGCGTGTGGATCACAGCATGTGGAACGGCCTATCACGCGGGCGTGATCGGACAGGAGATTTTCCGCCGCGTGCTCAGACTTCCTGCGAACGTCGAGTACGCGCACGAACTGCGGTACGCCGATCCGATCGTCGGACCGAATGAACTGACGATCGCCATCTCCCAGTCTGGTGAGACGGCAGACACCCTTGCTGCGGCGAGGCAGGCGCACGATTCAGGATCGCGTCTGCTGGCTATCACGAACGTTGTTGGATCCACGTTGTCGCGTCATGCCGATGACATCCTGTACACCCGTGCGGGACCTGAGATATCGGTGGCGTCGACGAAGGCATACATGGCGATGCTCATCGCGCAGTATCTCCTTGCGTTGCGTCTCGGTGCTGCGCGAGGGACGGTGGATCCTGAGTACGCTGTACGCATCGCACACGGCCTACACCAATTGCCGGGAGCCATCGAGGCGACGCTCGCGAGGGAGCCGGCCGTTGAGTCTGCGGCGATGGAAATCACGGATGCCCAGGATGTCTACTTCATCGGCAGGGGCCTTGACTATGCGATTGCGATGGAGGGCTCGCTGAAGCTCAAGGAGATCTCGTACTTGCATTCAGAGGCGATGCCGGCCGGCGAACTCAAGCACGGCACCCTGGCTCTCATCACCGATGGCGTTCCCGTCGTTGTGATTCTGACGCAACGCGCCGTGTACGACAAGACCATCTCGGCTGTGCAAGAGGTCAAGGCGAGAGGTGGAAAGATCATCGCCGTGGCGTATGACGGCGACACCGAGATCGACAAGTACGCCGACACGGTGTTGCGAATTCCCGACATGCCCGACCCGCTTGCTCCGGTGGCTGCAGTCGTTCCGTTGCAACTCCTCGCCTATCACGTGGCACGGCTTCGCGGGCATGATATCGACCAGCCCCGGAACCTGGCCAAGTCCGTGACAGTGGAGTGAGAAATCAGCTCACAGCCGACAGATCAGCCTACAACTAGCAGTTCAGCTCACAGCTGACAGCCAGAAGATTCCGCTGTCGGCTGTCGGCTGTCCGCTGCTGTACCCTGCGAGTCATGGAAATCATCGGGCTCGGCATCGACCTCGCTGAAGTGTCAAGGGTGCGCAGGCTATTGCGCAAGAGCCCGGAAGCGTTTCGGCGAAGGTGCTTTACCGATTCCGAGTGGGAGTACGCACATCGGTTCATAGACCCGTCGGAACGCCTTGCCGCCCGGTTCGCGGGCAAGGAAGCGGTGATGAAGAGCATGTTCACCGGATGGAGGCGGATTCCGTGGCGCGACATCGAGATCACGGGCGGCGGTCCACCTGGCGTCGTCCTGTACGGAAAGGCGAAGCAACGCGCCGACATCCTTGGAGTCATGGACATCAAGATCACCATCACCCATACCGGGGACAACGCGATGGTCTTCGTTGTTTCGGTAGGAGAGCCCGCCTGATGGATCCCGTCCTTTCGGTCGCAGCGATGCAGCAGGTCGATGCTGACTCACGCCGGCCCGTAGACGCGTTGATGGATGCCGCCGGATACGGTATCGCGTTATCCGCCGTCGCGATGGGGGTGGGGTACGGCTCCGTGGTGCACGTGCTCGCGGGCCGTGGCAACAACGGAGGGGACGGGTACGTCGCCGCCAAGTATCTGAAGCGCCGGGGTGCGACCGTGACGGTTCACCATCACGGTACACCCGATCCTGAGTCCCCAGCCGGCAGGGCGATGAGCGCGGCAGGTGCCGGCGGTGTCCGTCTTGTGCCGCTCGGTTGCGTCAGCGACGGAGACCTGCTCATCGACGCGCTGTACGGAACGGGGTTCAGAGGCAATCTGCCGGACGAAGTGCTTCCGTGGATCGCCATGGACATGCCCGTGCTCGCTGTGGATATCCCCTCGGGTGTTTCGGGAGACACGGGAAGAGTCGAGGGTCCCGCGTTCACGGCTCAGCGAACAGCAACGTTTCATGCGCTCAAGACAGGTCACTTGCTCGGAGCAGGACCCGACCACAGCGGGGTCGTCGATGTGTACGACATCGGTCTTACGGGCGGTGAAGCATCGATGTACCGATTCACTGCTGACGATGTCGTCGTACCACGCCGTGTTCGCACAGCACACAAATGGTCGGCCGGAGCGGTTGCGACGATAGGTGGAGTCCCGGGCCTCACAGGTGCAGCTGTCCTCGCAGCGCGGACTGCACTTGCGGCAGGTGCAGGCGTGTCATCGATCCTCACGACGGCTGCAACTGTGAGCACGTACGAGACCCTTGCGCCTGATCTCATAGGGATCCAGGCGAGTGAGACGAACTCGTGGCGAGATCACGCGTCGGAGGTTTTGGCTCTGCTCGGACGGTATGACACCCTGATCATCGGCCCGGGCCTCGAATCCGTATCGACGGTCTTCGTTGAGCAGACGATCCGCCAGTTCGATGGGGTCGTTGTCGTTGACGCAGGTGCCCTCAACGCCCTTGCTCGGCTGGATGCCCTTGTCGACCGAGTGGCGCCCACGGTAGTCACTCCCCATGCGGGAGAGTTCCGACGCCTCACCGGCGATGATCCAACCCCGGAGGCGGCACGGTGGCTCGCAGAGACCACCGGTGCGGTCGTGATGTTGAAGGGCAACCCGACATTCGTAACAGGAGATAGGCAGATCGTCGTCGACACGGGAGGTCCTGAGCTCGCCAGCATCGGAACTGGGGACGTGCTCACCGGCCTCGTTGGGGCCTTCACGGCGGCCGGCGTCCCTGCACTGGACGCGGCTGCCTCTGCAGCGTACCTCCACGGTGTCGCCGGTCGGCGGTTGGCAACGAGGAGAACCGTTACGGCTCCGGAACTCGTCACCGAAGTTGGCGCCGTCATGACCGACTTCGGGAATGGCCCATCGACATCGAGGAGTACCTAGTGCGTCCGTCCTGGATCGAGATCGACCTCAACGCGGTGGAGCACAACGCGCGGCAGATCGCCGATCACATCGCACCAGCCGAACTCTGTGCCGTAGTGAAGGCAGACGCCTACGGGCACGGAGACGTCCCGGTTGCAGAGGCAGCGGTCACCGGAGGGGCGGCATGGCTCGCCGTGGCTCTTGTTGAAGAAGGTGTCCGGCTTCGAGAGGCCGACATTGATGTCCCCATCCTCGTGTTGTCGGAACCGGTGCCGACGGATGTGGCCGCCATCGTCACCTATGGCCTCACGCCGACCGTGTACAGCGCCGAGTTCGTTGACCAGCTGGCGGAGGCCGCTGTGCGCGCGTCGAGAGCGCCGCATCCTGTTCATCTCAAGCTCGATACCGGCATGCACCGCGTCGGCGCTTCACCCGTTGAGGCGTTTGAGATCGCTCGTACGATCCACTCTGACGAGCGGTTGAGCCTTCAGGGAGTTTGCACCCACTTTCCCGTCGCGGATGAGGATCCTGAGTACACGGTCAGGCAGAACACGGCCCTTCTCAAGTTCGTGGAAGCGCTTGAGGTGGAAGGCATCGAACCGAAATTGCTGCACGCCGCGAACTCGGCGGCCGCGTTCGACCTCCCGGAAACGCATCACAGCATGTGTCGGGTCGGGCTCGGCCTGTACGGACTACGGCCGACACCAGGTAGTGGTGAAGGCGTCGATCTGGTACCCGTGATGAAGGTGGTGAGCCACGTTGGGTACGTGCGTCGTCTTCCCGTAGGGGCGCGCCCGTCGTACGGGAGGATCCGCGAGCTCGAAGGTGCACACCGCGTCGCGACGGTGCCCATCGGGTACGCAGACGGCGTCAGTCGGAACCTCTCGCGACCCGGATCAGTCCTCATCAACGGTAGGCGGTACCCATTCGCGGGCCACGTGACGATGGACATGGTGGTCGTCGACCTCGGCACGGACGACGCCGCTGTCGGCGACGAGGTCGTTCTTCTCGGCACCCAGGGCGACACAGCGATTCCCGCCGAAGAGTGGGCGGACCTCCTTGGGACGATCACCTACGAGGTTGTGTGTCATTTCGGCCCGAGGTTGCCCCGGCGATACATACAAGGAGGCCGCGGCGATGCGTGACACGATCACGGATGTCCCAGGCGTGCTCGTCGGCCACCACACCGATAATGAGGCCGCCACTGGGGTGACCGTGTTGACGTTCGCTGAGCCGAATGTCGCGGTCGCTGATGTTCGGGGCGGAGCTCCAGGAACACGCGAACTCGGTTTGTTCGGTGATGCCATCAGGCCCGTCACGATCAACGCACTCATGCTGTCGGGAGGGAGCGCGTTTGGGCTCGGAGCAGCCCAGGGGGTTGTCGAGGAGGTGGAGAGGGAAGGGCGAGGTGCACCGACGCCAACAGGCCCTGTTCCTATCGTTCCGGCTGCGATCATCTACGACCTCATGGTCGGCCGCGCTGACGTCCGCCCCGGGCCTTCGGAAGGTCGTGCCGCATATCTGGCGCGAAACGACGGGCCGGTGGACATGGGTTCTGTCGGAGCCGGTACCGGAGCCACCGTCGGCAAGATGGGTGGCATCGACGATGCCACCCGAGCTGGGATAGGGTCTGCCTCGGTGACGCTCGGTGATGCCACCGTTGGTGCGTTGGTCGTTCTCAACGCAGTCGGCGACGTGTTCAGCCTTGACGGGCAACGGCTCACCGGATCGAACGAGGCGGCCCGCTCCGGCTATGGCAGTCCCTTCGGGCACAACACGACGCTGATCACAGTGGCATGTGACGCCAACATCGATGACCGCAACGAACTACGACGCCTTGCTGTGCGAGCGCACGATGCCCTTGGCGCGACCGTGCGGCCGGCACACACGCGATACGATGGCGACACCGTGTTCGTTGTCGCTTCTCTTTCTGTGCAGGCGGACATCGATCTTGTCGCAGAAGCGGTGTTCGACGTGGTTGCCAGATCGATCGTGCGCGCGGTCACGTCTCGACAATCGCTGTGACCGGGTCGTATCGACACGTCAGCAGCCTTGCTGAGCTTTCGGTCATCGCAGCGTCATGCACAGAATGCGCCCTGAGCGAGGAGCGGAAAAATGTCGTTTTCGGATCAGGATCACCGGATGCCGACGTGTTGATCGTCGGTGAAGGTCCAGGTCAGCAGGAAGATGAACAAGGCCTACCCTTCGTTGGGCGATCCGGTCAACTGCTCGGGAAGTTGCTCCTCGAGATCGATCTCAGTCGTGACGAGGTGTACATCGCGAACGTCGTCAAATGCAGGCCGCCGCGAAACCGCGACCCACGGCCCGACGAGATCGATGCGTGCAAGCCGTATCTTCGGCGTCAGATCGAGCTGGTGGACCCTGCGGTGGTCGTGACGCTTGGGAACTTCTCGTCGAAGCTGCTGCTCCGCACGACGACGGGTATCAGCCGGCTCCGCGGTCTCGCCTACGAGTGGTGGGGCCGCTACCTCGTACCCACGTTCCACCCCGCGGCGGCCCTACGTGGCGGTGACCGGGTGACAGACGACATCCGGGCCGACTTTCGCCTCGTGCGCATGATCATCGACGGTAGGATTTCATTTGAGACCCCGCAGGCGGATGTCGACGACGTCGTGCCCACGACAACCCAGGATGAATGCACCCAGATGGGACTCTTCGGAGGACCACCGCAATGAGCATCGAGATCATCTCCTCTAGCCCAGACGACACGCTGGCACTCGGCCGTAGGTTTGCTCCGCTACTGACGGCCGGCGACATCGTGCTGCTGTCCGGACGTCTCGGCGCTGGGAAAACCTTATTCGTGTCCGGCGTTGCACAGGGCCTCGGCATCAGGGATCGCATTACGAGCCCGACGTTCATCATCGCTCGCATTTATCGAGACGGGTTCCTCCCTCTTGTCCATGCAGACGTCTACCGGCTCGGATCGTTGGCAGAGTTCCACGACCTCGAACTGCCCGACGACGGTCTCGATGGAGCCGTGCTCATTGAGTGGGGTGATGCAATCGCCGAAAGCCTGCCGATAGACAGGCTGATGGTCCACTTTGACATCGAAGGTGACGAGAGGCGGATCACCTTCGAGCCTCAGGGTTCGTGGACCGAACGGAACCTGGCGGTGCTTTCGTGAACATCCTCGCCATCGAGACCGCAACCCCGGCATCCTCCGTTGCCATCGGGAGGGACGGAGAACTTCACGGTATGTCCGTGAACGTTGACCGGAGAGGTCACGTCGGGTTCCTGATGCCTGCGATCGATTTCTGTTTCGCTCAGGCCGATTGGAGGCCTCGCGACGTCGACATCGTCGCCGTAGATGTCGGGCCCGGCCCGTATACGGGCCTTCGTGCCGGTATCGCTTCCGCCCAGGCGCTTGCTGCTGCGGTCGGGGCACCGATGGTCACCGTGTCGTCTCTTACGGTGATCGCACTCCGAGCAGCGACGGGCCGCAGACGGATCTGGTCGGTGGTCGACATGCGGAGAGGTCAGTTTGCGATCGCCTCGTTCAGGCCGCTGCCTGGTGGGGTAGCACCGGATGGGTCGGCTGAAGTCGTCACACCCGAGTACTTCAAGGCGCTCCTCGATTCAGATGGATCCGACAGCCTCGTCGTCGGTGATTGGGCGTCGATGCCCGAGTCGACGTGGACCGGGTTGCACAAGGTACGGAAAGGGAGGCCCAGATACCCTTCTGCCGAGACGATTGTCGAGATTGCAGCCATGAAGGCGCAGCAGGGAAAGGTGACCAACGCGGACGACATCCGCCCCGTCTACATGCGCGAGCCCGATGTGGCGATCAACTGGAAGGCATTCCGGTCCGAAGGGGCGTGGCCCGAATGAACGTGTCGATCCGGCCTATGACCAGAGCAGACATCCCAGCCGTCGTTGCGCTCGAATGCGAGATATATCCCCAGCCGTGGTCGCCGAGGGTGTTCTTCGATGAGCTCGCAATGGACAACAGACGCTACCTCGTGGCCGTCGATGACGCAGGGGCGCCGCTCGGTTACTGCGGCCTGTTGATCGTCGAGGGTGATGCTCACATCACCACTATCGCCGTTGCACACCATGCTCGAGGCCACCAGCTCGGTACCCGGCTCATGCTTCGGCTGATGGATGAGGCCATCGGTGCGGACACGAGGCACTTGACCCTCGAGGTGAGGGTCTCGAACGACAGAGCCCAGAGCTTGTATCACCGTTTCGGGTTCCAGCCGGTTGGCAGACGAAAGAACTACTACAAGGACGAGGATGCGCTCGTGATGTGGGCGACGGATATCGATACGGGCGAGTATCAGGAGAGGATCACAGCCATCCGTGACTCGTTGCGGGAGGACGCGGCGTGAGCGGTCCTCTTGTACTCGGCATTGAGACGAGCTGCGACGAGACCGGCGTAGCGGTCCTGAACGGCATGGAGGTGCGGAGCTCAGTTCTCGCAAGCCAGGTCGACATACATGCTCGATTTGGCGGGGTCGTGCCGGAGGTGGCGGCGAGGGCGCACATTGAAGCTATCCGGCCATTGGTGCATCAGGCAATCACGAAGGCGGGCATCCATCCCGAAGAGCTCGATGCGGTGGCCGTCACGCAGGGACCCGGACTCGTAGGAGCGCTGATGGTTGGGTACTCGTTCGGCAAGTCGCT
>FXBF010000902.1_pt1 | contig 10359 bp, 5 predicted proteins | sample 5335321 | NCBI WGS metagenome assembly FXBF01 (sample SAMEA103928391, study PRJEB20085) | sediment metagenome | isolation source: sediment | reverse complement strand
TTTCCGGACCGGTCTGGCCGTCTAGGATGTTGGCACCCGCTCCTCCACCACCGCCGATCACGACGGCCGAGGCTAATCAATTCCTCATTCAGGCAACATTTGGTGCAACGGGAACGTCAGCTCAACAGTTTATCAATTTGCGCCACGATGCCTGGATCGATCAGGAGATAGCGAAACCACCGTCATTGCAATTGTCATTTCTACAGGCACTGCCACGACCGCAATTTCTCTTCCAGTTACAAACCGATCGCGTCGACATCTGGTTCCGCAACGTATTGAACGGAGATGACCAGCTTCGCCAGCGCGTCGCATTCGCATTGTCGGAAATCCTGGTCGTATCGCATTTGGGCGCTCTGAACGATGCCCCGTTTGCGGTCGCCGACTACTACGATGTGCTTACCAGGAATGCGTTTGGCAACTACCGGCAATTAATGGAGGAAGTTTCGCTGCATCCGGCGATGGGTGTTTACCTGAGCATGCTGGGTAACGAGAAACCGAATCCGGCACTCAATATCCGGCCTGACGAAAACTATGCGCGCGAACTGATGCAGCTGTTTTCTATCGGCCTCGTCAAACTGAACAATGACGGCAGCGTCAAGCTCGACGCACAAAACCAGCCGATCCCGACTTACTCACAGGAAATAATCGAAGGATTTGCGCATGTCTTCACCGGCTGGAATTACGCCGGTTTCGTGGATTTTCAAAACGCATTCCCGACCATCGCCAATCAAACCATACCCATGCAGCTCTACCCGAACTTCCACGACACAGGTGAGAAGATACTGTTGAACGGCGTCGTCTTGCCGGCCGGCCAGACGGGCGAACAAGACTTGAGCGACGCCCTTGACAATATATTCAACCACCCGAACGCTGGACCCTTTATCTCGATTCGGCTGATTCAGCGTCTGGTGACAAGCAACCCGTCACCGGGTTATGTCGATAGAGTGGCGACCGTCTTCAACGATAACGGGTCGGGCGTGCGAGGCGACCTGGGCGCAGTTGTCAGGGCGATCCTGATGGATAACGAAGCCCGTCCTGACATGCCGATGGAACTCGATGGCAAGATTAAGGAGCCGATTATCAGGCTAACCCAGTTGTGGCGGGCCTATGACGCGACCTCAAGAAGCAGCCGATATCCGATTATCTATGCGTACGTCGTTTTCGGGCAAGGTCCACTTCAATCGCCTTCGGTGTTTAATTTCTTCAGTCCGTTTTACGCCCCGCCTGGTGAAATCAGGGACAACAACCTGGTTGCACCGGAACTCGAAATCGCGACAGAATATCTGAATACCTATGTAACAAACTACATGTTTTTCCAAGCATTCGTTAATAATTCAGTGAACCCAAATCCCGGCGATGACGATGTTCTGATCGACATCAGTGAAGAAATCGCCGTCGCGGCAGACATAAATGGATTGATTGACCTCGTCTCAGACAAACTCATGGGCGGTGACATTTCCGACACACTGCGTACGGAAATTGCCGGCATGCTGGCTCTAATTCCGGAAACAGACGCCGCGGTGCGGGCAGCAGAGACCATCTATTTTGTCGTCACATCTCCTGAATACGCGTATCAGCGGTAGCCGACTGCGCGTATTAGCATTAGGCATTGGAGTTACTTCATGGCAGCAATCAATCGTCGCGAATTTCTCAAAAAAAGTGGCGCCGGTGCTGCGGCGACGGCCGCGTTCGCAGCTTACCCTGGTGCGGCTTTTTCTCAGGTTATCGGTACGTCGGCGCCGTTTCCTGACTATAAGGCACTGGTCTGTGTATTCCTGTTTGGCGGAAACGACTCTTACAACATGCTCGTGCCTCGGAGCAACGCCGAGTACAACGTGTATGCCGCCTCCCGGCAAAACATGGCAATCGCACAAACTGACCTATTGCCGATCAATCCATTGACGCCGGACGGTGCCCAATACGGTCTTCATCCCATGATGGCCGACGTGCAAACGCTTTTCGAGTCAAATCGTGCCGCGTTCGTAAACAACACCGGCCCATTAGTCGAGCCCACAACCAAAGACCAGTTCTTCAATCAGTCAGTCCTGCTACCGCCGCAACTCTTTTCACATAACGATCAGCAGGACCAGTGGAATTCACTCAAAGGCGTAGTGCAAAGTAAAACTGGTTGGGCCGGCAGGCTTGCTGACCTGATACGCACTAATGTTACAGATCAACAGATGGCGACCAATGTTTCGCTCTTCGGCAGCACCTTGCTTCAGTCGGCTGATGAGACTGTGGCCTATGTGATGGGAAACGAGGGACCGATTCCGTTTACCGGTTTTGACAATACAACGGCAGGCCAGGCTCAGCGCGCGGCTTTCCAGAGCGTACTAAATGCAAATTACGGCTCCGTTTACGAGCGAGCGTTCGTGGAAGTGCAGAAACGAGCTGTTGCGTCTGCAGATCTCATCGGCAACGCACTTGCCGGGGCACCGACCCTCAGTACCGTTTTTCCAATTTCCGAATTGGGAGCACAGCTCAACACGGTCGCCCGATTGATAGCAGTACGCGACCAGCTGCAAATGCAGAGACAGATTTTCTTTGTCGCAACGGGTGGTTTTGATTCTCACGATGACCAGCTCCTCAATCAGCCGGGATTGCTCGGCGGCGTGAGCGAGGCAATGTCCGCGTTCTACAACGCGACTGTTGAGCTTGGCGTATTCGACATGGTTACCAGCTTCACGCAGTCTGACTTCGCGAGAACGCTGACCTCGAACGGTGACGGTACTGATCATGCCTGGGGCGGCAATCAGTTGGTCATCGGGGGCGCCGTGGCGGGACGCGAGCTATACGGAACATTTCCTCGTCTGGAAATCAACGGTCCCAACGATGTCGGTGGTGGTCGGATCATTCCGACCACGTCGGCCGATCAATATGCCGCAACCCTGTCCAAGTGGTTCGGCATTCCGGACACTGATCTCGCATCGGTCGCACCGAACATCGACAACTTCGTACAACGAGATCTCGGCTTCCTGCTATAGGCCCAAAACAGAATCGCCCGTCAGGACGGCTTCCAACAGGCGCTGCTCTACATATCGTAGGAGCCCGTCCTGACGGGCGATAAATAGGTCACGCTACGTAGCGTGCGCGGGAATAGGGGGACCTGTGTGTTCGCTGGTATCTAAGCCAGTAACCGACGCGCACCAACGGCGAAATTCTTCGTCGGGCAACGGTTTTGCAATCAGAAAACCTTGTGCGAGATCGCAGCCAAACGTTCGTACCATTTCCATCTGCTGCTCGGTCTCCACACCTTCGGCAATGACTTCGAGGCCCATCGCCTTACCCAGTGCTATTACCGCCTGCACGACACGCGCGTTGGTCTCAGACTCCGTCAGTCGCTCGACGAAGGACTGATCGATCTTGAGGGTCTGTACGGGAAGCTCTGCCAGATAACTCAGCGAACAGTAGCCGGTACCGAAGTCGTCGATATGAATCCCTACGCCGTATTTAGACAGGTCTTTCAGCATAGGCCTGGCAATCGTCAAATCCTCGAGCAGCACCGTCTCCGTCAATTCGAGATTGATCATTTTCTCTTCGACGTCGTTTTCTTGCAGGATCGACTTGATCAGCTCGACGAGTTTGTCGTTGCGCAACTGGTGTGCCGAAATGTTGACGCTGACGGGAATATCCCAAACACTGTCAGCGCGCCAGCTCGCGACCGCACCACAGACATTGGTTAATACTGCCTCGAACAATACATCCGAGATGCCCATCTCCTCACTTAGCGGAACGAAGTCTGCCGGGGGCACGATCGTGCCATCAGGCCTGACCCAGCGAGCCAACGCTTCCACGCCCGCCAGGTGCCCCGACCTCAGGCAAAGCTGCGGCTGGAAATACGCATGTATCTGGCCTGAGTCGATCGCAGTCCTGAGTTCCGCTTCCATGTCGAACTTATGGCGTGCACGATAGCGCATTTCGCTATGATAGTAGGTAATGCCACTTTCCAATCGTCGCATCGATCGATGTAGTGCTGCTTCCGCGCAGCGAAAAACGGCTCTCGCGTCAGGGCCGTGTGCGGGATGCCAGGCAACGCCGATACTTGCTTTTAAGAACAAATCACGCCCGCCGACCAGAAACGGATCCTCGATCGCTGCCTTTATCTCTTGTACAAAGTCTTGCAGCGAATCCTCGTTCGGAATCGCGGGAATCAGACACGCAAATTCGTCCGCACCGAACCGACCAACCACTGGCTTGTATCTGTCTTCACGCGCATCGAGCATCTTTTTCAAGCGGGTGCCGATGGATTGCAAAAGCTGCGTGCCCGCGTCGTAACCCATCGTCTCGTTAAGGAAGCTAAAGCGTTCGATATCCAATAAAACGACGGCGGTATCGCCTTCCGATCCTTCGGCATTGTCGATCATGAACTGCAGATGATCGAGCAATTTGAGACGGTTTGGCATATCTGTAACCGGATCGAAGTAAGCCAGCTTGTGGAGCGCTGCGGTGCGCTCAACCACACGCTGCTCGAGGACCTCATTAGCATGGCGCAGCGCCAAATCAGCGTGCCACTTGCCGCAAAGTGCAGCGGCGAGCTGCCGGCATTCGACTGCGTGAAAAGGCTTTCTGAAAAAGAAAATCTTATCCGCAGGCGGCACCTGCTTACCAAGGTCTTCCGGTTCTGCGCCGACTGATCCTGTAACTATGACGATATTGACGTTTGGGTCGACTTCCCGAATTTGCTTCGCTGCCTCGATCCCATCGATCCCTGGTGGCATCTTGATGTCGAGGAATACAATCGAAAACGGGCTTCCGTCGCCTACTGCTTGCCCGACGGCCTCCACGGCTGCCTTGCCTTGACTGCGCGACTGGACTTCGAATTTCGCTGCACCCTTGTCGTCGGTATCTTCGCCGAACAATACCTTCTCGAGATCGCCGAGTGTCGACGTGGCGCAGTCTGGCTCGAAACCCTCTCCAAGACATCGCACGTACTCGCCGATGAGCATTGCATCGTCGTCGACGACCAGTATGCGATTTAAAGATGTTTCTGGAATTGTCACAATACAGCTACCCTGATGGAGTCTGCCCGAGTGATCTGAACGATGGCGAGGGATCGGTCAGACTCCTAATGCGCTTTGACCATGCTGGCAACGTCCTTTGCCAGCTGCACAAAGGATAATGGTTTGTTGAAGTAGTGCAATTTCATCGGCGGTGGCACGCGCCGCTCCAGCTCGTCTCTCGGCACATCGGAAAAACCGGTCACGAATACAATTTGGACATCCGGATCCAGTTTGCGGATCTGACTGCCGGCCTCCACGCCATCGATACCGGGCGGCATACGGACGTCCAGTATGATGACATCAAAAGGATGCCCGTCGTCTGCCGCCTCGGTCGCAAGCGAGATGGCGTCGTCGCCCTGGTTGCAGGCAACAACTTCGAATTTCGGCGCGTCCTCGGTATCGATTTCGGGATCGAACAATTCCGCCGCAAGGGCGTCGACCGTCCGAACATGGTCAGTCTGTTCCGTCTCTTCGAATGCCTCGCGATAGCATTCGAGAATATGTTCGTCGTCGTCCGCTATTAGTACGCGAATGTGATCTTCATGATGGTGCATGTTCACTTCTCTAGCCTCCGTGAGCTGATGGCAGCAGAACGTGAAATTCTGCGCCGTGGCCGAAACCCGTACTTTCAGCCTGAATGCGGCCACCCATGCCTGCCAGCGCGTTTGCACACCAGTGCAATCCCAGCCCGGTCATGTGTCCCTGCTTTGACGTGTAGCCGCGTTGAAAAATTTTCTGTCGAATATTGTCGTCGAATCCACAGCCGGTATCGCGCACGGTGAGCCGAACCATTGCCTGTCTGTCGACGGTTTCGGAACTGGCCACGACTCGTATCTCTCCGGATTCTGATTGACTTCTCTGAATCGATTCGTAGGCGTTCAGGATCAGATTCCCCATTACCTGCATCAGACCGACGCGATGTGCGCGCACCTGATGCTCGCCCACGTCCGCTTCAAAACTGACATGGAGATCGGCTGCGTCTACCTCAGGAATCACATGGGCAGCTTCGTCCACAATGTTATCCAGATCGAGCACTTCGAATACCGGCGCGACGTTGGCGTATTTCTCCTGATCCGCAAGAATTGCCCGCACTTGTCTGGCCTGCTTACACGCAATCTCCAGATCGCCGCCCGCGTTTTTACCGACCGATTCAATGTGACTAAACGACGCATCGATGTACCGCAGCAACTTTTCCTTTCTGTCGGCAGAGCACTCCGAATCTGACAGCTGTTCGGTTGCTTCTTTGATGCGCAGACCCGATGTCACCTTAAAGCTTTCCGCGAGCCGCTCTAAGCCATTGAACAGCGGCGTCAAAGCATTGCGAATGTTGTGCAGGACCTCGGCAGCCGTATCGGCCTTGCCTGCTTTAAATGACTGATCCAATAGCAACTGGCGTGCCTTTTGGACTTCCGCGGTCATTTTGTCGAATTCGTTAGCCAGCTCGCCGATTTCGTCAGATCGCGTCTCGTTTAGCCGTTGAGAAAGGTCGCCACTGCGGCGAATGCCGACAATGTGCGTTGCAAGCGTTTCGAGCGGCGAAACGATTACGTTCCGCAGCAACACCCATGCAACGACCGCAATTACTACGCCGGCGAGAGACAGAAATAAGAGAGTTCCATTTACAGTCCGGCCGCCCAATGCTGATATGTCCCTCGGCGTTCTCGCTTGAAGAACGATAAAAGGTTCGCCAAAAATATCCCGCAACAGCCCAAAGCTACGGATTTCTGTTTGAGTGCTGTCGTGATAGACCTGATTTCCGTCTCCATTAGCCAACAAGGCTGGCAGCATCGTATTATCTGACCTTTCATCGGCGATCGGGAAGGCACTGAAATCGACTTCTGTCTGCTCGCTTAGGCGTGATACACGGGCATCATCAAGGAAGCGCGCCATGACCAGAGTTCCTGCAATGGGACCCACTTCTCCGGTCCTCAATATCGGCATCGAACTGATCATCAGCGGGCCGAGATTTGTTTGCAGCAGGCCAGATTTAACGCTGTCGATAGTCGAATGAGCGATCAGTCGTTCTGTCAGCGCACTGCCTTCCTCAAAAACGCCGAGCGAATCTAATTTCGCTCCTTCGCCGTTCTCTACGAGCTGACCCCAAAGCAGCTTTCCGGCAAGGTCATAAAACAGCATGACGTTGAGGTCGAGATTGATGAGGGTCGGAATATCCGCGTTGATGGAAATGAAAGCCGGATTCTCGCCACGGACATAGTCATGGGCGTCGTCCCAGGGTGCCCAGTCGCCGGCATTCGAAATCAGCTTATCGAGATCCGCCCGAATGGCGCGCTGCGCCCTGACCAAGTCCGTCCGTGCGGCCGCATGTTCGAGATCGTCAAAGGCAGGTGCAATAACGGCGTTGAGGATCAGGTAGCTCAACAGGCCGAACGCGACCATGACCGCCAGCAATGAAGCGGAGACCTTCTTCTGCAGCGACAACGACCCCAAGCCGTTTGACATAACGTATTCCCGCGGCGGACATAATCACGATAGCCAGCCAACGAGTCTAAGACTTTGAATCTCAAGTGCATGTGACCGATACCGCATTATGGACCAGTTGCTAAATCGCCTTCAGCGGCCTGCGTCGAACGGTGTCCCGTCGATTTCGCCAGGCTGGCCGTCAATCCGGTCCGCCAGCAGGTGCGCCGACCCTACAGCCATCGTCCAACCGTGAGACCCGTGGCCGGCATTGACATACAGGCCCGGCACCTGACCGGGACCAATAAACGGTCTTCCGTCGCTGCTAACAGGGCGCAAGCCTGCCCAGGGACTTGCATCGTGTCGATCGATTTTCGACGCAATTTGGGGATAGAGTTCTTCGAGCAATGAAAACATTCTGTCGATCCGTAGCGGATCGATGCGCTTGTCGAAACCGGCGAATTCGACGGTACTGGTCATTCGCAACCTGTTACCGAGCGGCGTGATCGCAGCGTGCATCGATTCATCGATCACGGGTACCCGTGGCAGCTCATCCATACCCTCAACATTCAGTGTTAGCGAATAACCCTTCGCCGGTTTGATTGGCAAAGATTGCCCGATACACCGAACAAGCGCAGGGCTCTGATGACCGGCCGCAACTACGACGGCATCGGCTTTGATCATTCCGTGGCCGGTTTCAGCACCAATCACTGCGCTTTTCTCGACGGCGAGGCGGGTTACTGTCGTGCCAGTCTTTACGACACCGCCGGCCGATGTAATTTTCCGTAACAGTTCTCGGCAAAACAGATGGGCGTCACCACAGTCATCGTCGGGATAGTAGAAAGCACCTTTAATAAGCGGTCGTGCGCTTGTGAGAGCTGGCTCAACAGCGATTACGCCGTCGGCATCGAGTTCCTCATACCGCATGCCGAATTGGGACAAATACTCGGCCTGACGACGCACCTCGCCGATCGACTCCCCTTCCCGGTACACATTCATCAACCCCCCGGATGCGTGCGCATAATCCAGGCCCAGGCGACCTCGCAGCTCGTTCGTCTTACGCTGCGAATAAGAAGCGAGGTCAAAGTTGGCTCTTATCGATGCTTTTTGGCGTGCAGGCGTGGAATTCTTTAGAAAGTCGATACCCCAGGAAATCAATGACGGAATCGCTGTGGGCCTCAATCGGAAAGCCGCAGACGTCGTAAACATCGCAGAGATCAAATGCTTTATCGCACCGGGCCCGTTCCAGGGTTCGGACTTGGAGGGCGTAATCACGCCGCCATTGGCATAGCTGGTTTCCAGGCCGACGCCGTCATGTGCCTCCAGCAACTGCACTTCGTGCCCACGCTCGAGAAGCACCTGAGCACTGCAGAGCCCCTGCAGCCCCCCACCGATGATAAGGATTTTCATTTCTTCACAGCTCCGGATGGAATCTCTGGACCCGCGGCCATGCGGTCAGCAAGCAATGAAATGGTATTCATGGCAATCTTACGCTCGGGAATGACCAACGTATTATCTGAAATATAAGCACTGAGACGCTGGCCATTATCCCAGACCGAATGCAGAAGGGGGATCACCGGTGAAAGCGTCCGACTTGCTCGTCAATTGCCTCGAGACTGAAGGCATCGAATATATCTTCGGCGTCCCCGGCGAAGAAAACGCCGACTTCATGATATCGCTCGAGCAGTCGAAAAAGATCAAGTTCATACTCACGCGCCACGAACAGGGTGCTGCATTCATGGCGGAGATCTATGGTCGCCTTACCGGCAACCCGGCTGGTTGTCTCGGCACACTGGGTCCCGGCGCGACAAATCTGATCACGGGCGTCGCCGATTCGAATATGGACCGTTCGCCGATGCTGGTGCTGACCGGCCAGGGTTCCACGGGTCGCTTACACAAGGAATCGCACCAGATCATGGACGTCGTCAAGATGTTTGAGCCCGTCACGAAATGGGCGACGACGGTCATCCATCCAGACACGATTCCCGAGATCGTTCGCAAAGCGGTGCGCATCGCGCGTACCGAAAAACCCGGTGCCGTTCTGATCGAGTTACCCGAGAATATCGCCAAACTGGAATCATCCCACACACCGATGACGCCGAGGAGATTTCGCCGCTCAGTGCCTGACGACAAGATCGTGAATAAAGCGATCGAGATGCTCAAATCTTCCAGGCGACCCGTGATTCTTGCTGGCAACGGCTGTATCAGAAAGCGTGCCAGCAAACAGCTTCGCTTATTCTGTGAAAAAACCGGCATCGGTGTGATCAGCACGTTCATGGCCAAGGGCTGCGTCGATATGGATGCCGACTACTGCCTTTATACAATCGGGCTCGGTAGTAAGGACTATGTGTCGCTGGCCATTGACGATTCTGACCTCGTCATCACGCTGGGATTCGACATGGTCGAGTACCATCCGGCATCATGGAATCCGAATGGCGACAAGACGATTATTCACGCGGATTTTCTTGCGGCCGAGATTGATGCCAACTATCACCCCGAAGCCGAACTGATCGGAGACCTTGCCCACACGCTGTGGATGTTCAACGAGAAAGTCGAGCGGGAAGGCCTGCCAACGTATGATCTCGACGGGCAGCGCAAATGCCGCGACAAGATGACCGCCGAGTTCGAAGAGTACAAGGATGATAAAACCGATGGAGCAATCAGGCCGCAAAAAGCAATCTGGGATGCACGCCAGACGCTCGGACCCCAGGACATCCTGTTATCAGACGTCGGCGCTCACAAAATGTGGATCGCGCGACATTATCAGTGTCATGAGCCGAACACCTGCCTGATACCGAATGGTTTCTGTTCGATGGGTTTTGCCTTGCCGGGAGCTATCGCCGCCAACATCGTTTTTCCCGACCGACGCGTCCTCGCGATTGCCGGCGATGCGGGATTCCTTATGAATGCCCAGGAAATGGATACGGCCAAGCGGATTGGC
>FXBF010000901.1_pt1 | contig 10367 bp, 6 predicted proteins | sample 5335321 | NCBI WGS metagenome assembly FXBF01 (sample SAMEA103928391, study PRJEB20085) | sediment metagenome | isolation source: sediment | reverse complement strand
CCCAGAAGGTCAAACTACGCCGCCACCCCGGCGCCAGACGCGGGCGCGCCAGGGCGACGCCGAAGGGCCGCCAGGTGGAGCCGGCGGCGCGCGACGCGATCCGCTCACTGCTGGGAAACCGGCCGCGGCAACGGGACCTTCTCATCGAGTACCTGCACCTGGTACAGGACACCCATGGCGCGCTGTCGGCGCCGCACCTGGCGGCGCTCGCCGAGGAAATGCGTCTGCCCATGTCCGAGGTCTATGAAGTCGCGACCTTCTATGCCCACTTCGATGTGGTAGTGGACGGCGCGGTACCGCCCCCAATCACCATTCGTGTGTGCGACAGCCTGAGCTGCGAGATGGCGGGCGCGCAGGCGTTGCTCGGCGCCCTTGCCGAGGCCGCGGATCCCGAGCGCGTACGCGTGCTGCGCGCGCCGTGCATGGGCCGTTGCGACACCGCGCCGGTGGCCGAGGTAGGACACCACCACGTGGATCACGCCGGCGTCGAAACGGTGATGGCGGCGGCCAACGCCGGCCACGTGCATGCGCAGATCCCGGACTACGAGGACTATGCCGCATACCTCGAGGACGGTGGTTACGGGCTGCTGCGCAGCTGCCTCGACGGCCACGCCAAGCTCGACGACATCATCGATGCGCTGGACGCGTCGGGGCTGCGCGGCCTGGGTGGCGCCGGATTTCCCACCGGCCGCAAATGGCAGATCGTGCGCGGCTACCAAGGGCCGCGTCTGATGGCGGTGAACGCCGACGAAGGCGAGGTCGGCACCTTCAAGGATCGCTATTACCTCGAGCGCAGCCCGCACCGTTTTCTCGAAGGTGTTCTGGTCGCCGCCTGGGCTGTGGAAGCGCAGGCCGTCTACATTTATCTGCGCGACGAGTATCCTGCGGTGCGCGAAATACTCTTGAAAGAGATCGCCGCGCTACGCGAGGCAGGCCTCACGGCCGACATGCAAGTGCATCTTCGCCGCGGCGCCGGCGCCTACATCTGCGGTGAAGAGTCGTCGATGATCGAATCCATCGAGGGCAAGCGCGGATTGCCGCGTCACCGCCCGCCGTACGTGGCGGAGGTGGGCTTGTTCGGCCGCCCGACGCTGGTGCAGAACGTCGAGACCATGTACTGGGTGCGTGATATCGTCGAGAAGGGCGCCGAGTGGTTCGCGAGTCACGGCCGCAACGGCGGCAAGGGATTGCGCAGCTACTCGGTTTCGGGACGGGTGCGCGAGCCCGGGGTGAAGCTCGCGCCGGCGGGTATCACCGCGGCTGAGTTGATCGATGAATTCTGCGGTGGCATGCAGGACGGTCACGCATTCAAAGGCTATCTGCCGGGCGGCGCGTCGGGCGGTATTCTGCCGGCCAGCATGGCGGATCTGCCGCTGGAGTTCGGTTCGCTCGAAAAGCATGGTTGTTTCGTCGGTTCCCACGCGGTGATCGTTCTCGGTGACAAGGACAGCGTGAAGGACGCGGCGTTGAATCTGATGCGCTTCTTCGAAGACGAAAGCTGCGGTCAATGCACACCGTGCCGGGTCGGTACCGAGAAGGCCGTGGCTCTCATGTGCCATCCTCGCTGGGACGCGCCGTTGCTCCTCGAGGTCGGCCGCGCCATGGCGGACGCGTCCATCTGCGGGCTCGGTCAGGCGGCGGCCAATCCTCTCACATCGGCTCTGAAATTCTTCCCCGAGGAGCACTCATGAGCGCGTCGGCGAACCAGGTCATCAACTTCAAGCTCGATGGCGTGGAGGTCGACGCCTATGACGGCGAGACCATCTGGCAGGCGGCGAAACGCCATGCCACTGACATTCCCCATCTGTGTTACGCCGATGAGCCGGGCTACCGGGCCGACGGCAACTGCCGGGCGTGCATGGTGGAGATCGAAGGCGAGCGGGTGCTCGCCGCGAGCTGCATCCGCACGCCGACGCCGGGCATGAAAGTCACCACCAACAGCGAGCGCGCCGAGAGCGCGCGGGCCATGGTCATGGAGCTGCTGATCACGGACCAGCCGCAGCGAGCGGCGGCCCACGACGCGGACTCGCGCCTGTGGCGATGGGCCGAGCGCATGTCGGTCACGCAGAGCCGGCTACCGCCGCGGCCCCGGTCACCGACGCCGGATTCGAGCCACACGGCCATGCGCGTCAATCTCGACGCCTGCATCCACTGCACCCTGTGTGTGCGCGCGTGCCGCGAGGTGCAGGTGAACGACGTCATCGGCATGGCCTACCGCGGCCACGGCGCCAAGATCGTCTTCGATTTCGACGACCCGATGGGCGCCAGCACCTGCGTCGCCTGCGGCGAGTGCGTGCAGGCCTGCCCCACCGGCGCGCTCATGGAAGCGAGCCTGGTGGACGAGGAGGGCGTCGGGCGCGCCATCGCGCTCGACGAGGTGAACAGTGTCTGTCCCTACTGCGGTGTCGGTTGCCAGATTACCTATCAGACCCACGCCAACCAGATAGTCGCGGTGCAGGGACGCGACGGACCGGCGAATCTTCAGCGGTTGTGCGTGAAGGGGCGCTTCGGTTTCGACTACGTGTCGCACCCCCACCGACTCAGCAAACCGCTCATTCGCCGGGACGATGCGCCCAAGAGCGCAGACTGCGAGGTGGATCCGGCAAACCCCTTCAGCCACTTCCGTGAGGCGAGCTGGGATGAGGCGCTGGATGCCGCGGCCGCGGGCTTCAAACGCATTCGCGACAGCGATGGGCCGAAGGCACTGGCCGGATTCGGATCGGCGAAAGGCTCGAACGAAGAGGCATATCTGGTGCAAAAGCTGGTGCGCGCGGGCTTCGGCACCAACAACGTCGACCACTGCACGCGCCTTTGTCACGCCTCGTCGGTGGCGGCACTGCTGGAGGGTATCGGCTCGGGTGCGGTGACGGCGCCCTTTACCGCCTGCGAGGACGCCGACGTCATCATCATCACCGGCAGCAACGCGACGGAAAATCATCCCGTGGCGGCGACCTTCTTCAAGCAGGCCGCCAAGACCAAGACTCTCATCGTCATGGATCCGCGCGGCCAGCAGCTCAAGCGCCACGCCACGCACATGCTGCAGTTCAACCCGGGAACCGATGTGGCGCTGCTCAACGCCATGCTCAATGTCATCATCGAGGAGTCGCTCTACGATCGTCAGTACGTGGAAGCCAACACCGAAGGCTTCGAGAATCTCAAGCACCACATCAAGGACTTCACGCCCGAAGCCATGCAGAAAATCTGCGGCGTCGATGCGGACACCATCCGCACCGTGGCGCGCACGTACGCGGGCGCCGAGCGCGCCATCATCTTCTGGGGCATGGGCATCTCCCAGAGCGTGCACGGCACCGACAATGCCCGTTGCTTGATCGCGCTTTCGATGATCACCGGGCAGGTGGGGCGCCCGGGCACGGGACTGCACCCGCTGCGCGGGCAGAACAACGTCCAGGGTGCCTCGGACGCCGGCCTCATCCCGATGATGTATCCCGACTATCAGCCAACGGATACGCAAGACATTCGCAAACGTTTCGAAGACGCCTGGGGCACGAGCCTGGATCCGGTGCGCGGCCTGACGGTGGTGGAGATCATGGACGCGGTGCACGACGGCGTCATCAAGGGCATCTACATCATGGGTGAGAACCCCGCCATGTCGGATCCGAACGTGGACCACGCCCGCCAGGCGCTCGCCAGGCTCGAGCATCTGGTGGTGCAGGATATATTCCTCACCGAGACGGCTTTTCACGCCGACGTGGTATTGCCGGCGTCGGCCTGGCCCGAGAAAGACGGCACGGTCACCAATAGCAATCGCCAGGTGCAGATGGGCAGAAAGGCCCTGGAGCTCCCCGGTGACGCGCGCCAGGACTGGTGGATCATCCAGGCGCTCGCCCAGCGCATCGGGCTCGACTGGCGGTACGAGGATGTGAGCGGCGTGTTTGCCGAGATGAAGACCGTCATGCCCTCCTTGAACAACATCACATGGGAGCGCCTCGAGCGCGAGAGCGCCGTCACCTATCCGTGCGACGCGCCGGACCGCCCCGGAAACGACATCGTCTTCGGCGACGGTTTCCCGACAGCCGACGGGCGTGCCAAGCTCGTGCCGGCGACCGTCATTCCCCCCGACGAGCAACCGGACAGCGAGTACCCCATGGTGCTCTCCACCGGCCGTCTGCTCGAGCACTGGCACACCGGCGCCATGACCCGCCGCGCAAGCCACCTCGACCAGCTCGAGCCGGAGGCGGTGGCGAGTCTTTCCCCTGGTGATCTGAATCGCCTGGGTGTGGCGCCCGGCGAGCGTGTGCGCATCCGCACGCGGCGCGGCGCCATCGAGCTCAAGGCACGCGCCGACGGCGGCGTTCCCGAAGGGATGGTATTCATCCCCTTCTGTTACGCGGAAGCGCCGGCCAACGTGCTCACCAATCCGGCCCTGGACCCCTTCGGCAAGATCCCGGAGTTCAAGTTCTGCGCCGCCAAGGTGGAAGCCGTCGACGAAGCGGCTCGAGCCTGCTTTTCTGCGCCTGAATGACGAAACCAGAAAACGCCAACCTGTATGCGCTGCTGAGCCGCCGTTTCCACGCCCGGGCGGACACCGTCGCCATCGAAGCCCCCGGCGCAAAGCGATTGACCTACGCCGATGTGGAGCGCGAGTCGGCGCGCTTCGCGAACCGACTGCTGGCGCTCGGCGCGCGGGCCGGCGATCGCATCGCGGTGCAGGTGGACAAATCACCCGCGGCGCTGTGCCTGTATCTCGGCTGCGTGCGCGCGGGCCTCATCTATCTGCCGTTGAATACCGGATACCCGGCCCGCGAGCTCGAGCATTTCTTTCGCGACGCCGAACCGCGGGTGGTGGTATGCAGGCCGCAGGATCTGAACATGATCGGCGCTCTCGCCGCCCGCTGCGGCGTCGGCCAGGTGGTGACGCTGGGCGATGCCGGCGACGGCAGCTTGATGGAATCGGCGCACGGCAGAGACGACTTCGATACCATCGTATCCCGCCGAGACGACATCGCCGCCATCCTCTACACCTCCGGAACCACCGGTAAACCCAAGGGTGCGGCGCTCAGCCATGGCAATCTCGGGTCCAACGCCGTCACCCTGCACGCGGCGTGGGGATTCTGCGACAGCGACGCGCTGTTGCACGCGCTGCCCCTGTTTCATACCCACGGGCTGTTCGTCGCCTGCCACTGCTCACTGCTGAATGCCACACCGATGTTGCTGCTGCCGAAGTTCGATGCCGAGCAGGTCGTGGGGCTGCTGCCGCGGGCCAGCGTCTTCATGGGGGTGCCGACTTTCTACACGCGTCTGCTGGCGAAGGCCGAGTTCGGTCGCCAACAATGTGCCAACATGCGTCTGTTCGTGTCAGGCTCCGCGCCCCTGCTGGAACAGACCCATCGCGAGTTTCTCGAGCGCACCGGCCACACCATCCTCGAGCGCTACGGCATGACGGAGTGCGGTATGAGCACGTCCAACCCCCTTCGCGGCAAGCGCAAGGCCGGCACCGTTGGCCTGCCGCTTGCGGGAGTGAGTCTGCGCATCGTCGACGATGCCGGTAAACCCGTGGCCACCGGTGACATCGGTCACATCGAGTTCAAGGGGCCGAACGTGTTTCAGGGTTACTGGCGTATGCCGGAAAAGACCGAGGAGGAGTTCACCGGCGATGGTTTTTTTCGCTCAGGCGACCTCGGCAAGCTGGACGAGGAGGGCTACGTCAGTATCGTCGGTCGCGACAAGGACTTGATCATCAGCGGTGGCTACAACGTCTACCCCAAAGAAGTGGAGCTGTGTCTCGATCAGCTGGACGGCGTCAGCGAGTCCGCGGTCATCGGCGTCCCGGATGTGGATTTCGGTGAACGCGTAACCGCGGTCGTTGTAGCCGCGCCGGCATCCGGTGACATGGACGAGGCCCGGATCATCGTCGCTCTGAAGCCATTGCTTGCGAGCTACAAGATACCCAAGCAGGTGGCGTTCGTGGACGAGTTGCCCCGTAACGCCATGGGAAAAGTACAGAAGAACATCCTGCGCGAACGCTTTTCGCGGCAGACGTGACGGCGTTTTCGTCGACCGCGACCGCGGTCACGTGAAATAGGCCTTGACCTGGAGCCGACTCCATGTTGTAGAACACTGCGCCAATGAGTTCTCGATCGGAGGAGCAAGGCATGGTCGATATTGGCGGGCAGCCGAATCCGCGGGCGCCGACCGGATTCGGCCACGAAATTGGTGGCGGCGGCATGCCGGGCCATGCACGGATCGCGCGCTGGCAACGGTTCGCGATGGCGCCGGTCCTGTGGGCGGCGATGGTGTCGATGGCGATCCCCGGAGCGGCGTCGGCGCACGGGCCGCTGTTCAGCCCATCGCCGGAAACCATCTTCAAGGGCGGCATCGAGGCAAAGCTGGGTAGCCGCTTCCAGCGACGCACGGGCGCCGGACGCGAGGAGGAAGAGCAGGCGGCGTTCGTCAAAGTCGAGTACGGGTTGGCGGCCGACTGGCAGATCAGCGCGACGCTTCCATACGTTCGTAAGCAGCAAGACGGACTCGAGGCCGACGGCATTGGCGATATCATCCTCGGCACAAAATACCAGTTCTGGCAGCGGGACCTGCCGGGCGCCCAGTCCAAGGCGTCGGTTTTGCTCGACGTCAAGCTCCCCACCGGCGACGACAGCTCGACCCCGAGAATCGGCACCGGGTCGACGGATCTCCTCGGCGGTCTCGCCTGGGGCTATGAGTCGCGGCGCTGGTATGCATTCGCGAGCGGTGCCTACCGCGTCAACACCAAGGGCAGCGGTGGCATCGAAAAGGGCGACAAGCAGTTCCTCAATATCGTCGCAGGGGTGCGTCCCTGGCTCACCGGATACTACGAGCCCGACACGGTATTGATGCTCGAGCTCAACTGGGAACGGAGCGATGGCGACAGCCGCGGCGGCGTAACAGTGCCGGACAGCGGCGGCTGGGAGCTGTTCGCCTCACCGGTCCTGTGGGTGACGTACCGCAATATTGCCTTCCGGGGCGGTGTGCAGATCCCGATCGCCGAGAACTTGAACGGCGCGCAACCGACGTCCGATTATCGGGCGGCGCTCGAGCTCTTCTATAACTTCTGAAAGGCGGCAAGCGCCGCCGCTGACATCACCCCGGGCGGGAACAGGTATCGAATTCGAACGGAGCATAGTCATGATCGGTAATTTACGGATAATCCTATTGACGCTTTCGTTGTTGCTTTCTTTCGGCACATCGGCGGCACCGACACAATACGAGCTGAGCGTCGACGGACTGGCCTGTCCGTTCTGTGCCTACGGCATCGAGAAAAAGCTCAACGCGACGGACGGCGTCGAGAATATATTCATCGACATCAACGCCGGCACGGTAACGGTGACCATGGCCGAGCGTGCCTCGATGAGCGAGGACGTGGCGAGGCGGATCGTCAAGGACGCCGGCTTTACCCTCGCCGGCTTCAGGAAGCTGAGTGCAGCGTCCAACGACAGTGCTCAATGAAGGCGACGCGTCGATTCGCGAACAGCAGCACTGGCCACGACTCTGACGCATAACGCAGCGAATGCCGCGTGCCTGCGCCAATCACCAGTGAAGAGCGGCGCCATGGACCGATTCACAACCAGGGACCCGCCTTGGCGTGCCGGGACCGGCGCCGGCCGATGGTGGTCCATCGGCGGGGCTCTGGTGGGGATGTCCGTGCTCGTATTCGTGCTGTGGCGAGTCGACTATGGCCGCCTGTCGCAGGTTGTCGCCCGCTCCCACGCGGGATTCCTGCTGCTGGTGCCGCTCGCGGTCGCGCTCGAACAGCTGGTGCGGGCCTGGAAATGGCGGCAGCTACTCCACGATATCCGGCGGATCCGAACGCTCAGGCTGTTCGGCGCCATCATGGCCGGCTATCTCGCGAACATTCTGGTGCCGCTGGGCATCAGTCCGTTGGTTCGCTCCTGGCTGGTGGCCCGACTGGAGGCGCTCGAGATGAGCACGGTGCTGGCGACCGCCGCCATCGATCGTTTCGTCGACGGTGTCGTGTTCGTCGGCTTCGTGGCCCTGGCCCTGGTATTCGCCGTGTTTCCCGACCCGACCGGCGACATCCGTCTGGCGCTCACCTTCGGCGGCGCCGGCAATCTCGTTCTTTTTGCATTGCTCCTCTACGCGCTCGCCCGCTACAAACGGCGTATGGCGCGGGGCGAAAGCCGCGTAATGACACTCGTCCATCGGCTTCCGCAGCGCCTCGCGGGCCGCCTCGGTGAGCTTGCGCAGGGATTCGCGGACGGCGTCGTCTGGCCGCGGGCGGTGTGGCGCGGGGTAGGCATCGTGCTCGCGAGCGTGGTCGTGAAGCTGATTGCAATCACGCATTTTTTCTGGGTCAGCCTCGCATTCGGCGTGATCCTGCATGCTGCCGACTACGTTTTTGTGGTCGTCTTTCTCGGATTTCTGATCATATTGACCCGCCTGGTACGTATCCCCGGCGGGTTCTTTTTCGGCGCCCTGTTCGCCCTCGACCTCCTCGGCGTCGGTGAAGAGGAGGCGTTCGCAATGACGTTGGTCGTGCAGACTTCGAGCATTCTCACCGTCGCTGCCATCGGCGCTGTCTCCCTGTGGCGAAACGGGATCGTCATCGCCGAGCTGCGGATGCCGAAGGAGGACCGGATTGGATCATCGTAACGGCGCGAAGCGTTTCCGACGCATCGCCGCCGCCGGCGTGTTCTTCCAGGGCGGCGCTGCGGCGGTCGACTCCAGCACCATCATCGCGGCGCTCGTGTACGGCCTCACGTCGAGTCCCTTGGCGGTGGGCGCTGCGACCGCCATCCTGCGATTCGGCTGGCTGTTTCCGCAGCTCTTCGTTGCTTATCTCGCCCGGTATCGGCGCCGGCGGTTGCCTTTTTACATGGTTGGCGCCTTCGGCCGGACCGCGTGCCTCGCCGCCGTGGCCGTCGTGCTCGCCACGGCCGACGCGTTGCCGTGGGTCGCCGTCGTCGGGCTTTTTTTCGTGTTCTGGACGGCCTACGCCTTCGTCAGCGGCATCGTCGCCGTGCCCTACAACGACATCGTCGCCCGCTCCGTGGCCTCGCAGCAGCGCAGCCGGCTGCTCGCCATCCGGTTCTTCGGCGGCGGCATCGTCGCCATCGCAGTCGCCGCCGTCGCGCACCGGCTTCTGGCGGGCTTCAGCTTTCCCACCGGTTACGCGCTGCTGGTCGCCGCCGGAGCCGCGCTGATGCTGGTCTCCACCCTGTTCTTCGTCTCGGCGGGCGAGCCGCTGGCGCCACAGCCACGCGGCGCCAAGGACGGGTTCGTGGCATTCCTGACCGAGGGCGTGGCCGTATTTCGCGGCGACCGGCGTTTCCGCCTGTTCGTGTACTCGCAGTGGCTTGGTGGATTCGTGATGATGGCGCTGCCGTTCTACGTCCTCCAGGTGATCGCGACCCGGGGGACGTCGGCGGACATCGCCGTTCTGCTCGGCGCCCAGACGGCAGGCGCCCTCGTATCGAACGCCCTGTGGGGCTGGTGGGGCGACCGGTACGGCAAGCAGAGCCTCCTGGAAGGTGTCGCCGCTCTGCGCGCCGGCCCGCCGGCATTGGTTCTCGCCTTGATGTCGCTGGCCGCGAGCGGAGCGCCACCGTCCATCGCGGGCTTCGTCGTGGTGTTCGTGCTGCTCGGGGCGCTCGTCAACGGGTCCACCATCGCCATGCTCGGCTACCTGATGGAGATTTCACCCGATGATCGCCGGCCCGCTTACAGCGGATACTTCAATGCGCTGGTGGCGCCCGCGGCGCTGCTGCCGCTGGCCGGTGCCGCCATCGTGGCGGCCACGTCGTTGACGGGCGTGTTCGTCGTGAGCCTCGCCGCTTCCGCCCTGCAGTACCCGACGGTGCGCCGGCTCCGGGCTGTCCGGACCGAGGAGGTCGGCCGATTTTCCGGGCCCGTCGCTTGATGCTTCGCCTCGTCACCCGGTCCTGGATACTGTCCAGGATGCGGTACCGGCTGCACGGCATCCGTCTCACGGGAAAACCGGCGGACCTGGTATGGTATTTCGCCTTCGGCGTCAACATGCACGACAGCGCCTTCATCGAGCGACGGGGCATGCGGCCACGGGAGTGGCGCGTCGGTCGCTTGAGGGGGTATCGACTGCGCTTCAATCTGGAGGGCCGTCCCGCGGGCAAGGCCGCGCCGGCCAACGTGTCACCCGATCTCGACGCCGAGGTCTGGGGCGTGCTCTACCTGGTCACGCGCGCCGAGATGCTGCGCCTCGATGCGTCAGAAGGAGTTCCCGGAAAGCGTTATCGACACCTGTGGGCCGAGGTCGAGGACGCCGGCGGGGAACGGCTCACGGCGATGACCTATATCGCCGACGGAAAGGAGCTGGACGGATCTCCGTCTCTTCGTTATATCTCTCTGCTCCGGGAAGGTGCGCGGGCGCATGGATT
>FXBF010000900.1_pt1 | contig 10371 bp, 6 predicted proteins | sample 5335321 | NCBI WGS metagenome assembly FXBF01 (sample SAMEA103928391, study PRJEB20085) | sediment metagenome | isolation source: sediment | reverse complement strand
GATTCTCGAAGTGAGTCTCCGCGAAGAGTCGCTCCGACCGGACAAGCCGGAATGACAACAGGGAAGGATGATAAAGGTTTTTGTCATTCCCGCCTGTCGGAAATCATTCTTTAGAGATATATAATTCCACCCGTCACTGAGAAGGTGTGAAAAAATCGTTTTCGATGAGTCGCTTCTTTTATCAAATGGTGAGGAATTCTCAATCACTTACACTAAAGTCACCGAAATGATGTGTTTGCCTTAATATAATCTTTCGTATTCCTGATTTATCAGAATTCAACCTCCTTTTTATTTTTAACGCCTTATATTTAATTCGCCCCGCATTGAACTCTCCAGCGTATCCGAATCCACTGTTTAATGTTGTAAGTCAGGCATGCCCAGGTTGTTTCCATCCCAACCTTGAGCAAACCTCGCACACTGAACTGACGGAGTCCAATCTTGTCTTTGAGCCATGCGTTTGTGAATTCGGCAACCCCTCCTCTTTGCTTGTATATCTGTTTTGCTTCTTCGGTCTGCATCTTCTCAATAAATGCCTTTACCACCGGCGCATCTACTCCATGTACAATCGTACGCCCATTGACGGCATTTTGGGGGCAACACTTTTCCTTTAACGGGCATGCCTGACAATCAGCTGCACTGGCCCGATACTTGTAATTGGTACGCCCCGGACGTTCTTCTTTATCCTTAAAATGGAGTTTCTTGCCGCATGAACAGTTATATGTATCGGTGTCGGGGTCATAAATGAATGCATCAGGCCGAAAAGAAGGATCCACTCCCCGTCGATCCATTTGACCCGCCGATTGCGCCACCCCTTCTCCCATCGACCCGATATAGTCAACCTCCAGCCGATCAAGCTCAATAATGTTGTGCCTGCTGGTAAATCCCCCGTCTGTTACCATCTGTTCAGGTAACTTCCCAAAATTGCTTTCTATACGCTCCATCGCCAGAACCAACTCATTGTAGTCGACCGCCGCCTGAGTTACTCCAACTCCAACAATTACCCTACCCCCTGTATCGGTCGATATCTGTACGTTATAGCTTGGCGCATATCCCCCGTTTCCTTGTTTCATTATCCTGCTCTCAGGATCACTTTCACTTACACGGGCCTCGGCTCTTGCCGTACTGCCCTTTTTGACCGCCCGTATCTTTTCTAATTCCTCCAATGCTGCTTCAAGTCTCTGCTTTTTCTCCCGTCCCGCACGCTCCCGCGCCGTTGCCACCCTGGGGCTTACTTCTTCTGCTGTTTGCGGGTCGCCCATATCAGCCACATGTTGCCGCGCCACCTCCAAATGTGCTTTCACTTTTTCTTCACGCCGAAAACTATCCGCCCCCGCACACGCTTTCACTTTCGTCCCATCGTGCATTACCCGTTGTAAACTTATTAATCCCTCCGCACTCAATAATCCCAGTGATTCTGTGAATAACTCCTCCAATGCCTTCTTATGTGCAACCCGAAAGTCCGATAATGTGTGATGATTTATCTCTTTCATCCCTGTCAGCCATTGATAAGCAGGATGATATTCGCATAATTTCGATATTTCCCGCCCTGAACTTATCCCTTCTGAATAGGAATAAATCCATATGCTGATTAGCAGTCTCGGATCTATCGGCTCACGACCGGCCACTCCCTCCACTGCTCGAATATCTTCGTAATAGCGACTCAATTCCATTTGCCCTACAAACTCCCATATCGCTCGCACCTCATGGTCCTCCGGCACCAGTTGCTCTATATCCATCGGTCGCAAGATCAATTGCTGACGATTGATCTTCTGTACCCGGGGTATCGGCTTGTCATTCCTCCCTCCCTCAATCTCTCCTGCTACATCTGCCTCCTGTTTTGTGGCAACATCTGTAATATCACCCATGCTGCCTCCTCCTTGCTTTATTCGTTTTCTTCTCTATACGTCTGATTGTCAGTGTCCTCTTGTCCTCAACCACCCATTCGACACTTTCTCCCTTCTCTATCTCTAACGCTTGTGCCAGGGGAGCCGGACATATTAAATAGTACTGACGGTTCTTATTGCCTCTCTGAATTACCTGCACCTTCGACATATAACCCATCTTAATTCCTCCTCCATTGTTTTGAGGAGTATTATATCATAGCTCTATAGCTATGTCTATGGTTTTTTAATTTTTTCACACCTTCTGAATGGTTACCTACGGAGAGACTTTCCCCTTTATTTTTGCCCCGGGGAAATATATAATTTTTCATTCACTCCGGGTTGGAATTATTGTATCTTTAATAGAAATATTATCCATATCTTATTCATCAAGAAGGGCATCCAGTTTTTCAATACTGTTTGTAGGAAATTTACAGGCATAATTTATACATACATAGGCCGTTGTTTTCCCATGCAGGGCAGCCTGATCTTTAAGAAAAGGGATGAGCCTGACCATGGGCTCGGCCTCTTTCACTGATGCCGGGCGCAGTGCAACCACCTTATTGGGCATAAAACGCTTGTAAACCATATGTATCATTTCCTCAGTATCCCTTGAGCCCCTTTCCCCTGCAATGACAATCTCTTTTGACGGGCCCAGTACAAAATCAAGAGCAATAAGCATCTGGGTAAAAGAGCCGGGAAGCCGGGTGATCTTACCAGAGAACGCTTTAAGAAGTTCTTCTGCTTTTGATTCAAAATCCTTTTCAATGGTAAGCCTGCCTGTGCGCAGCAGATCCAGCAGGGCAATAGCGTTTCCGGAAGGTATGGCCCCGTCGTAGATTTCTTTCTGCCTTAAGAGGATTTTTTCAGCGTCATATGCAGTGAAGAAAAAACCGCTGTCCGCATTATCCCAAAAAAGTCTGAGCATTTCACTGGTCAGATGTTTTGACTCTTTAAGGTATCGGAGATCAAAGCTTGCTTCATACAGGTCATAAAGCCCGTGGATAAAGAACGCATAATCTTCAATGGTTCCCGGTATGCCGGCTTCACCCTCTCTATAGCGGTGAAGGAGTCTTCCATTTTTATCTATAAGTTTTTCCAGAATAAACTGTGCTGCCTTTTCTGCCGCCTGCCTGTAGCCTGGATTATTGAGCACCCTGGAACCAAGGGCGAGGCTTGAAATCATAAGCCCGTTCCAGTTTACAAGAATCTTATCATCAAGATATGGCCTCGGCCTTTTTCCCCGGGCTGCAAAAAGTTTATCTTTAGAATGTTTAATAATCTGTTTTATTTCATCATGAGGCTTTTGAAACTTCAGGGCAGTTTCTTCGGTAGTATGTAAGAGGTAGAGGATATTTTTACCCTTAAATTCCCCCAGCGGGTCATCAAGGGCATTTCCGTCCGGCTCAATGCCAAACACATATGAGAATATTTCTGCATCTTTTTTGCCCAGGATATCCGTAATTTCATCTGCTCTCCAGACATAGAAGGCCCCTTCCTTTGTTTCTTCTGCATTTTGGGGATCAGGTGAGTCCGCATCCTCAGCCGAATAGAATCCTCCTTTAGCGTGTGTCATGTTTCGAAGCACATAGGTAAAAATCTGCCGCGCAGTCTCGGCATATGTTTCCTTTCCAGTGGCCTGATATGCCTCCAGATATGTCCTTGAAAGTACTGCCTGGTCGCACATCATCTTCTCAAAATGAGGAATCCGCCACTGGCTGTCTGTTGAATAACGGTGAAAGCCTCCGCCGATATGGTCATATATGCCGCCTCTCAGCATGGCTGTGAGAGTCTTTTCTACCATATCAATCGCCTCTTGCTCCCCAAACCTCTTCCAATATCCAAGGAGAAAAGAGAATGAATGGCTTATCGGAAACTTCGGTGCAGGGCCAAAACCTCCGAACTTAGGGTCAAAAATTCCGGTGAACTCGGTAAATGCCTTTTTGAGAGTTTCTTCGTTCAATGAAAAAACTTCTTTGCTGTGGAATGCAGTCTGTTTCTGGATTGCCCGTGTCAATGATTCGCCGGCACCGAGTATCTCGTCTCTTCTGTTTACCCATACATTCGCTATAGATACAAGGATGCTCTTCAGTCCGGATCTTCCAAATTTATCTTCAGCGGGGAAATATGTCCCGCCGAAGAAAGGCTGCTTATCATGCGTCAGAAAAACCGTTAACGGCCAGCCGCCGCTGCCCATCATGGTTATTACCGCATTCATAAAGATATTATCTATATCCGGTCTTTCTTCCCTGTCAACTTTTATAGAGACAAAGTATTTGTTAAGGATTTCTGCAATTTCGGAATTTGAAAAAGATTCCTTTTCCATTACATGACACCAGTGGCATGAGGAATACCCGATAGATAAAAAGATCGGCTTATTTTCTTTTTCCGCCTTTTTAAACACCTCTTCTTCCCATGGATACCAGTCTACAGGGTTATGGGCGTGCTGCAGGAGGTAGGGGCTCTTTTCTTTAATAAGCCGGTTAGTGTAAGAATGGTTTTTATCAGCCATTACGTAAGTTGACGGCAGGATAAGTACTTTCGCCATTAACCCTTTGCTTTCTTTTATAATATCATAATTAAATACGGTAAATCTCCAGATTTGTGATGGCAATAGGACATGGCACATGAAAGAAAAGCTTGAAACTATTATTAAATATATCATAGGCGCTGAAAAGGGCGATAAAACATTATCTAAAATAAATATTCCGGAACAGTTTCAGCCGGGTGCAGAGGATAATAATACAACTGCAAAAAATCTGAATGCCTGCTTTTTGATTATATTATCAGGGGAATCTCATCCTATATATAATCAGGCCCTTCAGTATTTAGACAGTTTAAAGGCTCATCCCTCATGGGAAAAAGCCGTGTGTTTTTATGAGGATGGTCCCGGGCTTATTCATTCCGAGATAGCAGACAGGTGTTCTGTTGATGATATATTTAGAAAAGACCTGGTTAGTCTTCACTCATGGATTATTAAACCGGAAAACCGCAAAAACCGCAAAAAAACACTTGAAAAAATCCGCAGGGTTTTCTTTCCCGAAGGTGTCTCATTATGTGACATGCGAAATGAAGAGATTACAGCGCTTCGTGAAAAAAGAAAAGTCAGTATTTCCCGCTTAAATACTGCACCGATTACCAATCCTGCAGGAGAGATTTTATTTACTTCTAATATCCTTCTAACCCTACCGACTTCTTTAAAGAAGATTGATGAACTGGATATAAGCGAGTCTCTTAAGCAGAAATTAAGACAGACAGGCCGAGAAGAACAGCTGTACTGGTATGACCATCCTGTTCCGGTTGGAGCAGCCCCTGAACGTAATGAAATTTTATATGGCTTAAAGGGTCTGGATGAGGCCATTGAGTTTGAAAAACAGCGCGGAGTAGTTGGTAAAAATGAAATGCCTGCCTGTGTTTTTTCAGTCTCATTAACCCATAAGGGGCTTCAGGAGTTAATCAAAGGGTACCTGGAAGAGGAATTTAAAAAAGAAAAAACCATTCAGCACTTAAATGCGTATATCTTTACCGAGACAGATACGATAAACCTTATAGAGGAAATCCTTATACCGGCGGCAGAGAAGTATCTGAATATAAAAGAGCGCGGCCTTTTTTATGAAATTATCGGGGTGGATGGGGAATATGGCAGACATTATACCTTTCTAAAGGCGATATCTGCATTCTGGCAGGTTTTTATTGATTCAGGAATAAAAGGAACTTTTAAAATTGATCTTGATCAGGTTTTCCCGCAAAAAGAGCTTGTAGAACAGAGCGGTTTTTCAGCCTTTGAACATCTTAAAACTCCTCTGTGGGGAGCGGAAGGAACTGATAATAAGGGGCATAAAGTTAAACTCGGCATGATTGCAGGAGCACTTGTAAATAAAAAAGATATCAAACTTTCCCTGTTTTCCCCTGACGTATGTTTTCCGTCTGATGAGGCAGCAGGGGATGAATTGATTTTTTTCAGCCCTCTTCCTCAGGCTATTTCTACTCAGGCTGAGATGATGACGCGTTATACAGGCAGTTTGCTCAACGGTAAGACCCAATGCATTCAAAGGATCCATGTCACAGGCGGAACCTCGGGCATACTTGTAGATTCGCTCAGGAAGTTCCGTCCGTTTACACCGACGTTTATCGGGAGAGCAGAAGACCAGGCTTATATCCTTTCCGTGTTATGCGATAATCACGGCAACTATCTGCGATACGTTCATAAGGACGGGCTGATTATGAGGCATGACAAAGAGGCCTTTGCAGGAGAGGCGATAAAAACTACTGCCACCGGCAAATTGATAGGTGATTATCTCCGTATCCTGTTGTTTTCATACTATACCCGTGCTTTACCATGGTCATTTAATGAGATTAAAGACACAATAGACCCTTTTACCGGCTGTTTCGTCTCCAAAATACCAGTCACAGTTGTCTATCTTCGGTTTGCCTTAAAAACTGCTTCATTTTTTGCTGAAAAAAACCAGAAAGGTATTGATTTCATGCAGAGCGGCGCAAGCCGTATCCATGAAACGGTTCAGAAACTTGCCGGAGAACTTAATCCCCTAATTGAGCAATTTCAGAAAGAAAAAAAGGGATGGGGTCTGTTTTATGATATTTTAGATGCTGTAGAGAACAAGTTAGAAAAAGGTGATACCTTTGCCATTGAACTTCAGAAAAAGGCAAGGAAAATGGTAAAAAAATGTAAAATAAACTTTAAAGGATAGAGAAAATTATGGACGTCGGGCTTCCATAATCCAGGAAAGGATTTTCAGGCTTTAAAAAATATAGTTCTGGTTTATCTTTATTTCCAAGCCCCGTTTAAGCCCTTCAACATATGCCTTTACTGCCATTTCCCTCTTTGCAAATAAAAAATTTTCCTTCAGCTTATCTTTGGCATCTTCCTTTATATAAGGAAAATCCACATCTATCCCGGTAAGCTCAACAGTTTCTCCAATCAGCCTGCGTATTTTATTTATAAGCAGGTCTCTCCTTACCTCACTTTCAAACAGTCCGGCGGTCATCCGGGACAATTTCAGCCTTCTCAGATACACATCTTTATCAAATACACCATTTTTCTTAAAAGCAGGTTGATTCATTATTACTTCCCTTACCTCATCCTCAGACACTGTAATCCCTGCATCTTTTGCAGCGTTCATAAGGACTCTCCTGTCAATAAGTTCATCAAGAACCCTGTTCCTGAGATTTAATTTTTTCATTTCTTCATCGGTTTTATAAATCTCCCTGGCACGCCGGTAAGCCGATTCATACGCCAATTCATATTCAGTCAGTGTTATCCTGCTTTTATTCACCTCTGCAACAATTACACTTGACGAGTTTTGCTGGGGCCCGATACCCCAAAAAACAAAGACAATGCTTATTGCAATGGTTAAAAAGCCAAGAAAAAACACACTGAAGAACTTATTGCTGCGCATTACCTTAAGCATAAGATTAATATATCCTAAAAGCAGCTAAAAGGGCAAGTATTTAGGTGAGTACAAAAAAAAAGGGAACGGGTTTACACGATAGCCGCTAAAACACGACTTTTGAGTTTGCTTAGGTAGGTCAAAAATTCTTTTTTGCTCTTGTGTCCCATAAATATACCTGACAGTTCTGTAATCGCTGAGTCCTCAGTAATTACCTGCTCCTCATTCAGTCTCAAAAAAGTTTCAAGTCTCCTATAATATTCATAGGCATTATAAAGTGTCTCTCTTTTAGCGGGATTGAGTATTCCCTTTTTAGCCAGGCGATTAATTGCTGCTGAGGTATTTTGCAACAGGACCTCGGGAAATCTGTTCGCAAAATGAAGCTGTAAAAACTGGACATAAAACTCAATCTCTTCAATCCCGCCTGGTCCAAGCTTTATGTCTGTTCCTTCTGACTCCAGAGACAATTCCCGTATTATCTTTTTTCTCATTTCATGAATGTCTTCCCTCTTTACCTCCGTTCCTTTCTGTCTAATCACTTCCTTTGCCATCTCCATAAATAATCCCGCAAGTTTGGTATCTCCGGCAACAGGTCTCGCTCGTAAGAGAGCCTGGAGCTCCCATGGGTGTGCACTTTTGAGATAGTAATTTCTATAACCTTCAATATCTTTGACAAGAGTGCCTTTTGTTCCGTCCGGCCTTAACCTTACATCAATATTATAGAGAATTCCTTTATCACTGTACGTGGTGAGCGTCTTTATTATCTGCTCAGCAGTATTTATTCCAACAGGTGTATCCGATAAGAAGATAATATCAAGATCCGAGCTAAACGTAATTTCCCTGCCACCAAGCTTTCCAAGCCCTAAAACAGAAAACCCCGTGCTATCGTCAATCTTTTCAAGGCTTACACGAATAATTGTATCTGCAAGGTGTGACAGATATCTGAGCAAATTCTGTATCGTCAAAATATCCATGAGAAATAAAAGCCCAAGGCGGAGTTCCTCAGCCTTTTTATGTTCCACTATGACATCCAGTAAGTGTCCGTCTCCAGGCTGAATATCTCTCCTGAATTCTTCTTCCATTTTTTTGAAAGTCTTTCTAATAATCATTCCCTCAATTAATGTATCAAGGTATCTCTGGCTGCTTAAGAATATCCTTGAAAGATATGGGCTAAGCGAGAAGAGTTTAACTACGGCATCAGTCAACCCCCTGTGTTCAGCTATTCCGGTAAGATGAGCCCCTTTTTCTCCCAGTAAAGTTAAAAAACTCTGAAGTCCTGATAGCGCCCGGTCAGGGCTTTCGGCAATGAGCGCTTTTTCTATAAACTGAGGAACAAACCTCCGTAAAATGTCCCTTTCTCTCAGTGTCTTGAAAGAGCTCATCTGTTCCCTTACCTTTCCCAGATGCATAATAGCTGTTTCAGGATTTTTTACTCTTCTGAATGACAGATAACCCTTAAGTTCTTCTTCTGTAAGACTTCCATCCAGCAATGTAGTTGTCTCAGCATGGATGTCTTCTTCTGTGCCAAGCAGAGAGTTATACATATTCTTTATCTGCATCCTCCTCAGACGAAGATTTGCAAGGAAATCAGCGCCGGAAGTGAAGCCCATTTTTTTTGCAAGCACTTCTGTTTCCTCTTTAGATGCGGGGAGACTATGAGTTTGAAGGTCGTCTTTCATCTGGAGATAATGCTCCAGTTGCCGCAGATAATGATAATTATCAGAGAGGGTAATAAGTTCCTGTTCCGGGACTATCTGCATCTCTATTAATATTTGTACAAGATAAAAAAACTTGTGTGTTCTTAAAGCCTTTTTATCACCTCCGTAGAGAAGTTGAAAGGTCTGTACAAAAAATTCCGTTTCTCTAATCCCGCCATATCCGCGCTTTATATCATCCCTTACAAAGGTTGAATCTATTTTTTTCTTGAGTTCCCTTATCTCCTCTATTTCTGTATAGTCGAGTGTCTCTCTCCAGACAAAAGGACTTACAACGGTCTCCATAAATGCCTGCCCGAGTTCTGCATCCCCTGCTATTGGTCTGGCTCTTATAAGAACCATCCTCTCCCATGTACGTCCCCATGATTCATAATAAGTTTGATACGCCTTTAGCGGCAGTGCAATATCGCTCTTTTGCCCCTGCGGCCTTAATCTGAGATCAACCCGGTATACAATGCCATCCTCTGTCTGATGGGAGAGCATCTTATGAAGGAGCTCTATAACCCTGCAATAGAACTCATGACTGCTTATCCTGTTTATCTTCACTCCGGAGGGGTTCACGACACCTGATGTGCGGCCGCCTTCTTTATCATAAACAGCTATTAAATCAACATCAGAGCTATAATTGAGCTCTTCCCCTCCTAATTTGCCAAGGCTGATAAGGGTGACTGCATTCTCTGACGGCTTTCCAAATCTCTGTTGATTCAGCCTCAGGGACCAGCGAAGAGTTATAGACATAATGGCCTCTGCCAGGAATGTAAGCTCATCCATGGAGCAGTGTATATCTGTCTCACCTGAAATATACCTGAGGGTAATCCTCAGCAGATAGCGTTTTTTAAAAAACCTTAAGGCCCTCATCATACTGTTGATTTCAATATTTTCATCAGTAGTAAGCTCTGTGTTTGCCCTTTCAAGCAGGAAATTTTTTGAAACGTGTTTTTTGATTTCTTCAAGTGCAGATAACAGCTCTTCCGGATTTGAAATACAATAATGTGCAAGAAACTGACTTACAGCAAATAGTCTGCTTATTTTCGTAAGATAAGGAAAGAAGCGCTTATTGTCGTGATTTAGTTCAAAGAGTCTCAGGAGATTTCTTTCTGCCCTTTTCGGGTCAGGAGTATCAAGGGAGGCATCTGATATCTGTTTATATGTTTCTATGTCAATAGCCATAAGTTTTTTATCTCATTTAGCGAGAGACTTTTTCGCCTCTTATCCTCAGTTGAAAGTCTGTGGTTGACGATGCCTGAATAATTATTGTATTTTTGATAATATAGCTGTCTAAATCAACATGTCAGAATAGAATAATCAAAACTGGAGGAAAAAGTCATGAAAATGATAGCAGCTATCATCAAACACTTTAAATTTGAT
>FXBF010000899.1_pt1 | contig 10395 bp, 13 predicted proteins | sample 5335321 | NCBI WGS metagenome assembly FXBF01 (sample SAMEA103928391, study PRJEB20085) | sediment metagenome | isolation source: sediment | reverse complement strand
TCAAAAGGATATCGGCGGCGAACGAAACCCTTTATCCTGCTTCTAAATGATTTGGAATCGATCCTGCTACTCGAAAACAATCCAAAAAAATATAAGGAGACAGTGAAATGCGCAAATCCTTAATAATATGGATCATGGCACTCATGTTTGTGCCGTTTGCTCATGCCGATGATGGACTGATTGTGAAAAAATGCAGCCATTCCGTCGCAAAAACCCTGGATCGCCTGGAGGCGGCGCTTAAGAAGAAAGGCATTACCGTGGCGACCCGCTGGAATCACGCGGCCGCGGCGAAAAAACACGGTTTGTCTTTACGCCCAACCGAACTGCTGATTTTCGGCAACCCTAAACTTGGCACTCCACTTATGCAAAGCAACCAGAAGGTCGGTATTGATTTGCCCATGAAAGTGTTGGCCTGGGAGGACGTTAAGGGACAGACATGGCTCGCCTATACCAAACCGCAAAGCCTTGCGAGAAAGCACGGCGTGCATGACCAGGATGAAATTATCAAGAAAATGACCGGCGCCTTGGCGGGGCTAACAACCAAGGCCTGTCAGCCCTAAGGGCTCTTGCCCCGTGATAGTGGGTATTTGATTTAGGAGGACGATGTGGTCAAGATGTTTCTAAAAGCTGGATGGTAGGGACAGCCGGTGGCGGATGCCCGTGGCCAAGACCGGCGGGCGATCCTGGTAGGCACTGACAAGCTGGCATGAGGGAGGTAGGTGAAGGTCGAAGAACTGCTGCACCAGGGTTTGCAGACCATGGGTCTCGATTTACCCGCGCCCGTCCAACAGAAACTGCTCACGTATCGAAGGCTTCTTGATAAGTGGAACCGAACCTATAATCTGACCGCGGTGCGGGAGGCGGAAGGGATGGTAACGCGCCATCTTTTGGACAGCTTGTCGGTCCTCCCGTACATACGCGGTCCCCGGGTACTGGATATCGGCACCGGCGCTGGCCTGCCCGGGATTCCGCTGGCGCTCGCGCGCACAGACCTGGAAATCGTTCTTCTCGACAGCAACGCCAAGAAAATACGTTTTGTCACCCAGGCGGCCCATGAACTCGGACTAAAAAATGTTGCAATCGTCCACACGCGCGTTGAAAAATATCTTCCTGACAAAAAATTCGATACGCTGATTACTCGCGCGTTTGCGTCCATTCCTGATATGCTGGCGCGGTGTCGTCACTTAGGCGTTTCGGGTGGACTGTTCTTGGCCATGAAAGGGGTTTACCCGCGGGAAGAGTTGGCGGCGATCGGTGATGAAGGTAAGGTGGTCCAAGTAAAGACCCTTCGCATTCCGGGGCTGGATGCGGCGCGGCATCTGGTCATCATTACATGGCGTTGAGGAAGGAGAGCGCTGCCCGATGGGCAAGATTCTGGCAATAACCAATCAGAAAGGAGGGGTCGGCAAGACCACCACCAGCATTAATCTGGCGGCATCGCTTGCGCGGACGCGCAAGAAAATCATGCTGGTGGACATCGACCCCCAGGGCAATGCCACCATGGGCAGCGGCGTTAACAAGGAGGAATTGAAGGTCAGCACCTACGAAGCGCTGATCGGGATCGAGCCGATCAAGGCGGCGCTGCTTCACGCCGATGGCGGTTATGATTTGGTGCCGGCGAACAGCCGTTTATCGGGAGCGGAGGTCGAACTCATCGACCTTGATCGGCGGGAGCACCGCTTGCGTGCCGCCCTTGACGGCGTGAGAGAAGAATATGATTACATCCTGGTTGATTGTCCGCCGGCCTTGAATCTGTTGACGGTGAATGCCCTGGTTGCGGCTCATGCGGTAATGATACCGATGCAATGTGAGTACTATGCGCTCGAAGGTTTGACGGCATTGCTTAACACCATAGGGAAAATACGTGAGAACCTGAATCCAAGATTGCAAATCGAGGGCCTCCTGCGAACCATGTTTGATCCACGCAATAATCTTGATAATGAGGTTTCGGCGCAGCTCAAGCTACATTTCGGCGACAAGCTCTATCGCACCATTATTCCGCGTAATGTCCGGTTGGCCGAGGCGCCGAGCTACGGCAAGCCGGTGATTTCCTATGACATGCATTCGAAAGGCGCCCAGGCCTATCTTGCGCTTGCAGGCGAGATCTTGCGTAGAGACGAGGCGGCATGATGAGCCGGAAACCACGTTTAGGCCGCGGTCTGGATGCCCTTCTCGGCGTTGCCTACGACCAGGCAGGTGGTAAGGAGGAGATGCGAATGCTGCCGCTGGATATGTTGCAGCGCGGGAAGTACCAACCGCGCACCCACATGCACAAGGAGTCGTTAAAAGATCTAGCCGCCTCCATCAAGGCCCAGGGCGTGGTGCAGCCAATCGTGGTTCGCAGCCTGCGCGACGGGAATTACGAAATTGTCGCCGGCGAACGTCGCTGGCGCGCCGCTCAGATCGCCGGCCTGGAAAACATCCCCGCCGTCATCCGCAAGGTTCCGGACGAGGCGGCGATCGCCATCTCTTTGATTGAAAACATTCAGCGCGAAGACCTGAATCCGGTGGAAGAGGCCATGGCCCTGCAGCGGCTGATCGATGAATTCGGCATGACGCACCAAAAGGTGGCCCAGGCCGTCGGCCGCTCACGCGCCGCGGTGACCAATATCTTGCGTTTGTTGACATTGAACGAAGATGTGCGCGAGATGCTGGATCAGGGGCGGATGGACATGGGCCACGCGCGCGCCCTGCTCGCCCTGGAGGGCCACGCCCAGAGCCGTGCGGCGCGACAGGTGGTGGATAGGGGGCTGTCCGTGCGCAATACCGAGAACTTGGTCAGACGCCTCCTGGAACGTCGCCCGGCAGGCCGCAAGAAATCCCGCACCGGCGTGGATCCGGACATTCGCGCCTTACAGCAGAAGCTGTCGGAAAAACTTGGCGCCAAGGTACGGATTAATCATAATCATCGGGGCAAAGGCCGGCTCACCATTGACTACAATAGCTTGGATGAACTCGATGGCATACTGGCTCGTATCCGCTGATAAACTGATCTAGTATCGGCCATAAACAATGACTATAAATATAAAATAGGCCTCGTGGGCCACACCTTCCCGCGCGGGAAAGAGAGAAGATATGCAGAAGACATTGTGGACGTTGATCATCGGCCTGTTTTTGTCCATGGCGGTGTCGGCGCAGGATTTGGCCTCGCTGGAGAAATTGCGCGCCACGGCGGAGCAAGGCGATGCGGCGGCGCAACTGGAAATGGGCATCCTTTACGAATATGGTTTTAACTTCCCGACGAACAAGGCCCCGGCGCTGGCCTGGTATATGCTCGCCGCAGATCAGGGAAGCGTGCTGGCCGCAAAGCGCCGCGATCTGGTCAAGGTCCGCATGACGCCAGAGGAGGTCGAAGAGGCGCGCAAGCTGGCTGCCAGGTATTCCGCTGAAAAAGCCGCCGCATCCCCTGTCTCTCAGGAGGCCCCACCTCCCAAAACCACGGAGTGATTATTTCGCCCCTTCTATTCTCGAAGTTGTTGTTTTCCTGAGCTGACCTGCGGGACTATCCGAAACCCGTTTACATTCGGGAAAACAGGCGTGTCTGAAGCTGGCTTCCCTATGCTACCCGCCGACTTATCCATCTTCCTGATGCATAAATAACAACTTTCTATTTGCCCGCCACACGACACTCGTATCTATTATTGACCCATTTAGGGGCTGTATTTATACTTCGCCGCCTTTGCGAAGGCACCCCGCGCCCGCCATTTCCGCTAAAATGCATCGACTGTCAGGATACACATGAATGGCACTGCCGACATCTTGCGTGAGGGGGTACGCCGGGTTGTACTCATCCAGGCCCTGCTGACTTTCTGCGTTGCCCTGGTTTTTTTGTATCTCCTCGGTTGGCTTGCGGCGGTTGCGGCGGCGTACGGCGGCGCGATTGCCACATCAGGCGCGTGGTGGCTCGGGAGGCGTGTATGGCGCGCCGGTAGTCCAGCCCAGCGCCGTCAAAAGATGGGAGTAGCCATCCTGTACCTCGGTTTCCTGGAGCGTTTTGGTTTCGCGCTGGCCGCATTCGCTTTGGGCGTTGGTATACTGCAACTGCCCGCGGTGCCGCTAGTCGCGGCCTTTGGTCTCGCGCAATTCGGGTATCTGGCAGCGGCGAAACACAGCTCTTTGGCCTGAACGGTTTTCTAATCGTCGTCAACAAATAAAAATATTTTTAAGAATTCATGAGCCAAATGGAAGCACCTGCAACCGACAATCCGGTGCAATACATCCAGCACCACCTTACCAACTGGCAAATTGGCGAGGGCTTCTGGTCATTGAACCTGGACACGTTGTTAGTCAGCTGGTTGCTGGCCGGCTTGCTGATGGGGATTAGCTGGCGTGTGAGCAGGAGGCTCAACCCCGACAAACCCGGCGGTTTTCAAAACGTGCTCGAGTCCATTGTCGAATTTATCGATAACCAGGTTAAGGAGATCTTCCCCGGACGAAATCCCATCATCGGTCCGCTTGCGATCACCATTTTTCTGTGGGTGTTCCTGATGAACGCCATGGACCTGATCCCGGTGGATGCGCTTCCCAAGCTGGCCGAACTCATCGCGGAGAATCTGTTTGGCGCCGATCCGAGCCAAGTTTATCTGAGAGTTGTGCCCACCACGGACTTATCCACGACCTTCGGGTTAAGCCTCTCAATATTCGTGCTCGTCATTTATTACAACTTTAAGGTCAAGGGCCCTGTCGGTTATGCCAAACAGCTCCTGTTCCATCCGTTCGGTAAATGGCTTGTTCCCCTCAATCTCGTCATGAACGTGGTGGAGGAAATCGCCAAGCCGGTGAGCCTGGCGCTGCGTTTATTCGGTAATATGTTCGCGGGTGAACTCATTTTCATTCTAATCGCTCTGATGCCGTGGTGGATACAGTGGCTACCCGGCGGGGTATGGGCTATCTTCCATATTCTTATCATTACGCTGCAGGCATTCATATTTATGATACTGAGTGTCGTTTATTTGGGCATAGCGCATCAAGAAGAACATTAAGACTGTTTCGAAAACTTTATTTATTTTAAGGAGATCAATTGATGAACGCTGAATTCGTGGCCTTGATTTACTCATACACCGCCATGGGGGTCGGCATCCTCTTGGGCCTCGCGGGTATCGGCGGCGCCCTGGCCTGGGGCCTGCTCGCCGCCAAATACATCGAAGGCATCTCCCGCCAGCCGGAAATGCGCCCCGTCCTCATGCTCCAGACATTTATCTTCGGCGGTCTGGCCGAGGCCATCCCGATCATCGGCGTGGGGATCGCCATGTGGTTTATATTCGCCAACCCGTTTTTGGCCGCCGCCAAGAACGCCCTCGGCGGTTGATTGGTTTGTGGGCGAAGCAGACTTGACTGACAGGGGGGGTTTCACGTGAATATAACGGCCACTCTCATTGGACAGATCCTGACCTTCGCGGTCCTGGTTTGGTTCATCATGCGCTATCTTTGGGGGCCGCTGACCCAGCTGATGCAGGACCGGCAACGGCGTATCGCCGACGGTCTTGCCGCCGCGGAAAGGGGTAAGCGCGAGCGGGAACTGGCGGAGAAGCGCGCGCTGGAAATTCTGCGCAAGGCCAAGGCCGACGCCGCCAAGGTCATCGGATTGACGGAGAAGCGCGCCGCCGAAATCGCCGAGGAGGCGAAAAATCAGGCGCGCGCCGAGGCCGAGCGCATCCTGCATGCCGCGCGCGCCGATATCGACCAAGAGATCAATCGCGCCAGGGAACAGTTGCGGGCCGTGGTCTCCGAACTCGCCGTGGCCGGCGCGGCCAAGATCCTGGAAAAAGAAATAGACGAAAAGGCGCATGCCGGGCTGGTCGAATCCGTGGTGAAGCAGCTTTAGGGCCCCGTTATGTCAGAGAACAAAACCGCCGCCAGACCCTATGCCGAAGCGGTATTTCGGCTGGCTCAAGAGCGCGACGAATTGAAACAGTGGTCGGATATGCTTGTCTTGGTCGCAACCGTGGCCACGGATGAAAACATCGTGCGGCTCATATTTGATCCGAACGTCGGGCGCGAGCGCCTGGCTGACCTATTCTTGGAAATTTGTGGGCAACGACTGAACAAGGAGGCGACGAATTTCGTCCGCCTCCTGATTGAAAACCGCCGCCTCACGCTGTTGCCCGAAATCGTGACCCTGTTTGAACAATTGAAGGGCGAGGCGGAAGGCAGGCTCGATGTCACCGTGCTTTCCGCTTTTGCGCTTGATGCCTCGCAGGAACGGAAAATCGAGCAGGTCCTGAAACGGAAGCTCGGGCGGGAAATCAATCTGAAGACGGCGGAGGACAAGACTCTCGTCGGCGGCATTGTCATCCGCGCCGGGGACTTGGTTATTGACGGTTCGGTGAGCGGCCGCCTGCAGGAATTGTCGTCGCACCTGATTCATTAATTTTTTGGGACCCTAAACATGCAGCAATTAAATCCTTCCGAAATCAGCGATCTGATTAAAAGCAAGATCGAAAAATTTGAAACCGGTGTCACCGCCCGCACCGAAGGCACCGTGGTGGGGCTCACCGACGGCATCGTCCGTCTCCACGGGCTGTCGGACGTGATGCAAGGGGAGATGATCGAATTTCCCGGCAACACCTTTGGGCTCGCCCTGAACCTGGAGCGCGATTCGGTCGGCGCCGTGATCATGGGTGAGTATAGGCATATTACCGAGGGTGATAGCGCCAAATGCACCGGTCGCATCCTGGAAGTGCCGGTGGGGGAGGCGCTAATCGGGCGCGTGGTCGACGCCCTTGGCAATCCCATTGACGGACGCGGTGTCATCAAGACGAGCGAGACCTCGCCGATTGAGAAAATCGCCCCCGGCGTGATCGCGCGCCAATCGGTGAGTGAGCCGGTGCAGACCGGTCTTAAATCCATCGACTCCATGGTGCCCATCGGCCGTGGTCAGCGCGAGCTCATCATCGGCGACCGCCAGACCGGCAAGACCGCCCTGGCCATCGACGCCATCATCAACCAGAAGGGCGCCAACCTTGTGTGCATCTATGTGGCCATTGGGCAGAAGGCGTCCTCGGTGGCGAATGTGGTGCGCAAGCTCGAGGAATACGATGCCATGGCGCACACCATCGTGGTCGCCGCCACCGCCGCCGAATCCGCGGCGATACAGTACATCGCGCCTTACAGCGGTTGCACCATGGGCGAGTATTTCCGGGATGCCGGCCGCGATGCGCTCATCATCTACGACGACCTCACCAAGCAGGCCTGGGCCTACCGTCAGATCTCGTTGCTGTTACGTCGCCCGCCTGGGCGCGAGGCCTATCCCGGTGACGTGTTTTACCTGCACTCACGGTTGTTGGAGCGCGCGTCACGGATCAACGCCGACTACGTGGAGAAAATCACCGGCGGCAAAGTGAAAGGTAAAACCGGCTCCCTGACGGCGCTGCCCATCATTGAGACCCAGGCCGGCGATGTGTCGGCGTTTGTGCCGACCAATGTGATCTCCATCACCGACGGCCAGATTTTCCTTGAGACCGATCTGTTCAACGCCGGTATCCGGCCGGCGATCAATGCCGGGCTGTCGGTGTCGCGCGTCGGCGGCGCCGCCCAGACGCCGATCATCAAGAAGCTCGGCGGCGGCGTGCGCCTGGCGCTGGCGCAGTACCGCGAGCTTGCGGCCTTCGCCCAATTCGCCTCCGACCTCGATGCCGTCACGCGCAAGCAGCTGGAGCGCGGTCAACGCATCACCGAACTCATGAAGCAGCCGCAGTATACGCCCATGACGGTGGCGCAGATGGCGGTGTCACTTTTTGCGGCCAACGAGGGTTTTCTTGACGACGTGGAAGTCGCCAAAGTGCACGCGTTCGAAGACGCGCTGCACTCCTACATGAAGTCGGAACACGCGGCGTTGATAGAAAAAATCAACCAGAAACCCGAATACACGGACGAAGTGGCGGGGCAACTGCGCAAGGCGCTTGAGGACTTCAAGGCGCATCACACCTGGTAAACCGGGAGTTGTTATGGCTGTCGGCAAAGAGATACGCAAGCAGATCAAAAGCATCCAGAACACGCAGAAGATCACGCGCGCCATGGAGATGGTCGCGGTGAGCAAGATGCGCAAGGCACAGGAACGCATGCAGACGGCGCGTCCCTATGCCCAAAAGATCCGTAACGTGATCCGGCACCTGCATGAGGCGCATCCGGAATATAGACATCCGTTCGTGCTGGAGCGCGAGGCCAGACGTGTCGGCATGATCGTGGTTACCTCGGATCGCGGCTTGTGTGGTGGGCTCAATACCAATCTTCTGCGTACCGCGATACAAGCAATGCAGGAATGGAATGAAAAAAAGGTCGATATTGATGTCTGCAATATCGGCTCCAAGGGATTTGCCTTCTACAAACGCCTGGGGGCAAATATCATTTCCCATACCTCGCATCTGGGTGACTCTCCGCGCGTGGAAGACTTGATCGGGACGGTCAAGGTGATGCTCGATGCTTATACCGAGGGGAAACTGGATCGCCTGTTCCTTGTGTACAGCCGGTTTGTCAACACGATGTCGCAACAACCCATGATCGAGCAGTTGCTGCCGCTGCCACCAGCGGAAGAAGAGCAATTGAAACACCATTGGGATTACATTTATGAGCCGGAATCCAAAGATGTGCTCGATGACTTATTGACGCGTTACATCGAGGCGCGGGTGTACCGCGGCGTGATGGAGAACCTTGCCTGTGAGCAGTCGGCGCGCATGGTGGCGATGAAATCGGCTTCCGACAATGCCGGAAACATGATCGAGGACTTGAGGCTCAAGTACAATAAGGCGCGCCAAGCTGCCATCACCCAGGAAATTTCTGAAATCGTCGGCGGTGCGGCGGCGGTGTAATAGGTTTCACCGCGGAGGACGCAGAGAACGCGGAGGTTTTGAACCTGAATTCCGATTTTCTCTGCGATCTCTGCGGCAAAGATTCTTATTTTTGGGGAATTAAAACATGAGTTCCGGAAATATCGTACAAATCATCGGTGCGGTGGTGGACGTGGAATTTCCGCGCGCCGCTCTACCCAAGGTGTATGACGCGCTTAAGGTTACGGACGCGGACTTGACGCTGGAGGTGCAACAGCAATTGGGCGACGGGGTGGTGCGGACCATCGCTATGGGTTCCAGTGACGGGCTCAAGCGCGGCCTTGCCGTCACCAGCACTGGCGCGCCGATTTCCATTCCGGTCGGGACCAAAACGCTTGGACGCATCATGGATGTGTTGGGCCGGCCGATCGACGAAAAGGGTGACATCGGTGCGGAGCAAACCATGCCGATTCATCGTGCGGCACCGACCTTCGAAGAACAGGCGGCCAGCACCGAATTGCTCGAGACCGGCATCAAGGTGATCGACCTCATGTGCCCCTTCGCCAAGGGCGGCAAGGTGGGGCTTTTCGGCGGCGCCGGCGTGGGCAAGACCGTGGCCATGATGGAACTCATCCGCAACATCGCGGTCGAGCATACCGGCTATTCAGTGTTCGCCGGCGTGGGCGAGCGCACCCGCGAGGGCAACGACTTCTACCACGAGATGAAGGAAGGCGGCGTGCTGGACAAGGTGGCGCTGGTCTACGGCCAGATGAACGAGCCGCCCGGCAACCGCCTGCGTGTGGGGCTCACGGGGCTGACCATCGCCGAGCATTTCCGTGACGAGGGTCGCGACGTGCTGCTCTTTATCGATAACATTTACCGTTACACCCTGGCGGGGGTCGAGGTGTCGGCTCTGCTCGGGCGCATGCCCTCGGCCGTGGGTTATCAGCCGACATTGGCCTCGGAAATGGGGATCCTGCAGGAACGCATCACCTCCACCAAAAGCGGTTCGATCACCTCGATTCAGGCCGTGTATGTCCCGGCCGACGACTTGACCGATCCCTCGCCGGCCACCACCTTCGCCCACCTGGATGCCACGGTGGTGCTGTCGCGCCAAGTGGCCGAGCTCGGCATTTATCCCGCGGTCGATCCCCTGGATTCCACCAGCCGCCAGCTTGACCCGCACATCGTCGGCGGGGAGCATTATCAGACTACACGTGACGTGCAGGCGACTTTGCAGCGTTATAAGGAGCTTCAAGACATCATCGCCATTCTGGGCATGGACGAGTTGTCCGAAGAAGACAAGCTGGCGGTGGTGCGCGCCCGCAAGATCCAGCGTTTCCTGTCACAGCCGTTTTTCGTCGCCGAGGTGTTCACCGGCACACCGGGCAAATACGTGCCGCTTAAAGAAACCATCCGGGGTTTCCGCGGCATTGTTGCAGGAGAGTATGACCATTTGCCGGAACAGGCTTTCTACATGGTCGGCACGATCGACGAAGCCGTCGAGAAAGCGAAGACGCTTTAAGGAGGCTCTGATCAATTCGTCATGCCGGACTTGATCCGGCATCCAGGTATTTGATCTTTATGGATTCCGGCCTTCGCCGGAATGACGGTTCAGGAATTAATCAGA
>FXBF010000898.1_pt1 | contig 10399 bp, 7 predicted proteins | sample 5335321 | NCBI WGS metagenome assembly FXBF01 (sample SAMEA103928391, study PRJEB20085) | sediment metagenome | isolation source: sediment | reverse complement strand
CACGTCCGGTTTGACGAGGGGGAGGGGCTCATCCCCCCTCCCTACTCTACTGGCCATTCCAGGGTCGGGCTTAAAGACCATTCCCCGAAAATCACAGCACGAATCCAAACACCAGAAATAGCACGAGCGCACCGCTGGCCGCCGTCAACGCATACGGTAATTGCGTGCGCACGTGGTCGATGTGGTCCGTTGCAGAGGCCATGGAGGCTACGATCGTGCTGTCTGAAATGGGAGAGCAATGATCTCCGAAAATTCCTCCGCCGAGAGCGGCGGCCAGCGTAAGGCCCGGGTGGAGACCCAGTTGCTGGTAGATCGGGATCACTATCGGGATCATGATGGCAAAAGTGCCCCACGACGTTCCCGTGGAGAAGGCAATGGAGCAGGCCAGCAGGAAAATTATGGCCGGCACAAAACCGGGGTTCAGAGCGGCCTGGGCCGCCTGGGCCAGGAACACCCCCGTGCCCAACGCGCGCTGTGTAGCGCCGATGGTAAACGCGAGGGAGAGCACGATCACGAGAGGAATCAGGCCCTGGATTCCCCGGATGGCCTGGTCGGTCGCTTCCGCGATCGTCATGATGCCCTGAGCCTTGTAAGACACAGCCGCGACCAGGAGGCCGATGATCACCCCCCACAACACGGATTGCGATCCGCTGCCGGCCATGATGTTTCCCTGCCCCGATATCCAGAGCACCGTGGGGACCGCCACGACCATCGTCAAGATGGGTGCCACCATGTTGATGGCGCGCCGTGGCACGCCGTCTTTGGGCTTGGTCTCCGTCACCCCGGTGGCCATCATTGGCTCGGCGCCGTCCCGCAGGACCTTACCCTCCTCCTCCACCCTTCGTTCGGCCTCGCGCATCGGGCCGATGTTCCACCCCGTGATGATCACAAAAAACGCCATGCCGATGGCGAGAATGGCGTAAAAGTTGAGCGGCAAAGCCGACACAACCAAGGCGACGGGGTTGGCCACGTCTTGGGCGGCGAGGAGACCGATTACATAGGCGCCCCAGGCGTTCAAGGGGATCAGGATGCTTTTCGGGGCGGAAGTCGCGTCGATGATGTAACTGAGCTTCTCCCGGGAGACGCGGCACTTGTCGAACAGCGGGCGGGCCACCGACCCGGAAACCAACAGGCCGAAGTTCGACTCCAGAAAAATTCCCATGCTAACAAAGGCGGCAACGAGACCGGCCGCGCGCTTGCTGTTGGCGAGTTTGCGGTGTTCGACCCAGTCGATGAATCCCTCCATCCCGCCGGACGCCTGGGTGAACGTGATCATCGCACCGATGAGGGCCGAAAACATGAGTGTGCGGGCGTTGTCGGGATCCGTGACCGAGGTGACGAACACGTCCACGGATTCGATGAGGCCGTCAACCGGGTTCCACCCGTTCATGATGGTCCACCCGAGCCAAACGAAGAGGCCGAGGGACAGGTACACCTGCTTGGTTTGTATAGCGAGGCCGATCGCCACGATGGGCGGTAAGATTGAGACCCAGCCAAACGAATCCACCGCTACACTTCCTCCTCCCCGCCAGACGGAATGACGGAAAAATCTTGTTCCGAAATTTCGACGACGACGATAACCCGGATTGCTGCCAGTGGGAATAATCCGACCTAAAAGCCTATAGTGGCCGGTACCGCCCTACCGCCCTACCGCCCTACCGCCTCTTGTGGTACCACACTCCCCCCGTGCTGCGCCGCGAACGTGATGAGCAACCGCACACTGAGTCCGTAACTTCGTACTCCGGCCCGCACCCGGTTCGTCCGCAGGTAGCGATCGTTGACCGCCCTGCCGATCGTGGTGCCCACGCCCTGGAACTGTTCCCAGTACTCGCTCAAGTCTTCCAAGTCGCGCTGGATTCCCGGAAAACGATTCGCGACCACCTCCTGCGCCGCTTCCCGGTCGGCTCGGGCCAAGACGCGGAGCAACTGCCCCTGCGCGAACACCAGTGCCGAATACCGCGCGTGCGGGTGTGGCGCCAACGCCCCGGCAACGAACCCCAGGAAGCTCGCTTCTGATTCGGGGCCGATGCCTCGCTGGTGGGCCTTCTCGTGGGCCATCGATTGCGAGCGGCTCACCAGGGGAATATCTCGCAGCACATTTGCTTCGGCGGTCCACGGGAAGTAGAAGCCGGCAATGCCCAACCGGGCTACCAGATGACTGAGGAGCAAGCGTTTGGTGGGTCCGTACCGTCGCCGCATGGAAGCCGGCAGATCCAGCAGTTCGCCTGCGCGGTTCCAACCTTCCTCCAGGGCGCGGTCCAGTTCGCCCACGTCGGCCGGCATGGCGGTGGGCACGCCGGCGTCCTCCGATTGATGTATCTCGAAGTAGGCTCGATTGGCGGCTTCGACCGCCGTCACGGCAAGCCTCTCGAGTTCGTCGATGTCAGGGGCGCTCCACTCGGGCCACTCGAGTCGCTCATCGAGAGGGCGTCGCGCGTAGTTGAACCCCCACAAAAAATAGAAGAGAACCATCACGACGCCTGCATCTCGCGCCATCCGAAGGCTGCCTCCTAAAACCGCATTCCTTAGCCGGCGTTGCTTCCGGACCACCAAGGTCCCGGTGCGTCCCAACAGCACCAGCATCCATACCACATAGGAAATCGCAACGACCTCAACCAGAGAGAACGGAAGGAGACCGGTGACATGAGACAGCGGCCGCACAATCATTGGGCTGAGCGACCTCGCATAGACGGCTTCGACTAACCCCGGCACCAACGACAGCAGCTGAAATACCAAGAACGCCGCCACGCCAACGGCCAGCACCAGCAGCCGTCGGCGAGCGTAGAGTGGCCAGTCGGAAGTGTCTGGCGCGGTATGGGTTTTGCGTTGCTCCATTGCCACTCAGGTGGTGTTCAGCAGATAGAGGCTCGGAAGGTATGGCACTGCTCGGCTTGAACAATACGTAATGTGGCGACCCGCCCGGTACCCGAATTACGGTGAGGCATTCACCGCCGAGCACGCGGAGATCGCAGAGATTATTCTGGAAGCTCATGGACGAGGCGCCGGATGCCCATCGTGAACTGCTTGACGTTGAAGTTCATCTCTGCGCCCTCGGCGGTCTCAGCGGTGAATAGACCCTAAGGGGACTGGCCTGCCCCTCATGTGGAGGTCTTTTATCAATCCATAGCTCATGACATAACACCCTGTCAGTTAACATCTTCTATGACTTGACCTCAAGTGGTTTATGATGTCTGTCTGGGCTACCCGGAGGTTCTGGCCCCCGTCGGAGTTACGATCTGCCGGCACGGGAAGCCGCCCTGCCCTTTACAGCCACGGGCCGGGAAATAGGTTAAGAAAATGGGCGAGAGTGGCCCCGCCCGTGGAGGTGACGATTCATGCATCGTCGAGGCGGATTCGCACTGGAGGCAACGCTGTTCGTGCTCGTACTGATGGCGGTACTGATGCTGAGTGCCTACAGTGGGGCCTTATCTACGACGAGGGCGTCGAACCTCGACTACCGGGCGGCACGGGTGGCCTATGCCGCCGAGGGCGGGGCAGATGCCATTCTGGCGCAACTGGCGGATGCATTGGAGGACGGACTCCTGGAAGACGGCGAGCTGGCGTCCGTTCAGCCTCCTGAAATCGAGGGGTTTTCCTTTTCCCGGATCAACGTGCGCAAGATCGGGGGAGTGGTGACCGAGACCGTCACCGACGGGCCTTACGCCGGCCTCTATTCCCTCACCCAGCGCCTCGAAATCACGTCAGAAGCGACGGATCCCACGGGCAACACGAGCGCCGTAGTGGTCGGGGCGAAGACCCAAGCGTTCCCCATCTTCCAGTTCGGCGTGTTCTTCGAGAAGGATCTCGAGGCCACCAACGGCCCTCCGATGACATTTGCCGGCTGGGTGCATTCCAACGGCAATATTTATCTGAGTTCGGACAACGCGGGGTACAAGGACATGATCACCACGCCCAACAAAATCTTCCATGACCGGAAGGACTTCCACAGCGTCAAGAACGGCGTGTGGATCGCCGATGCCGGCGGCAGGGACGTAGGGCTGCGCTTCGACAGCAGGACACACCCATCCCCTGCTGCGTTTCGGGCTCGGAGCAACACCGAGTTCGACAACCGACTCAAGACAGACGCTTACGACGTCGATTCGCTCAAGCTGCCCCTGCCCGAAGGCGTCGACGCCTACGAGCTGTTGCGCCCACGCGACGCAGATGATGGCCAGTTGGAGCGAGCGGCCAAGTTTTCGTGGAAGGCCGACTTCTACGCCATCGTGGATATGGCCAACCTCAACCCGGGGGGCAACCCTACGGCCGAGCTGTGCGCTAGAATGACCGTGACCCGGAGTGCTGCAAAGCAGATCCCCCCCCCAAACCTGTGCAGGCGGATCTTCGACTTCTCGTGGGAGACGTTCTGGGAGAGCCGGGAACAGCGCTATGTGGACGTGCTCGACATCGACGTCGGTCGGCTCTTTGAGTGGACGGGGGCAGATCCCGCCCTGACTACGAACATTCTCTACGTGACCTTCGTAAACGTTGCCCAGGGCCGGGATCCGTCCGGCGACGGGATCTTCCCCGTCGTGCGGCTGGTGAACGGACGGGTTCTTGGAAACCCGATCACGATAGCCACCGATCGCCCGCTCTACGTTCAGGGTGACTACAACACTGGTGGATGGCAGCCGGCCGCGTTCGTGGGCGACGCAATCAGCCTGCTGTCGAACGACTGGGACGATGAGGACCACGAGGATCCCCGGATCGTCAGGCCCAACGCCGAACGTACGACTTTCTACGCTGCCATTCTCGCCGGCCATAGCGCCACCCCCTGCGACCACGAGGAGGTCGGTTGCCCAGGGGGCTACGAAGACTTTTATGGCGGGGGGATCGAGAACTTTCCGCGCTTCCTGGAGAATTGGACGGGCGAGAAGCTCAAGTACGTAGGAGCCCTGGTGTCCATCCACATCAGCCAGCACGCGGTCGGAACGTGGAGCGACCGCCCCTACAGCCCGCCTCGGCGAGATTGGAGCTTCGAAGTGAGGTTTGAGGATCCGCAGAATCTGCCACCCGGCACCCCGGTGGTAGGCAATATCATCCAGACGGCCTTCCGGCCGGTATATTAGGCGTCAACAGTCTTTACACCATGCGATGGCCACCGGTAGCGGTGACAAGACGCCGGGTCTGCGAGCCCGGCAGCTACACCGTGTCCCGCCGTTTTCCTTATGTATTGACCGGTGATCTGGATCAGGTGCTTGTAGTGATCCCCGACACAGCCAAGAAGGGTCCAAAAGGCGAGATTACAATCGACAAGAAGTGTTAAGAATCGCGACACATACTTGGCGTCTCACCATTGCCTAGAGTGTCATGAGTTGCAAATTGAAGGAAGGATGCCAGCGTCCATATGCCTTCGATGATTAGAGTGTGCAGCTATAAGTTGTTTCCGGGTAAGGGGATAGACGGATATTCCGCGGTCACTGGGGCCGTGGCACACGGGTTGCGATTGATTGGCGAAGGTGGGCTATGAAGCCCATTGAAGTTCGCTTGTCGGAAAAGAGCAAACCACGGGTAACCGTGGGACGCAAAGCCACAGATCGCTGTAGGGACGGCGATGGCTGGGTTGCCGAGGCAAGGCAGATGACATCACAGGGCAGCACCTCGGCACCTCCGGCTGCGAATTCCAACAGTAGAGATCCAGATGGATCGAGGGTGGGATGGTACCCACCGTCATTTAGCGGCTCGAGATGCGGGCTGGTGAGGCAGTTATGAAGAACCGAGACGGATTTGCACTAGAGGCGACGCTCTTTGTGCTGGTGCTGATGTCTGTACTCATGCTGAGCGCGTACAGCAGCGCCGCGATGGCTACGCGGTCGTCCAACCTCGACTATCGCGCGTCGCGGGTGTCGTATGCGGCGGAGGCCGGAGCGGACGCCATCATGGCTCAGCTGGCCGACGCGCTGGAGGACGGCTACCTCTCCGACGAGGAGTTGTACGCTATCACGCCACCCGACGTGGAGGGGTTCACCTTCGGCAGCATTCTCGTTGAGAAAGTCGGTGACGTCGAGGTGGAGACGGTGACGGACGGTCCGTTTGCCGGGCTCTATTCCCTGACTCAGAAGGTCCAGATCACATCCCAGGCGGAGGATCCGATGGGGAACACCAGCGCGGTGATTGTGTCCGCCAAGGCGCAGGCATTCCCCGTCTTCCAGTTCGGTGTGTTCTTCGAGAAGGATCTCGAGGCCACCAACGGCCCGTCGATGACTTTTGCGGGCTGGGTGCACTCCAACGGCAACATCTATCTCAGCTCGAACAATGCGTGGTACAAGGACAGGGTGACCACACCCAACAAGGTGTTCCACGACCGGAAGGACAACCACGACGTCAACAGCGGTGTATACATCGCCAACGCCAGCGCCGTCGACGTCCAACTAGATTTCGATAGCCGCACGCATCCAAATCCGGCGGCATTCCGCGCCGAGAGCGATGCCAAGTTCGATAACCGCCTCATGACAGACGCCTATGGTGTCGATTCCCTGGCGCTGCCGTTGCCCCCTGGGGTGCCCGCCTACGAACTTCTCCTTCCCCGGGAAGCCAGCGACACTCCCCAGGAGCGGCAGGCGAAGTTCGCGTGGAAGGCCGACATGTCCGTGAAGGTCGACCTCACCGACATCCGTACCACGGCCGAGTTCTGCGGAGGCGCCACGGAAGCCAGCGAGCTGCCGAACTGGGTAAAAGACAACCCCGGCGTCTCGGGAAACAAGCCCGTGGTGCCGGGCCAGAAGATCAACTTCAAGATCGGCCCGAACTGCGGCGGCGCCGCCGGGTACGAGATCGAGGCCAAGGGCTATGACTCCGGCGGGACAGAGGTCTTCGTGTCCGTGCAAACCCCCGGCTCATGCACTTTCGACCTCACGATTCCGGCCAACGTCGATCAGCTCGTGATTATTGTCAAAAATAATCCGGTCTACGTCGGCGAGGCGTATTGGGAAGACCTCCAAAGTCTTGGAACTGTGGACACCACGCCCTATCCGAACATCACCGTGACGCGGCCGGCCGGCTTCACGGTTCCGACCCCTGCCGAGCTGTGCGATATGCTGAGCTGGAACTGGTCGGCATTCTACGAGGGTCGCGAACAGAACGTGGTGGACATGCTCGATGTCGACATCGGTCTCCTCAATATCTGGACGAACGGAGATCCTCTGAAAACCACCAGCACCTATTACTTCGAGTTCGTCGTTCCCGACAATGCTCTCACCGGATGGACGGCGGCCGAGAAGGCTATGTTGTCCGATAACACGCTGAACCCGGCGGTGCGGTTGAAGAACGGCCGTACGCTGCCCAACCCGTTGACCATTGCCACCCACTACCCGCTCTACGTGCAGGGTGACTACAACAAGCTTTCGTGGAAGCCCTCGTCTGTCGTGAGCGACGCGATTTCGATTCTCTCCAATGCCTGGGACGATGCGGACCACCAGGCTCAGGTCATCGTCAAGCCCAACGCGTCCCCCACGGAGGTGTACACTGCTATCTTAGCCGGGCAGTCGGCCACCCCATGCGACCACGAGGACGCGGGATGCGCGGGGGGGTATACCGATTTCTACGGCGGCGGGATCGAGAACTTCCCGCGCTTCCTGGAAAATTGGTCGGGTATCACGTTAAAATACGTAGGGGCGCTGGTCTCGATTCACGAGAGCGTGATCGCGGTTGGCACATGGAGCGGTCGTCCGTACAGCCCGCCCAGGCGTGATTGGAGCTTCGACACGCGCTTCGGGGACCCGACGAACTTGCCACCGGGAACGCCAGTGGTCGGTAACGTCATCCACACGGCCTTCAGGCCGGTGTACTAGGAGAACCACGTGACCGTTGCTTCCTCGCTGGGGCTGCAACCGCGCCGCCGCTGCTCCGGACGGCGCGGTTTCAGCCTTATCGAGCTGCTGACAGTGATCACGGTCATAGGCATCATGGTGACGATCGCGCTGCCCTACATGCGGGTGAGTCCGCAGACGAAAGTGAGATCGGCGGGGAGGGATCTCGTGCGGTATTTGGAGGTCGTCCGTACGCGGGCACTGGCCACCAAGAAGAATGTGAGATTGACGCTCGATTTAGCGGACGATTCGTACACGGCGTACCTGGACGACGACGGGGACGGGACGTTCGGTCAGACAGTAGCGGAATCACAGGCGGTGGGTATCGGCACCAGGCGCTTGAGGACCGGGACCCTTTTCGGAATGGGGAACGCCAGCGAGTTACCCAATTACCCGGGCGCCGGGCCGGTCACGTTTGCCGGCAACCGGGTGGAGTTCAACACCCGTGGTGTTACGATCCCCTTCGGCGTTCGCGGGGTGGTGTACATCATGTATAGAGACGATCCCAACGCCGTGGCCGCCGTGTCCGTTTCGGGCTCGGCGTCGTTCAAGGTCTGGGATTACAGAGGCGGAGCTTGGCAATGAGACGCGAAGACGGTTTCACGATCATTTCGGTTCTGGTGGCCATCGTGCTGCTTTCGATAGGCATCTTGGCGTTGTCGCGCAGTGGTACTCAGGCCATGGCGGCACAGACGCTGGCCGGAAACCGTACGACTGCCTTGGCCATCGGCAGGGCGTACATGGAGGCCGTCCGGAGCCGCCCGCCCGCCCAGGTACAGTCCGAGTCTCCGGTCAAGGTAGATGAAGCCGGCACCGTCAATCCCAACGGTGTGTTTACCCGGTCCGTCGCGGTCACAGACGTTCGTCACAATCTGAAGGAGGTCCGGGTGATCGTAGGGTTTCCCCGGTCCAAAGTGCCTATCGAGCTTCTGACCTTGGCGTACGTGGGCACGTTCTAGGGGGTGCGTATGCTGCGACAGCTCCAAGAGCAGCGGGGTTTCACGCTCATCGAACTCTTGATTTCGTTGGTGGCGGGATTGGTCGTTCTCACGGCCTCGATGTCGTTTGCTGTGACCACGATGCGCAGTGTCGGGGGCAACGAAATCCGCGAGGACGTCCAGCGCAACGCTCGCTTCATCGGCTTGTCCCTCGAGCGCGACGTACAGTTCACGGGTGTGGGGATCGCCAGTCTTCCCTGGTGGGGCTCCCTCGCGGTTTACAGCGACACGATCGCCGTCCTCAGCGTTCCGTTTGATCCCGACGAAGCGCTGATACACAACCTCATCCCAGGAGCAGGTGCGACGGACCCCATGCCATCCGGCGGGACCTGTGGTGCGAGATGTCTCAACCTCAACAAGGTCAACGGAAAGTACGACCTGAAGGCCGGCGACCTGGCACGCTTGCAGATCCAGGGGGAACGGCGTCTCATCGTCGTCCAAAGCGTTCAACCGGGGGGTGGATCAGGCGACTTCAGGCTGAACTTCACGTCCGACGCGGCCCTGTTCGGTTACCCCGCCGGATTGACGGGTGACGTGCGCCTGACCACGACGGGCACCATCGTTCAAAAGCTGTCTCACGTGCTTTACTACGTGAACGACAAACAGCAACTCGTCCGGTCGGACCAGTTCGACGCCAGCGGTGTCCCGCAAGAAGCTATCCTCGCGGACGGCGTGCAGTCCTGGGAAGTAACCCTGATCTTCACCGACGGGGATGAGGCCGATGCGGCGAATTCCAATGATACGGATGGGACCAACGACTACGACGACATAGTCAGCGTGCGTATCCTCGCGACATTGGCGGCTGACGATCCGGACCCGAGGGTCAACAAGGGGGTGCTCTACACACGAAACTACGAGTGGATGTTCGCTCCCCGAAATCTGACGTACGAGCGGAACCGTAAGAACTGAGGCTGGCGTGCGCCCGATCCCTTCGATACATGAGAGCCAGCCAGAACTGTGGTGCTATTCACCGCTGAGATCGCCGAGGGCGCAGAGATGAACGGGGTGAAGGAGCTCACAATGGGCATCCGGCGCCTCGTCCATGAGCTTCCAGAATAATCTCTGCGATCTCCGCGCGCTCGGCGGTGAATACGTCACCGCAATTACGACCCAGAGTACTAGCGATACAGCAAGTTTGATTTCTGCCAGGTAATCTTGCCCGCCAGAACGGCGCCAAGAAAACGGTTGGTTGCGTTCAAGACGGCAAGGGGAGCCGCCTCGAGGGGATTCTCGTCGTCGATCACGCAGAACCCCACCATGTGTCGGACCTTCCCGTCGTAACGCACGGCAACGGCGACAATCACCGCGGCTTCATCGAAAACCCTCACCGGCTTGATATCTACGAGTTCAAACGCCTTGAGGCCGGCGTCAACCGAGCGCCTAATGGCCTCCACCGTGGCCTGGGCGGCAGCGCGGAGCTTTCCCGCTCCCGAGTCCGGTCCCTCCGCGCTCGCGACGGTCGTCTGTCCGGCACGGCGTTCGAGTTCCACACGTGCCCGGCAACTGCACCCGGGCAGCTTGGTGAATGACAAGCCGACGTATTTCAAACGTTGATGTTTGCCGTCTTCGAGGCTGACGAACTCGAGGCGGGGCCCC
>FXBF010000897.1_pt1 | contig 10406 bp, 8 predicted proteins | sample 5335321 | NCBI WGS metagenome assembly FXBF01 (sample SAMEA103928391, study PRJEB20085) | sediment metagenome | isolation source: sediment | reverse complement strand
TCTTGCGGTCACCGACAACGGATGGGAGTGGCGCATCGTCGGCGCCGACCCGGCAGGCCTCGGCCGTACCGTGTGGTACGGGGGTAGCCCCCGATTCGTTGCGATCATCGGCGCCGACTGGCAGTCGACGGATGGCGGAACCAATTGGCCGGCAACACCGCTCGCCACGAACGCCGACAGTGTGCACATCTACACGGTCAACCCGGCGGCGGGTGCGGGAGCGATCGTCGGGATTCCTCGCTCCACCTACGTCGAATCGCCCTTCGGTCATGTCCGTGTCGCCAAGACCATGGAGAACCGCAGCCCCGCCAACACGGTCGAGGCGTTGAAGATGGAGACCGGGCTGCCGATCGAGGGATACGTCCACACCGGCATGGGCTCGATCATCGGTGGTGGTAATCCACCGCCGGGGTTCACCGACCTCGTCGATGCCTACGGTGGTTTCCCGTTCCTCGTACCGTACGACACGTTCGGCGCAACCAAGGGGGACACCTTCGTAAACGGATACGAGGCACAGTCGATTGCCAGAGAACGCATGACGCTGCCCCACGGCGGCCCGGACCGAACCCTCGCCCAGGGGCTTCTCATGAAGTCGGGCCTGGCAACGATCAAACCGCTCGGGATCCTCGAGATGCCGAACCTGCTGTCGATCATGGACGGGTACGTGAACACGAACCTCTCCGTCGATGACCTGCTCACGCTCGCTGCGACCCTCTACACGGTCGACCCGGGCCCCATGCCGACACTGACCCCCCAGGATCTAGCGAACGCCGGGCACGTTTCGGGTGCAACGATCAACGAAAGCCACGGCCCGTACAACCAGAACAAGGGCACACTGCCCAACGTCATCATCAAAGGCTGTACGTTCACGCCAGACCAAAAGACGTTCGGCTATGACCTCGAATCCCGCAACTACGCCGCGTTCATCGATCTCCAGGACGGGATCTTGAGCTCCACACCCTGGGCCTGTGACGACGGCTCCTAGAAACAACTGCGGCGCTCACCAGGTACCCTGCGGTAGGTCATTCGCGAGGTGTTGGGCATGTGGAAACCGGTAGTCGTCGCACTGATGCTGCTCGTTGCGGCGTGCTCACCGACGACCGCATCCGCAACGACCACCACCGAAGCGCTGCCCACGACTTCCAGCGTTGCACAGACAGTGACGACCGCTGACGGCCCGACGACCACCACCGCACCGGCAACAACAACGACGGTCGCGGAGCCAACGACAACAACCGAGTCGCCAACGACAACGACGACCACGAAGCCGCCGTCAACGACGACCACAATCACGGCACCCGAGGGCAACGAACCACCGACGATCGAGATCATCTCGCCCGCAGCGCTCTCAGCACACACGGCTTCGTACGACGCAGATCGCGACGATTTCGGCGCCAACGTTGCCCTGTCTGCGATCGCCACCGACCCAAACGATGACGACGTGACGGTCACCTGGTCCTCGAGTACCCAGGGCGGCCTCGGCACCGGCGAGTCGATCGTCGCCTTTCTCTCGACGGGCGGCTCCGACGCCTCCCAGCCCATCATCACTGCAACAGCCACCGACCAATGGGGCGCATCGACGTCGGTGTCCGTCCAGATCATCGTCTGGATCCCCTCCGACGCATAGCAAGCAGCCTGTATCTCAGGTTCGGTCCCGTGCAGAAGCCACAGTCGACCACTAGAAGCCGGATCTCCCTCGAGCAGAGGGCAGGCGAACTTACGAGCCTCGAGGGTGTTGCCGGTTGATACCTGTGCATCGGGCTCAGCCGTCGCCGGCCGAACGCGAGGAGACCTCTCGTGGTTCGCTTGCCACCGATACGACGGGGTAAGCAATACCATCGCCCAGTCAAGCCGAGGAAAGTTCAGTGGCCAGGATTAGGACAGCGTTGATGGTCGCGGTCATGGTGGGGATCGCGAGCCTCGCTAGTGTCTCGGTCGCTGAGTCGGCCTCAAATGCGACCGACAGTTTCGGCCTGGTTGACCCCTCTACGGGGATCTGGCGCCTGTATGAGGGCGGTCAGCAGGTCACACAGTTCTACTTCGGGAATCCCGGCGACTACCCGTTCATGGGTGATTGGGACTGTGACGGTATCGACACCCCCGGTCTGTACCGGCAATCCGACGGTTACGTCTACTTGCGGAACTCGAATACGCAGGGCGAAGCGAACATCTCGTTCTTCTTCGGGAACCCCGGCGACGTCCCCATCGCAGGCGATTTCAACGCCAATGGGTGCGACACCGTCTCGATCTACCGTCCCGGCGAGGCACGGTTCTACATCATCAACGCGCTCGGCACGAACGATGGCGGCCTCGGAGCTTCCGAGTTCTCGTTCCTCTTCGGCAACCAGGGCGACAAGCCCTTCGTTGGCGATTTCAACGGCAACGGACAAGACACGATCGGGTTGCACCGAGAGTCGACGGGACTCGTCTACTTCCGCAACACGAACACTCAGGGCAACGCCGATAATCAGTTCATCTTCGGCGACCCCGGCGACCGGCTGATCGCAGGCGATTGGAACGGCAACGGCGTCGACAGTCCCGGCGTGTTCCGACCATCCAACACAACGACATATCTCCGCTATGAGAACAGCCAGGGGAACGCCGACGAATCATGGAATGTCGGAGAGAGTTCCTGGCTGCCGGTCGCCGGAAGGTTCGGGTCCGCTCAGACACCGCCGACCGTCGATATCACCTCCCCGGAGAACGGAGACGTGTTGGTGGCGACCTTTGACACTGACCAGGGCACCTTCGGCGCATATGTCACTCTGTCGGCGAACGTAACCGACCCGGACGGTGACGACACGGCCATCACGGTCACATGGTCGTCGAGCACCAACGGTGCCCTCGGTACCGGGAACCCGATCGTTGTATTCCTTTCGTCCGGTTGCTGCGCCAGCGACCAGCCGACGATCACGGCAACAGCCACCGACGAGGGGGGCGCATCAACATCGGTATCGGTCGTCATCACTGTCTGGATCCCATCCCAGTAACCACGTCGCCCGTTCACTCCAGGAGGACGTGCAAGATCTCGCTGACGCAAGGGACAGCATCGAACTCAGCGCCACACCCATCATCGGATTCATCTTCAACAGGGCATCAACGAGGGACACGGCCGACCGCCACGGCTACGGCTATAGATCTGTCACACCGCCAGTTGTTTGGCGTACAACTTCGCGTACAGGCCCTCACCACTGGCGAGATCGGTATGAGTACCTTCCTCGACGATCTGGCCACCTGCGATGACGACGAGCCGGTCGGCGTCGATCACAGTTGAGAGCCTGTGGGCGATCACGACCGTCGTGCGACCCTCCATGAGCCTGGCGAGGGCTTCCTGGACGAGGCCCTCGGATTCCGCATCGAGTGACGAGGTTGCCTCATCGAGGATGAGGATGCTCGGGTCTGCAAGGAGAGCACGGGCGATGGCGACTCGTTGGCGCTGGCCTCCCGAGAGCTTCACACCTCTTTCCCCGACGATCGACTCGTACCCATCTGGGAACTCTGCGATGAACTGGTGCGCATTCGCCGCCGTACAGGCCTCGATGAGCTCTTCGTCGGTGGCGTCCGCTCTAGCGACGCGGAGGTTCTCCGCAATGGTGCCCGAGAACAGCTGCACCTCCTGGGGCACGGCAGCCATGCGTCGACGCAGATCTTCTACCGGGTAGGACCGCACGTCGAGGCCGTCGACGGACACCGTGCCGGCTTTCACATCGTAGAACCGCGGGATGAGCTGGACAACGGTCGACTTGCCCGCGCCCGACGGACCGACAAGTGCGACCACTTCCCCTGGAGCCACATCGAGATCGATGCCGTGGAGCACCCCGACATCGCGTGAGGCATACGCAAAGTCGACGCCGGCGAACCGCACAGATCCGACGGGCTCCGGCAGCGTGGCATCGGAGTCCGCGAGTCCAATCTCCGGCGCCTCTTCGAGGAGTTCGAATATCCGCTGCGAGGCGCCAAGAGCTTCCTGGATCTCGCCGTAGAGCCCGGTGAACGCACCGATCGCTCCGGCGATCGTCAGCGTGTACAGCAGGAACGCTACGAGTTCACCAGGAGTGAGGGATCCCGATAGGACAAGCCGTCCACCTGCCCACAACACCACGGCGAGGGTTGAGAATCCGACGAAGCTCACGAGCGGCCCGAACAGGGCCCGTGTTCTGGCCCGGCGGTAGGCAATCCGGTACGCCTCGGTCACTTCCCGGTCGTAGTCGTGCGAGATGCGGTCCTCTGCGTTGAACCACTTGACCACCCGCACCGCCGTGATCGCTTCCTCCGCCAGGCTGTTGGCGACGGCGAGCTGGTCGTGGTACCCGGTCGACATGGTGCGAAGCCTGCGCCCGAACATGGCCGCAGCGATGATGATGATCGGCACGAAGGTGAGCACGCTCAGCGAGAGCACGGGGCTCACGAAGATGATGAGGACGACCCCACCGACGAGGGTGATCCCCTGAGACAGTGCCCGTCCGAGAGACGCGGACACAACGCTCTGGACGACGAGCGAGTCGCTCGTGAGCCGTGACGTGATGTCGCCCGTCTTGCGCCCGTCGAAGAACGGGACGGGGAGACGCACGACCCTGTCGAACAGCGCACGGCGGATGTCTGCAACGACACCTTCGCCAACGACGGCGAGGTTGAAGGACCGCACGTAGTTGAACACGGCCTGGATGGCGAAAACGATGAGCAGTACGCCTGCGAGCCAGTTGAGCTGCGAGCTGTCGGCCGTGGTGACGTCCGGCAGCGCCGAGTCCACCAACGAACCCATGATCGCCGGGAACACGAGCCCGAGACCGGCAGCGATGACGACGGCCACTGTCCCGACGATGAGTCGCACCCGATACGGCCGTGCGAACCGGAACATCTGCCCGAGCTGCGTGAACTGCTCCCGCAAAGGCCTCTTGGTGGTCCCCTCCATGAACGTGATGCTAGGCAGCACCACACCACGATCCCCTTTTCAAGGGGGATGGCAGAGCGAGGCACGAGCGACTAGGGGGATCTGCGACAGCCAATCCGATTACCTGCGACCCAACTGCCTTCGGTCTCCCCTCGACGGTCATTCGTCTACTGTTGCCACATGGCTGCTCCGCATCCGGTGTTACTGCCCTTGATCCGTGGAGACGAGATCCCTCCCGGTACGAAGATCACGCCTGAGATCGTTGCCTCCGCCGAGGAACACCGCGTGGCGGCGCTCGCCGACCATCAGGCCGCTCGCCGCGGGATCGACATCGGCACCGACCTACGCACCCGTCTCGCCATGTCCGCTTTGGCGGTCGTCGCAGAGAATCAGGCGGCTGAGAACACCGCGTCGGGGGTTCTCGCAATCGCCGATGACCTCGGGATCGAGGTCGCCATCTTCAAGGGGATCGCCACGGGACGCCAGTTCTACGCAAGTCCATCACTGCGCCCCACCATCGATGTCGACGTCTTCGTCAACCCCGCACAGGCCGGGCGCATCGGCGAATTCTTCGCCGCGCTCGGCGGGTCTGACACCGACAGACGGGCCATCGACGCCATGGTGGTAGAGGGACGGGTCTTCGAACACTCGATACCCTTTGTCGGCACCGACGTTGACCTGCACCGCGACCCGATCAACATGGTCCTGCCCACGATCGGTGAGCAGGACCTCTGGGACACGACCATCGAGATCGAGCTCGCCAACCGAGTACGCACCCGCACACTCGATCTCGAGTGGTCGATCCTCCAGGCGCTCCTCCACGCCTTCAGGGACAACTTTGCAGATCTACTGCACGTCTTCGATCTCGACCTCATGTTCGACACCGACCCTGACTGGGACCGCATCGCCGCCATCGCCGCCGCCGAAGGTTGGACAGATATCACTCGTTTCGCCACAGCCTTCGTGTGTGATGTCCTCGCACGTCCCACGCCATTGCCGCGGAGAGTCACTCGCTCGAGCCTCATGTTCATCAGACGAGTTTGGAGAGACGATCTACTCTTGAGAGGCGAGGACAGCGTCGTAGCCTCCATGCGTCGCCAAACAGCGCTGAGCATCCTCACCTCAGGCAGGCGAAGGGAACTCGTATCTGCGTACACCCGACGTATCGCACCGCCGCGCAGCGTGATCGAGCTTCGGTCGGAGCTATCCGATGATGCATACCCTGTGGCGTTGTACCGGTGGCGGAAGAACCAGCGACGGGCAAACATCGATATGAAGCGGTCTGACTCTGCGATGGCACGCCGGGTCGACGACGAGACACAGGCCAGGCACGACATCGACGACCTGACCACCCAACTCACCGACGCCGGGCTTGTGAAGCAATAGTCGTGTGCCGCCGATCATGAACCCGCCGGCGGACGGCCCGATTCCGGCGACGTCGAGTGTTGGCCGCCTCGCCTCCGTTCCGCCACGGGCCGACAATCCCTCTCGATACGATTCCAGGAGATGGGTTGCCGAGATCGACAAGGTCGCGTTCCGACCTCGAACACCCTCATGCCTGGACCGTTCAGTGTTTCTATGGTTCGTGTTGCGCATCAACGGCATCGAAGGCGAACTGCGCATCGGTGTCGCCCCCAACGCGGATACGATCGACGGCCACGCGTGGGTGGAACACGACGACGTCGTGATCAACGACGAACCCGACATCGCACAGCGGTTCGCAGTCTTTGATGACGACCCGATCAGGTTGGTGTTCTCGTGACGTCTCGATACGTCATCGGAGGAGTCGGGTTCACAACCACCGAACCCCTCCCCGATCTGGCCGCCACGGGCTACGCGGACCTCGACGTTGATGTCATCTTCAGCGACCGGCTGCCCGACCGCAACACTCTGCCCGGGCCACAAGGAACATGTGGCTCCTTCGACTTGGACGGCAACGCACTTGTTCTTGTCGACCAGGGTGACGTCACTGCCAATGCGTGGCTGCTGCGCCAGATGGCGCCGATAGTCTCGTCGGTCGCTCATCGTCTCGTCCTCCACGCCAGCGCGGTGCAGGCGCCTCGAGGCGTCATCGCCTTCGTCGGTGGCAGCGGTGCGGGAAAGAGCACACTCGCACAGGCCTTCCCGAACCCCGTCGCCGATGACCTCGTCCCTGTCCGGTTCACCGAGGTGGCTCTCACCCCCGCTGTTGACCGGCTCGAGCCGCTCGCAGGTGTGTACTTCCTAGAGCGCCGTGGCGACGAGCTGAACACCGAACAGCTACCAGCATCAGCCGCTCTCGATATGCAGATCATCAACGGGTTCGGTGAGCACAGCGACCCCGACACCTGGGCGTTCCAGTTCGATACCTACCACCGGCTCGCCGCAGCGGTCCGCCACTACATCCTCACGATCCCCGACGGTCTCTCAGCCCTGCCCCAGGTCGTGGAGCACATAGCGCAAGGGCTCGAAGACGGAGACATCTCATGAGCGGTCCTGCGGTCACCATCGACTGGGAGCGACCTTCGAACCGGATGCGGTCGCGAAGATGTTGACGCCGACGCCACACCGCGCAGCCGGCCGTGTGCGAACGACGACTGGCTGTATTCTGAAGCCGTGACCATGCGACGACGACATCGCAGGCCGGCGATCCTGCGCACAGGCGCGACCTGCGCTCGAGGGATCTTGTGAAACGCTCGAGTTCGGCCATGGCGAAACTCGTCGATGACGAGATCGTCATACTCGACGTCGGTTCGGGCCAGTTCTACGGGATCAACGACGTAGGCGCTTTCATCTGGGAGCTTCTCGAGAGCGAAGTCACCATCGAAGAACTCGTCGACGCTGTGGCGACGAAGTACAGCATCAGCAGCGATACCGCCCGGGCAGACATCGATGAGCTTGTCCAGCAACTCGTCGACTCTGACCTGGTCACGGAATAGCAATGAGCTCACCATCGCCACGCATCGTGCGGCGCGCAGTAGCCAGCGCCAGGATCGTGAACCGGCTTCTTTCCGGTATCTCGGCTCTGCACGGAGGCTTCTGGCTCGGGTTCCTCGACGACCGAACAATCGCTCAATCGACCGAAGAGTTCTACGCAAGCCACGACCAATTCCTCAGCAGCGACCACAACCTCTCCGGCCTCTACATCTGGGAGCAAGAGTCCATAGCGAAACACGCACCCGCTTCTGGCCGGGTTCTCGTCCCCGCGGCCGGGGCGGGGCGCGAGGTCATCGCCCTAGCGTCGATGGGCTACACAGCTACCGGGTACGACCCATCACCAGACCTCGTTGATGTCGGCACCGAACTGATCGACCATGTCGGGTCGGACGCCGCGCTCCTTTTGTCCCGAGGCAACGATCTTCCACACGATCTCGATCCACCTTTCGACTGGATCCTGTTTGGGTGGGCCGGAATCAACCACATCGCCGGCAGGTCACACCGTGCATCCGTTCTCAGGTCGCTTTTCGAGGTTCTCGAGCCTCACGGTGTACTGATCGTCTCTTTCAACGATCGGAGTCCCGATAGCCGCCACCTCGAGGTTGCACGGAGGGTTGCAGCCTGGATCCGCAGACTCCGCCGAGCGCCCGACCCGGTGGAACTCGGAGACATCTTCAACGGCTCATTTCTTCACCTGTTCACGTTCGATGAACTTGGTAGGGAACTCGCGGCGACCGGATTCACAGAGATCGATCGGGTCACATCGCCCTTCCCCGTCATCGTCGCCCGGAAACAATGAACCTGATGCGATCACGCCGATGAAGACGAGACTCGATCGTCGCTTCTGCAGATCCGGCACAAACAGGATCGAGTCCTAGTGGGTGGTATCGCTGCTGCGATCGACTGGCAGCATCCCGTGGAATCTGGCTTGCTCCACACGATGATGGACGTGGTGCCGCACCGCGGCACAGCGAGCATCCGGCAATACACCAGCGACCACGCCCATCTCGCAGAGGCCCGTACCAATGCCGAACCAGACTGGGAGATCGTCACCGATGCGGGCATCACGATCATCGGTGACTTTCGCCTCTGGAACGAGGAGCAACTGCGGGCCGTCGCCGGCGGCAGTGCAACAACAGCAGGCATGAATGATCGACGACTCGTGCTCGCTGCCTACCGCCGAGCGGGTTGGCGGCGGACGCTGGAGGCGCTCGACGGCGACTTTGCGTTCGTCATCTGGGATTCCGAACGGCGGTCGCTGCTCGCCGCACGCGACCGCTTCGGCGTAGTCCCCTTGTTCTATCAGCGAACACCGACCGGTGTACGCATCGCTACCGAGCCGAAGCAAATTCTCGTTGTGTCCGAACGTGTGAGCCCCGATCGGCGAGCAATCGCCGACTTCCTATCAGACCGCCGAACATGTGAGCGCGACACCTACTTCGACGGTGTCCATCGCTTCCTCCCTGCAGAGGCGCTGGAGGCGACAGACGGAACGTTTGCACAGCGCCGGTACTGGAATCCGGAACCCGTCGCAGACCTCGGCATCACACGATCCGATGTTCCCGGTGTCTACCGCGAACACCTCACCGATGCGGTCAAGCGACGTCTCGACACGTCCACGATGACCATCAGCCAGCTCAGCGGCGGCTTGGACAGCACATCAATCGCAGCGTCGGCACAGGTGCTCACGGGCCGGGGCTTCGATGCCGGCCGCTTCGCCACAGTGTCCTACGTCGTCCCCGGCAGCACAGTCGACGAGTCGAGATGGATCTCCGAGATTGTTCGGCGGCAGCCGTTCGCTCATCACGCGTTCGTACCCCGGCTAGAGAGCATCGATGCTTTTCGAGACGACATGTGGCGGATCGACGGACCGTTCGTGATCCCGAGTCGTGACTTCTACGTTGAAACAGCGAACTACGGTAAGCGCTTGGGCGCAGATCTGTTGCTCACCGGAAGCGCCGGAGACGACGTCATGGATGACCACGATCTCATCGTGGACATGCTGCTCCAGGGATCCCTGAGCCGGGCGTGGAAGACCCTTCGTGCGACCGCCGCGTGGTCGCATGTTCCGACCCGCAAACTCGCCGCACGCACCCTGAAAGCGGCCACACCTCGAAAGACGAAGGACGCGATTCGGCGCTTTGTGCCGTTGAGAGCCACCAATCGCTCCGGTCTGTTGTCTGACGACCTGAACGCGTTCGCCATAGACAACCCCTGTTGCGAGCCCGAACTGCCTATCGGTTTCCCTTCCACTACCCAGGCCGGCGTTGTCATCGGCACCCGGTCCAGGAGCCTCGTCCAGGTGAACGAAGCGATGGAGGCGCATGCTGCAGGGTCCGGGATGGGCGTGAGCCATCCCCATCTCGACAGGAGACTCGTCGAGTTCGTCGCTTCGATTCCGATCGCCCTGCGACCAGCGGACGGCCGGACGAAGACCATCGTGCGTCAGGCCTACCGCGGCCTTCTGCCTGATTCCGTCGTCGACCGCACATCGAGCACCCACGCCGATGACTACATGGTCGACCTACTGATCGAGACTGCACCCGCGTTCACCGAACGATTCCCCTCGGTGACCGAACGCGCAGCCCCGTTCATCGAC
>FXBF010000896.1_pt1 | contig 10409 bp, 10 predicted proteins | sample 5335321 | NCBI WGS metagenome assembly FXBF01 (sample SAMEA103928391, study PRJEB20085) | sediment metagenome | isolation source: sediment | reverse complement strand
TTATAGTTGTCCCAGAGCTGGTCGAGCAGTCGGGTCGTCGCACTACGGTCTTCATCTGACATGTCCGTCCGCATATAGGGCTCGACGAAAGACTTATGCGTTCCGACCCTGAAGATGTTCCAGTCGATCCTTAGCTTATCGATCGCCTCTTTGAAATAGTTTCGATAAGCACCAAAGCCCGGCAGAATCAAGAGTCCATCCGGGTGCATATATACTTCATCCGCATGCGACGCCAGGTAATAAGCCTGTTGACTGTAAAAGTCCGCGTTTGCAATGACCGGCTTGCCGGTCGCACGAAATTCATCCAGTGCTACGCCTATTCGGTACAGCTTGCTTAAGCCGCCGCCGCGGAGACGACGCAGATCGAGTACCACTGCCTTGACGCGTGAATCGTCTTTCCCGTATTCCAGGCCATCAACGATATCCTGCACCAGGGTCTGCTTGTCTTCTTCGCCCAGAAGACTTGCGATCGCCCGGTCATAAGGATCGCCCGTTAACTGCTCGACGAGTGCACCATTCGGCCGAATAACAAGTGCGGCTTCGCTGGGTAGCCGCGGTGTCGTCGACGAAACAGCGCTAATTACGATCGAAAAAATAAACAACAGAACCAGCAGGTGAAGTACCTTGCGGACGCCATCGACCCCGGTCCACAATGCAGACAGGACTCTCATCACGATCGCACGCTTACTCATTCTCTACTCCAATACGGTTAGTCAGAGACCAAAAACAGTGATAATTCCGGCCAGAACATGATCAGGATAACCGATAACAGAAGAATCATCAGGAACGGAAATGTCGCTGCATAGACCGTCATTATCGACTTCTCGAATCTGTAGCTGGCAATAAAAAGATTCAAGCCCACAGGCGGCGTCAGGTATCCCAATTGCATGGCGGCGAGAAATATGATCGCCAGGTGCACCTCATCAACGCCATACTGTGCTGCGATCGGAATAATCAAAGGTACCACTAATACGATAGCAGAGAAAATATCCAGAATCGCGCCAAGAATCAGCAGGAATATGAGCAGAATTACGAGGAACGTTGTCTTGCTTGATACCAGTTCGGCGACGAACGCCAGCAACTTTTGCGGAATTTCTGCATCGATCATGTAATTCGTCGATGCAAGCGATGCGCCGATAATGATCAGAATCCCGCCTACCAATAACATGGACTCACGCATGATCCCGGGTAATTCTTTCAATTTTATTTCGCGAAGGATGACAACATCGATAAAAAGCACATACGCCGCCGTAATGGCCGCCGCCTCGGAAACTGCAAAAAAACCGGAATAGATACCGCCAAGGACAATGATCGGCAGCGGTATCTCCCAGATCGATTCGCGCACCGCTGCCCCTGCTTCCTTGAACGAAAACGATTCCAATGGTTTTCGATTGTCCCGATTTACCCACAGACTATAGCCTGACAGCATGAGGAGCATGACAAGCCCCGGCACGAGCCCGGCGCGAAATAAATGATCGATAGAGACCCCGGAGATCACACCGTAAAGAATTATCGGCAGGGACGGGGCGAACAGGAGACCGAGACTACCCGAGGAGGTTACGAGCCCAAGGCTAAAGTTATCCGGATACCCGTCGTGCTGGAGCGCCGGATAGAGGATGGCACCCAAAGCAATGATTGTGGCGCCGGTCACACCCGTAAACGCCGTGAAGAACGCACAGGCCGCCAGTGCGACTATCGCCAGCCCGCCGGGCATCCATCCGAGTATCGCTCCCGTCAGTCTAACCAGGCGCTTTGGCGCGCCGCTTTTGCTCAGGAGGTATCCGGCGAACGTAAACAACGGAATAGCTGACAGGAACGGCATGCTGCCGATCCCGAGAATTTCCAGCGGGACATTCATGAGATCGGTACCGGTACCCAAATATCCGAGCATCGCGCTTGCAGCGATAATGGTGAACAGAGGCGCACCGAGTATCGCCAGCAAAACGAGGATGATACTCAGGATAATCACTGGGTCTCAGAAAGGCCGTGAGCTGTTTTGAGTTGCATGGCTCTCTTTATCGATGAGAGTGCAAACCGATAGGTCATCAACATGAAGGCGAGCGGCACAATCCCGTGTGCGAGCCAGGCGGGAAAATCAATCAGAACGGTGTCCTGGTACTCGAGTTCAATTTGCAGCCATCGAAACCCGTGCCACGCAACAACGCCACAAATTACGGCGGCAAATATTTCTACCACCAATCGGGTCAAGGAAATCACTTTCTCGGAAAGGGCGTGCGACAGCACATCGATGCGCAGGTGTCGATCGTCGCGACTGGCTGCAATGGATCCAAGCATCGCGATCCACAGGACCAGCAGCTTAATCAACTCGTCTGCCCAGATAATGCCCGTCTCAAATAGTTCGCGTAGCGCAATTTGACCAACCGCCAGGACAATCATGGCCGTTAGTAACAGAACCAGTACGGTGTTTTCCGCCATAGTTCCGAAGCGCTCCAGCTGCTTCAGAAACTTCGAGTCGGGGTCAGGCACTAGTACTCCTGCAAGGTGATATTGATGGGCTCAGCGAATCGTGACGCAGTTGGCCGCAGGGCGCGCCTCGCCGGGAATGGCAAGCCCTTGCCAAGAGGCGCAACACCGCGGACGACTGCTTCACGGCTCGCCCGAAGGGAGCCACCCGAATGATCCAATACGGCGTTGCAGCCCTTGAAAAGGACCCTGTCATTCACTGTGGATCATGCCTTGTCTTGAATCATCCGGGTAGCTCTGAATCAATCAATGTCACCTTGCAGGAGTACTAGGATCCACCGCCTGCCACTGCCTGCTGATTTCGATATTCTTCGATGTAGTGGACGAGCTCTTCATACAACGCCATGGAAAATAAACCCTGCTCACCGAGCTGCCGATTGGTCTTTGCCATGATCCTTCGAATCTTTTCCACTTCGCCGTCAGCGGGCATCACGCTTTGCACACCGGAGTTCAATAATGCTTCTTTCGCGTTCTGATTTTCTTCAGGTTCGCGCCGACTAAACTCAGCGTATATGGCAGTCATAACTTCACGCACGATCTCCTGGTCCCCTTCGCTCAACCGGCCGAATGCTTTTGAATCGATTGCCATCAAGCCCATCGAGAACAGGATCGGCATTTCCGTCAGGTACTTGACTTTCGTATGCCATTGTAAGGCCAGCGTGCCAATGGGAGGAAACGCAATGATGTCAATCAGACCGGTCTGCAAGCCGGTCATCACGTCGGTGATTGGTAAGGTAACCGGAGACAGTCGCAGCGCATCCATTGCTGCATAGCTGATCCTGTCACCCTCCGGTACCCAGACCCTCTTGCCCTTGAGATCATCCAGCCCGCGAACAGGTTCGTTCGACATTAAGTACGCGAAGCCACCGTTAGTGAAGCCGAAACTAATAAATCCAGCTTCTTTCAAACCCTGTAGCAACTTTTCGTCCAGTTTCTCGCGCACATAGTCGATTTCGCCCTGGGACTCAAACAAAAATGGCAGGCCATAAATGTTGACGTCCGAATAGCGATCCTGAAGGTCCGTAGGGGTGAACGCGCCGCCATGCAACTGTTTGGTCCTGATCTTTCGCAAAATCTGTTCGCCGTCTCCCTGGCTGCCGCCGACATACAGTTTCACAATAACTCGACCATCGGTGCGTTCTTTGATTTCCTTAGCGCCCTTGCGCATATCCTGCACCCAAGCAGTACGCTCCGGCGCCACCGTGGCTATCTTGAGTTCGACAGCACCGGTCGATACTGCAAAAAACAGTGTTGTTATGGCAATCACCAACTTGAGTTTGTTCATGCTTGCGTCCGTAAGGAAATTCCGCATTAACCTAAAAATAATCGTCCGCTGATGCCAGCAATTCGGCTGCATTTCTTTGGGCCATCACATTAAGAAGGGTATATCCGGGAACATTGGGGTCGGCAGACATCACCTCATTCAGGAGTCTGTCGTGCAGTTCCCGGTTATAGAGCAGTCGCGCATAGCTTTCCGCATACCAGACTTTGGCCGAAAGGTCCTGTCCGCCCGTCAGCTCTATGGCTCGCTCGAAGTACGCGCGGGCCTCGTCCGGTCTGCCGCCATACTGCTTCGGCCTCAAGGTCAACAAAACACCCAAATACGTATAGACGTCGCTTTCAACGGATGATTCGCTTATTTCCAGATATCGCAATAGCAGCGCTTCGAGTTGCGGCAGCCTTGCCAGTGCATTCCAATCGTCGTTGTGCGCAATAAGGTAGGCAATCGATGCAAATGAATAACCGAAGGTGACCTCGGCATGTTTCGCGGTAAGTCCGCCGAGACTGGCCTCAAACTCGTCGAATGTCGCAGTATTCCAGTCACAACCTTCGCTGTATGAGTAACAAACAGCCCGCTGCGCATAGTCAAGTGCGCGACTGGTTAGCCTTGCCGCTCGCCCTTCTTCATCGGCAAAAACTGCGCCGTAACTGGCATACATTTTCGCAGCAGCCGTCAGCAATTCAGGATCATCAGGACTGCTCTCGAGAATGCTGTCAAGCAGCAACAGGTATGCTGGCGCACCATCGCGCACGAGTTCGGGATCGTTTTGGTTTAGGACGGCGATCGACAAGTTATTCGCGAAGCTACTCGCTGCCGACGATATCAGGGAGGCGCAGCTGGACAGCAACAACCAGGCAGCAAACATGGCTAACTGGCTGATTCGCACACTGATTCCCTGCTTAGTGCTCATACCCCGACAGACCCCTTATGTGCGGGTAGGTTCCGCAGCAAAATCTCCAAGCCCATATTATACGGACACTCAGAGTTTGTTCGGGCGTTTAGAGTGAGACCAAAGTGCGTAAAAATGTGACAGGCATCTCAAAAAAATATTAGATTTTCTCTTTGATCCGCGCCGCCTTTCCGGTTCGTCCGCGAAGGTAGTAGAGTTTCGCGCGACGGACATCACCGCGCCGTTTTACCTGAATGGCGCTGACGCTCGGACTATGGGTTTGGAACACACGTTCCACACCCTCGCCATGAGAGATTTTGCGAACGGTAAAGGATGAGTTAAGGCCGCGATTTCGCTTTGCGATAACGATACCTTCGAATGCCTGCAACCGCTCGCGGCTGCCTTCTTTGACTTTTACCTGAACAACCACGGTATCGCCCGGAGAGAAATCCGGAATCTCCTTATTGATTTGTTCCTGTTCAATTGACTCAATTAGCTTGCTCATCGTTCTCTACCTGCCAGTATCGCTGGCTCTGAATTCATTGCCGAGCCGATCGTTCGTTGCTCGTCCCGGTTCCCTGCTCTTCCAGGAACTCATCGAGCAATTCTTGTTGCTCACGGTCCAGGTTCAATTTTCTCACAAGATCCGGACGCCTCATATAGCTACGACCGAGCGCTTGCTTGTGTCGCCAACGGGCAATCTCTGCATGATCACCCGACAACAACTCCGGCGGCACCTGCCTGCCTTCAATTTCTTCGGGGCGCGTGTAGTGTGGGCAATCCAACAGGCCTTCTGCAAAAGAGTCCTGGGCTGCGGAGTCCTCGTCCCCGAGCACACCGGGTATCAACCTCACTACTGCGTCGATCACGGCCATCGCCGCAATCTCCCCACCGCTGAGTACAAAATCGCCCAGCGATATTTCTTCATCGACCTCCGCCTCAATGAGCCTTTCGTCAATGCCCTCATAGCGGCCTGCCAGCAATATCAGCCCTGGCAATCGAGCCAGTCGCCCGGCGACCGCCTGGTCAAAAACCGCGCCCTGGGGGCTAAGGCATATGACCGGGCAACCAGCAGGCATCGTCTGCCTGGCCTGTCGAATCGCCGCCGCAGCAGGCTCGAATTTCATCACCATGCCAGGACCACCGCCGTAAGGGCGATCATCAACCGTGCGATGTACATCGTCGGTGAAGTCCCTCGGATTCATGCAACCTATGGCCAACAGGCCCCGTTCCGACGCCCGTCCGACAACTCCGTACTCGGCCACAGTTTCGACCATTTCAGGAAAAATGCTGACGATGCGTACCTGCACTACATCAGTCCCATTCCCAATCGACACGGATCTGGCTCTTGGCAAGATCAATATCCAAAATAACTTCACCCATCACGAACGGGATCAGGCGTTCGCCATCCCCATCCACGACCAGCACATCATTCGCACCTGTCGCCATCAGATAGGCCACTCTTCCCAGCGACTGTCCGTCGCGGCGAACGACCTGCAAACCCTCCAGATCCGCCCAGTAATATTCACCGACCCGCGTCTGCGGCAAATCTTCGCGTAGCACAGCGATTTCGACATCAAGCAATTCTGCCGCCGCATCCCGGTCCTCTACCTTGGCCAGTTTTGCGACCACTGACTTGCCGTGCCGTTTGCCGTCTTCCACCGTTACTGTCTGCCAGCTGTCACCACGCTTCAGCAACCAGTTTTGATAGTTGAGAATCGCCTCCCGCGGCTCAGTGTGGGAAAACACCTTGACCCAGCCCTTGACGCCGAAAACTCCTGCTATTCGGCCAAGGACGACTTGGGTCATTTCTTCTCGCTGTCGGCTGCCGCGTCCTTTTCCGATGTCTCGTCTGTGCCAACAGCCTCCTCGGGCTGCTCCTCACTCGCTTCGGCCACGGCTTCTGGCTTGTCATCGCTTGCCTCAGCCTCATCCTCAGCTGCGGCCTCTCCAGCGCTGGTTCCCTCAGCTTTGGCTTCCTCAGCTTCGGCCGGTTCCGCTGCCTCGCTATCGCTCGCTGCGGCAGCTTCCTCGGGTTTTTCGTCGCTCCCCCCGGCTGCTTCCTCTGGCTCGCTATCGCTCGCCGCGGCAACCTCCCCCGGCTTTTCGTCACTCGCCTCGGCTTTTTGCTCGGGCTTTTCGCCGTTCGCCTCGGCAGGTTCCGTTGGCTGTATTCCACTCGCCTCGGCGGCCTGTTCCGGCTCGGCGTCAGCCGTCTCGGCAGCTTCCTCAGGCTTTTCGTCACTCGCCGCGGCAGCTTCCTCAGGCTTGCTTTCGCTTACGGGTACTGCTTTCTTGCGCTTGCGGTCTCGGCCCACTTTGCCCTTATCATTGGCTTTCAGCAGTGAAGCCACGCGGTCCGAAGGCTGCGCGCCCTGGCTAATCCAATACGCAACCCGCTCCACATCGATGCGAAGCTCCTCTTCGTTCCCCTTCGCGACAGGGTTAAAAAAGCCAAGTCGTTCTATATAGCGGCCGTCACGACGGTTACGACTGTCGGTGACCACCAGGTGGTAAAAAGGACGTTTTTTCGCACCTGCGCGCGAAAGACGAATACTGACCATTTCGATTCCGTTAGATTTAGTTACAGGCAGGCGTGCCCACGCTCGGGAGCCGGCCCGAGTAAAGCGCGCATTTTACTCATTTCCCGCTAAATGTGAAGCGTTTTGCCCAATCCGCCCGGGACACCAGGGGGCTCCGTGACGGTAGGTGGGGATTGGCCTTTAGTGACCACGCTGGAAAGAATGCTGCGACCTAACCCCCACCAGGCGGCATCATCCCCGGCGGTAATCCACGCAGCATTTTCTTCATGCCGCCACGGGACATTTTCTTCATCATTCTTTCCATCTGCATATGCTGCTTCAGTAGTCGATTCACGTCCTGCACCTGCATGCCGGCACCATTCGCAATCCGTCGCTTGCGTGAGCCATTGATAGTCTTCGGAAAGCGGCGCTCGCCGGCCGTCATGGAGTCGATGATGGCGATCTGGCGCCTGAGTCGTTGCTCGCTTGCCTTGTCCTTGAGGGCGCCAGTATCTATATTGCCCGGCATCGGCAACTTTTCCAGCATCGCACCGATGCCGCCCATGTTCATCATCTGTTCGAATTGGTCCCGCAAATCGGACAAGTCGAAACCGCGGCCCTTCTTCAGTTTCTTCTGCAGCTTGTCCGCTTTTTCGCGACTGACCGTGCCCTCTATTTTCTCGACGAGGGACAAGACGTCTCCCATACCGAGAATTCTCGAAGCCATGCGATCCGGGTGAAAGGCCTCCAGAGCATCGGTCTTCTCGCCAACACCCATGAATCGAATCGGCTTGCCGGTAACCTCGCGTACCGACAGCGCCGCACCACCTTTGGCGTCGCCGTCAGCTTTGGTCAGAATAATGCCGGTAAGCGGCAGGCTCTCATTGAAGGTCCGCGCGGCGTTAACGGCATCCTGGCCTGCCATGCTGTCGACGACGAAAAGCGTTTCGTGTGCGTTTGACTTCTTATGCACTCGGATGACTTCTGCCATCATCACCTCATCGACGTGCAGACGCCCGGCGGTATCGACAATCAATATATCGACATGCGATCGGCGGCTCTCGTCCAGAGCCCGTTCCATGATCTTCTCGGGTTTCTCGGAGCTTGCGCTGTCACAATGCGATGCACCTACTTCTCCGGCGAGTGTTTCCAACTGCAAGATGGCGGCCGGCCGATGAACATCCACGCTTACCAGCATGACGCGTTTTTTATCAGTCTCGATCAGCTGTTTGGCAAGCTTTGCTGCAGTTGTCGTCTTGCCCGCGCCCTGCAAACCGACGAGAAATATTACGACGGGCGGCTGGGCTTTGAGACTCAGCGGTTCATGCTCGCCGCCAAGCAGTCGGACGAGCTCGCTGTGAATGATCTTTACGAGCGCCTGACCCGGTGTCAGGCTCTTGCCAACCTCTTCACCAACGACACGTTCCCTGATGCGTTGGATGAACGACTTTACGACCGGCAACGCAACGTCGGCTTCCAGCAATGCGAGCCGGACTTGCCGTAGCGTATCCTTGACATTGGCCTCACTCAGGCGGCCCTTGCCGGTCAGATTGCGGGCTGCCTTTGTAAGGTGCTCAGAGAGATTATCGAACATCACTGTAATCGTTGAGAAAAAACAGAGTCTATCGCGATCGGCAATAACTGTATCGCGAATTGTGGGGCAGGAGCGGACATTTTATCAGTTGTTGCATAAGATCGGTCGAGAGTTTGATTGCCTGAGGGATTTTCTGAGTGAGCGGAATAATAACGTCTATTTCCGAGGCCGCTCGCGTCCATCCATGGGCTCCGCGGCATTTGGACATCCTGCCCGGCACAGAAAATCCATCAGGCGATCAAGGGATCAGCGAGAGCGCAACTAACTGATGAAACGTCCGGTCCAGAACTAAACGGTGATGACGGTCCCGCGGGACAACATCCGGACTTTCTTATCGGGTACGGCTGCTAAGACCTGGCTGAGGATGCGTTCTTCCTCGCCCGGTTTCATGCCGGTCAGCCAGATGTCAGGGTCGTGGCCGAGACGTGCGAGGTCCCGAGACAATGTGCTTGGGCAGTAGTGTCCGGCTATCGTTGCCAGTTCTTCCTGCTCGTCGGGAAAAGAAACTTCGATGACGAGCACCTTGAGGTCCTCACAGGCGTTTAGCACAGGCCAAAGCGTCTCATTGGTTTTGGTATCGCCACTGACGGCAAAAACGCCACCGGAATTCTGTACTGTGTAGCCGAGAGAAGGAACGCTGTGCAAAACATCAATCGCATGAAAATCGCGGTGCTTGATCGATACGGTATCGCCGGGGTTGCATTCGACGTAGCGAAGCATCGGATTGTCTTCGCTGGGCAGCTTGGCGAAATCCGGCCAGATCACGTCATTAAACAGGTGCGCCTTGATGGCATCCAACGTTTCGGAGCGTGCATAGACACTCAGCGCCTCATCGAAGTTCTCGTCGAATACGCTGTCGACAAGCATTGGCAGGCCGGCAATGTGATCGAGATGCGCGTGAGTCAGAAACACATGGCGAATCGACTGCAGATCGTCCAACGCCAGATCTCCGATGCCGGTACCGGCATCGAGTAAGACATCGTTGTCGATAAGCATCGCGGAGGTGCGCGACCCGGCACCTATTCCTCCACTACAGCCCAAAATTCTAATACGCATAACGGTCTATCCTGCAAAACACCGCAGGAGCGGTTGCGTCCTTTGGGTCCTACGGCAGGGTTCTAATGAACTACACCATGTGGGATCATTCGTTCGAAAGAAAATTAGGGCATAGCCAGTCGCGATTCTGTGTTTCAACTCACAATTCCTTTCTTGTACATAATTACCGGCATCGCCTTCGCGATGTCCCGCTTGCCCCGATTCGCCGCGCGGTCCAAGGCCCTGTTAACTACGGGATTTATAGTAGGTTTTGCGGGCCTTGTCTGGCACAGCCAGGTACTTCTCGGCTTGATTCTCCTGCCCAACGGGATCGCCCTATCCTTGAGCAGTACGGTCTCGTTCATCGGGCTGCAACTCGCGCTGATCGCGCTTATTGGTGCAATCGAGCCATCATTGCGAGGCCTGGCCGGCGGGCTATTCCTGCTGGGAGCGGCCGCTGCCACCGTAACGGGCTTGCAGGACGTGGCGAATGGCGGAGAGCTACTAAGCTGGCAAATAGAGGCGCATATTCTCATTTCGCTCTTTGCCTACGGCTTGCTGACTGTCGGCGCTATTGTGGCCGTCTATGCGTTGATACAGGAT
>FXBF010000895.1_pt1 | contig 10412 bp, 6 predicted proteins | sample 5335321 | NCBI WGS metagenome assembly FXBF01 (sample SAMEA103928391, study PRJEB20085) | sediment metagenome | isolation source: sediment | reverse complement strand
ACCAGGCGCAGTCCGAGCACCCGCGTATAGAAATCGACGTTGGCCCGGGGATCGCATGCCAGAGCTGTGACGTGATGTATACCGAGGATCTCAGCCGCACTCATCACATTCCTCTCATAACCTCTCGATAGCCCCCATACCATTCCTCTATCGATCTCGCTCCAGTAGCTCTTGAAAACGCGGGTGGTCCCGCAAGGGATCCCAGAGCGGATCGATGCGAAGAAGAGGAACGGACATCTCCGAAGGTATCGACAGCAAATACTCGAGTTGATCTATCGCGGCGTCATACTCACCGACCATTACGGCAATCTCCGCCAAGTTCCAGACCAGTGACGGACCCATTCGTGCGTCCCTGGACACAGGGAGCAGCTCCGTGGCCTTTTTGCCCTGCCGAATCGCCTCCCCCGTGCGACCCAGTCCGGCGTAAGCGACGCCGAGCAGAGCGTGAGGTCGATACTCATCGGGCCACTCCTGAACCCTGGCTTCCAGAACCGCACGCGCGGACTCGTAGTAGCCGCGGGCTGATCCCGTCTCTCCTCTTACAGCACTGAGTTCCGCTCTGATGAGCAAATAGAACGCGCTATCACGCCCGAGAGTCGCCATCAATCGGTCGTCCAATACCTGCGCATAGTAGCCCGGGAAAATCCGCACAAGGGCCAAGGGAATCGGCGTCCGCCCAAGTTCCGCGCTAAGCAGCAACTCCGCAGGGTCGATTGTCTCCGAGGCCTTTCGAAGGACTTGCCGTGCTCCTTCTATGTCGCCGTCTCTGCTCAGATCGAGCCACGCCTTCCCGAGATACGCTCCTGGAATATCGGGAGCGAACGACATGGCGCGGTTGAAATAGCGCTCTGCCTCAGGATATCGGCGCCCGAGGAGGTGAGTTTCACCCAGAGTGAAAAGGTAAATGTCGTGTCGAGGGTCGAGCTCCAGTGCCGCCTCGAGGCCGGCCACGGCCTCTTCCCATTTCCCCTGACGCCTTCGGATCCACCCGATCGAGGCGAGGGCCTGTGCGTTGTTCGGCTGCTCCTGTTGCACGAAGGTGTAATGCTCCAGGGCCCGAGCATAGTCACGCTGGCCGTAATAGTAGTAGTCACCAACCGCCATACGCGTTTCGGACAACTCTGGTGCGAGGGCCATGGCCCTGTCTACCGCTGCCCTGGCTAATGGCAGCTCGCTCGTCCGGCCGTAGACGAAGTACAGGCGGACCCGGACTCGAGCGAGCTCGGCCCATGCCTCCGCGAAGTCGGGGTCCAGGTCGACAGCTGTCTCGTACATCCGAACCGCGAGATCGTTCTCTCTCTCGAGCTGACGCCGACGAAAGTGAGCCGTACCGCGCAGGTAGTACTCGTACGCCTCTAGATTGTCGGTTGGTTCCTTCTCGAGTTGCCCCTTCTCGCCCGGGGTCAGAGTCAATTTCAAGGCAGTCGCGATTTGCCGCGCCACGTCGCTCTGAATCGCGAACACATCGGTTAGTTGGCGGTCGTATTGTTCGGCCCAAAGATGGTCGTCGCTCTCCGCATCGATGAGCTGAGCGTTAATCCGGATGCGATCGCCGGCTCGCTGCACTTCCCCTTCCAGAATCGTAGCCACATCCAGTTCCTCGCCGATCTCGGGAAGGGTCTTCTCCGTGTTCCTGTACTGCATCACCGAGGTCCGCGAGATCACTTTCAGATCGGCGATCTTGGAGAGATGGGCGATGATGTCACCGGTTATGCCGTCGCTGAAGTACTCGTTCTCGGGATCGCCACCCACGTTTGCGAAGGGCAATACCGCGACGGATTTTCTGTCGGCGACTTCGAGTGCAGTCGCTCCGCCATACAGCACGTACCAGGCCGTGGCCACGACTCCCCAAAGAGCCAGCGCGAGCACTCCTCCGGCCAGCGCGTTCCGCCATGTGAGCAGCCGGCGCGCGCCCCCTCGAGTTCGGTCGGTCTCAGCCGTTCCATCGGCGTGGGGCAGGAGCGTTGGGTCGCTTCCACCCGTCGCTGGACCCCCCTCCTGCACGAACGCGGTGGCCAGAACGAGAGGCAGCCCAATGAGCAACAGCGAAGCCGCGAAAGCTGGAAACCACGGCGGCAGCCCGAGACCCTCGGTGACTGTCTGGACGACCTCGAAAACGATCCAGGAGGCGACGAGGTAGATCAGCAACACCTGCCACAAGGAGCGGTGGTGGATCTCGACAATCAGCTGCTTGAAACGGGACATATGCCTCCAGGGATAGGTATCTACGCTTAGCTTGGACGGGACAAAAGATGCGATGGGCGCGGGGGACAAGCAACGAGGGCACCAGTGTGGCTACCTAGTCCTCTGGGTCAGAAATTCGGTTACGTATTCTCATGTCATCGTTAGGCGGCGAAGCGCTGAGGCGTGGAGAGTTTCGCCAACAGACGTCGGAGATCGCGCCGTGTGAACTTCCACTCGAACGGTTGGGCCACGGTTTGATAACGGTCTTGGAAGGCCAAGATCCGCTCTTGGATGGCCTCGAACGACGCGAAGTCATCCGGGGTGAGGGCTTTGCGTGCGAGGATCGAGAAGTAGATCTCAACCTGGTTGAGCCAGCTCGCATGAACGGGCAGATGGACGAGGAGGAGGTTCATCCATCGCCCCTGGAGGCGATCGACGGAGCGCTGTCCTCGGTGCACCGTGCCGTTGTCGACGACCCAGAAGACGCGCTGGGCCGAGTGATAGGGCTCGCTCCTCATCACCTGGGCGACCAGGGCATCGAAGGTCACGATCGTCGAGCGCTGGACCACGTGTCCGAAGAGCCCGGCGCGGCGCATGTCCCAGACGACCTGGTAGGCAGCGGTGCCGAGGCGCTGGTACTCGTGCTCCACGCGCAGCGGCCGACCCGGCCCGGGAGGCCGGGTGGGGTGAATGCGGCGGCGGATCTGAAGTCCGGTCTTCTCGTCGGCGCAGAGGACGAAGTCGTCCGGCCCCAGCTTCTCGCCCGCCCAGATTCGCTGGTAGAGATCCAGCACCCGGCCGGCCTTCTCGCGGAACTGGGGATCCCGAGGGAAGATCCAGCTTCTGCGGTTCCAGGGCCGGATGGCGTCCTCGCTCAGCCAGCGCCAGATCGTGGCTCCGGAGATCTGGGCGACGATCCCCCGGGAGACCACTTCTCGCCGCAGCTCCTCCCGGCTGAAGCGGGACAGAGGGATGCCCAGTTCGCTCGGAAGCTGACAGGCCAGGGCTTTCACCTCACAGACCACCTGAGGGGGAAAAAGCGGAGGGCCGTCCCCCGCGCGGGCGATCCTCCAGGCCCGCGAGGCGTTGGTAGAAGAAGCGCTTTCGCCATTTGCTCACCTTCGGTCGGGACAGATCGAGCCTCGCGGCGATCTCTTCGTTTTCGCGCCCCTCGGCCGCCAGGAGGATGGCCTTGGCTCGGATCACGTCCCGATGGGGTAACGTATACTTCCGGGCTCGTGCCTCCAGGACGCGCCTTTCTTCGGGCGTCAGCTCGATGGGATACGGGCTTCTTCGAGGCATTATATCCTCCTTTCCGAAGGATAATTTGCCTCGCGAAGGCCCAGAGCGCCAGAGATCTATACGTAGCCTTATTTATGAACAGGTGTACTAGTAGCCGGGCCCTAGCACCATTCTCTCCCGTTTTGCAGCATCTTCAGCCACAGTGAGGCCTCGGCATTACTCGGCCCCATACCTCGCAGCGGAAAAGTTCCGGCCGACGTTCACGACATCGTAGACGTCACGTGCTCGGCCCGCGCGCTCATGGAGCGCCCGGATCTTTTCCGCCAAGATCTCGTTCAACGAGTAGCAGAGAACGCCGGGAAGCGACTCGGGCGCACCCAACCAAGGGCGTAGTCCTTCTCAACCGTCCTCGGGAGAAGACCTGCCTCCCCGGCGACCGCGATCACCTCCGCCCTCGCGATCACGGCTGATCCTCCATGGGGACGTTGATCCGAAGACGCCAGCGGGACACGATCGGGCCTCGCCGGGGACCCGACGGATCGAGCAACGAGACGCCGGCCGACAAGCGCTCGCGGCACGCCTCGAGCCAGGCATCGGCCGGCTGGGCGAACCGCTCGGCGGTGAACCCGAGCCGCTTGAAGATGCTTCCTCGGCCCAAGCGGGCTGCCAGATCGAGCACCGTCCCGCCATCGGCGTCTCGCCTCTTCCAGTATGCCTGCACCACCTCGAGCATCTGCCGCCCGCCACCTCCCATCTCTGGCGCGTCCAGCACATCGATGAGCGTGCGGTGCACCGTGGCCATCTCGATTACAGCGGTGCCCGACCAGATAGGACTCGTGCCGAAGATCGCTTCTTCCGGGACGCGCCGGACGCGGTACGCGACGCCACCGATGTGCTGCAGCGCCCGACGTTGCGGTTTCGGACTGTAAACCACGACGGCGTTGGCCGTGCCCGCGCTCGCGTGGTACCCGATGTCCAAGCCAAGAACCTCCGCAGTGTGATTCGTGAGAACATCGACGAAGATGCCCGCGTGTTCACCGACGAGTATTCGAGCTACCGTTGGGTCGGGTCCGAGTATGCCGAGCACGCGACGGTCTGTCACAAGCTGGGCGAGTTCGTCAGAGACGAAATCCATACGAACACCGCAGAGTCGTTCTTCGCCCTTGTGAAGCGCGGGTTGATGGGAACGTTTCACGCCGTCAGTCGTGAGCACCTACACCGATATCTTGATAAGTTCGCATTTCGGTGGAACACGCGGGCCATGGATGACGGCGAAAGGGTCACAACGGCGCTCAGGGCTGCCGAAGGAAAGCGTCTTATGTATAAGCAGCCAGCGGAGTTATGCGTCTAGAAAAGGGCGTACTCGTTGCATTCCCATCAGGTCCTGACTACCTTGAGGAGGTTGGGCGAAGCGAAATGGCGGCGACCTTTTCGCGAACGTGGTATTATTGGGGTGGGTTTCCCCACCCCCCGCCCTTCCTACGGGCATCGCTCATAACATTAGCATCACCTCCCTGGGTGTTGCGTCAGATTCGAGCCGGGGACGGGGTTCGAACCCGCACCTCGTGATGTGCAAGTCACGCGGGTTTGTCCATTTTCCCTACCCCGGCTCATTCTATTCCTTCAGTTTGTATCGTCCTGATTCTGTGCGATCCAGTTGGTCTTCCTGATTCATCTTGAAAAGGTCGTTCTGGACACGAGTCAATAGAGGTGTGCGAGCGTCACCCAAGGAGAAGCCACGGCGCTCTAGTTCCGAAGCCACTTCTTTAGGTTTGAGTGCTCGCTTGGAGTCCGCCAGAACCAACCGGATCGCCTTACGAAGTCCCATCGCGCTGATATCGTTTTCACTGTCGTGGCTTGCCGAAGCGCGCCTGTTAGTTGCCACCGCGCCTGTTTCAGACAGTGACTTCGTGAGTTCAAGGACTTCTCGGATTTTCTCTCTCAAACGCGCGATGTCCCGCTCTTGGGCCTTCAAGCGAACCAGCTCGGCCTCAAGGAACCTGATTGTGTCTTCGTTCGCCATTACCATACCCCTGTCATGGGATCTCTCCCATCTATTCTATCAGCCTTCTCCCACCAGCGCAAGGCTCGATCCCATCAGTCCCAACACTCGGCGTCTGGTCTTGATGGCTGGTGGTGGGGGGAAATTGGATTCGCCCCCACCTGGCCGTGAACCTGAGCGGCTCAACATCGAGGAAGAGGGTTGGGAAGAGGCAGTTCGCAAGGCTATTCGTAAGGGCCGACCCAAGCGTTGGCCGGAGGAAAAAAGTAAGAAGGATGACGAGAAAGAGGAGAGTGGCGGCTAAGTTATTGGGGTAGCGTGATTTGCGTTAAGACCACACTTGATTATTACATTAGGGACAAATGTCTTAATCAGCTACTTACAACACTAATAATATAACGGTCCATAAAGCGAGACTACCATCGCGGGAGCGCCCTGGTGGACTGTCCTGGTGCCCAAAGACGGCATGACGCAACGGAGCTGTGGGGGTGAGAATTGTGGCGCACCAAGTGCCGCCAATCGTGGAAGATTTTATTTCGAGGATGGGATTTTCGGGACGCCTGCGCGACTCATCATCTGACAACTTCGCGTCCCCTCGCTGAGACCTGACGGACGCCAACGATCGCGAGCCACGCTGCCTTTCGTCTTCACCTCAAGAAAACCTTAACGCTCGCCCGCCCGCACCCGGACCTCCGGCTATCGGAGCGCGGCGTTGAGTACGAAGGCACGCACCTCCAAGTCTGCACCCGAGAGCCGTTCGGCCTGCGCGTCAAACTCCCGTTGAGCTTCTTCTCGGGAGCGTTTTCGAGCGCGCGCCCGTCGGTCGTCGTCCGGATCCCACTGCGGGCAGTTGTACCAGCCTACCAGGTAGAGTGCGTGGCGGCAGGGGTTGTCTTTCAAGTACCGTTCGACGAGTTGTGTCTCCATGGCTGTGTCTACGTTGCGGTGCCAGCAGCCCTTTGCCTCCACAATTACGGTCACCACGTCGGCGGTTTCGCCGCGTTCGGCCCCGACAAAGGCGTCCACATGGATGTCAGTGTTCTCTCCCGTGCCGCACCCTTCGCCGCGGCGGATCTCGACTTCTCGGTTTACGACCACGCCCTGGCAGTTCAAGTCCTCGTCGAGGTGGCGCTTCACGTAGTTCGACAGCGCGTTCTCGTCTTTCGGCCGATAGCGGCTGCTGGAATCCGGACCGTTCCACAAGTCGATGGCCGCCGGTGTCTCGCCTTGGAGCTTCGCCTCAAGCCGGCGAAGCGAGGCGACGACGGCATCCAGCAGCTCGCCACCGCTCCGGACCAACCGTGCGTCCCGCGACCCGCCGAGTTTGAGGACCTGTGCTGGCGATGGCGGGGTCCAAGTCTTGGATCTCGCGCTCTCGCGTGCTCCGTGCAGGACGTACTTGAGCCAGTGGAGATGGGGCAGTTGATCCATGATCCACTGAACGGCCTGGCCCGCCTTAAACGTGCCCCGGTCCTTGAGCCTGTTCAGCAGCGCGTCCTGAAAGCGCGCGACTTCGCCGCGCGAACCCACCCAGACCGCCTCCGCCTCATCATCCGGATCTTCGGCGTGCGTGTACCGAGACGAGATCCACACATACAGTGCCGCGAGCTGGTCTTCGGCCAACCCGTGAACCACTGGGCCGTATCGGGAACTGGCCAGGGCCGCAACGAGCGCGTGGCCGAAATCCTCGTCCGCTTCGATCATGTTCCGGACCTGCTCCCACACCTCGTCCGGCGCGTGACCCAATAGGAGCGTCGCGGCGATCACTACTCGGTCCCGCTCGTCTTGGCCTGTCGGGACGGGCAACCGAAGCAGCGACCGCGCGTAGGCCGCCGCTTCGGGGAGGCCGTGGCTGAGCGCCGCCCACAGGAGTTCCCGGAAGGTGCCGGGCTTGGTGTCGGACTCCGTCGCCCTTGCGAGGAGAGCGCGTGCCAGGCGGTCGTCGCAGCAGTTCTCATAGAGATCCAGGCCGAAGACCGCACCGTGCTCAGCGTTATCCCGGTCGATGCATCGGGCGAGAGCTTTGAGTACCGCTTCGGGCGCTGCGGCGTACGCTCGGCACGCCAACACCGTGTGGATGGCTCGCTCCGTCTCGTCGTGCGTGTTCGGGTAGGCCACGATCACCGGCGCCCAGCGCGCCCACTCGGCGGGAGAGAGCCCGGCCACGAATTCCGGGTCGGCCGTGAGTACGAGTCGCAGCGCCTTGTAACCCGCGAATGCCGGACGGTGCCAAACGTTTGTGCCGAGCCAACGCTCCGGGTCTGGGTCGCGCCCACGCACGTAGCGCTCAGCGGCCCTGATGATCCGCCCGCGCGTTTCAGCATCCGCTTCCAGCCAACCCGGCAAGGAGGTGAGGTCCGGTTCGAACTCCTCGTTGTAGTGTCGGCTGTCCGGCTTCAGTGTTAGCTCGAGCGCCAGGACCCAGAACCCCTCGGGATCGCCCGCCTCGCATCGCTCGAGGGCCGCCCGAACGCGTTTACCGGGCGGGGGGTCGAGGGGCTTGGACAGGCGCAACTCCCACTGCTCACGTCGCCGCTCCAGGGCTTTGTACTTCTCGTGCTCGGACCTCATTGTCGCAGCCCGAGCCGAGTCCAGCTCCAGAGGATCGATCAGCGGAGCCAATGAGGTGCGGAGCGCTTCACTTTCGCCAGCAGCCTCAAGCACTGCGCTCACCTCGTCTGGGTCATCGCGGTCGAATAAGAAGCGCACGAGCACCTCGGCCGCGAAGCGCTTTGCTTGTTCGGAGCCCTCACCCCGCACCAGCCAATCCAGCAGCCACGGCACGTCGTGGCTGTCGATGAGCGAAGGTCCAGGGGTCCACAAACACCATATCCCGTCCTTGTCGGTCATACCGTTGAGCATTGCCAGGACGAGGCCGCGCCGCGCCGTCGGATCGGCCGATAGCAGCTCAGACAACTCCCGTTGACGGTCGTGGCCGACCAGGGGGACGTGGTCTTTGGAACGGAGCAGGGCGATCTCAGCGAATGTGTTCAGCGTGCTCCCGCGCGGCTTGCTCCTCCACACGCGAACCAGAATCTCGTCAGCCAGCTCTTCCAGAACGTCTGCCGGCACGTGGTGCCGAGGTTCTCGGTGCCGCACCCACTCCAAAGCCGCCGGCAGGTCGCGGTCGGTGAGTGTGGGAGGAAGGTAGTCTCGAATGAAGTACTTGTACTGCCCGTACAGACTCGGCCGCCGGGGCGGAGAAAGGTATCGGAATAGCTCGTCGGCGCTCAGGTGATCTGGCCATAGCGCCTCCAGGGCGTAGCTCCTCAGCGCGTCCTCCGGATCCTCATCGCCATCGGCGTCGAGTAGCGGGCGGAGCTTCAGCCGGTGCATGGGGTCGGTAACAGCGGCCGCGGCGCTAGCCGCCTCTTTCCGCACCCCAGCCGGCTCGGCGCGGTCAAGCGCCATGCTGATCAATTCCTCCTGCAACTCAGTCACGTCGCAAGCCTCTGCGATGTTAATCGCGGCCCGACGTACCATCAGCCCCTTCTCGGGGTCAGCGACGAATCGCCGAAGCTGATCGGCGAGACCTGGGTGCGCGAGCTTGCGATACAAAGGACGCAAGCTCCAATCCGTGTCGACGATCCGCTCGCTGTCGTAGCCGTCGAGCAGCGCCTGGGTCAAAGCGCGGCGCTGCTCCGGGTCAGCAGTCATTACATCGCCCCTCAGCAACGCCTCGGGATCGCGTTCAGCCAGCGCCAGAAACGCGTCTGGCCGCATGCTCGCCACCCACGCCGCCGTCTCGTGAAGCTGCGGGACGAGGCGGTGCTCGGGGTCGTGCGGGTTGGTGAGCAGGCCGAGAATCTGGTCTAGGTCGAGACCGCCTTCTACGGCCCATCGGGCGGCAAGAAACTCGCCGTATGTCTGGTGCGACCAGCCCATGCGCTGCGATCCTCGGGAAGAAAACAGCCCTGTTCCGAGCACCTCATCCAAGGCGCCGTCGTCTGGCTCTGCCGAGCGTAACGTCCCAGCCCTGATCTCTCTAAACACTACATCCTCCGGGGGCACCGGGCCGCTCTCCGGCCCTGTCCACACCGCGTAGCGATTTGCGAACACTGTCGCTGCTGCGATGTGGGCTGCAAGTCGGAGACGCTGGTCCGCCCCCATGCGGCCGCGGTACCCGGCGTCGAGGCGCGCTTGGTTGGTCTCGGCGGAGAGCAGTCGGCAGCCATCGTGGTACAGATCAACCCTGCGCCCTGCGAGGCGTCCGCCCTGCTGCTTCGCGCGCAGCAGGAATTCGAGTGTGACCGGACGATTCGCGAGCGCCTGGGCCTCTCGCTTGGCAATTTCGAGCAGGAAGGTATCTGGGTCGAGCCTGTTCGCTCGCGCTGCTTCTGCTACGTCCACGCGTCGAAGCGGCGTGAGTTCGTAGATGCCGACGCGCTCCTCCCCAAAGGGCTCCATCAAGCCGTCCCCTAGCGTGTGCGGCCAGTCTGCGGTCCGGCAGGCGACCCGCAGGCGGAGCCGATCCACGGGGAGTCGCGCCAAGGCCTCGGGGAGGAGCGCGGCCAGCGTGTCGACCCGAAGTAAGCACTCATCGAGGCTGTCCAGGAACAGCTCCAGGATCGTGTCCCCATCGGCCCAACGGCGGATCTCCGGAGCTCCCGTGAGGCACCTAAAGAGACGGTCTTCGCTCCCGTAGGACCGTAGATCGACCCATAACGGAGGTAGGGTCGTAACACGATCGGCCCGCTCCTGTGCCGCACTGTGTTCCCGCGCGAGGGTGTCCGACTTGCCCATGCCGGGCTCGCCGAGCAACACTAGGCACGGTGTGGGCGCCAGTTCGCCGAACGACATCACGTCCGGGTTGTATGTCCGGCCGAACTCTGACGTCGGATCGACAAGATACCCGTCGTCGGCGAGGCTGAAGGATCCGTCGCGCGGGCACCAGAACCGCTGCCATTCGTAGCGCAAGCCCGTCATGCACGTCTCTCAGCAGGGAGATTCGGGGAGAGGCCTCGGTTCCAGCGTCGTCGGCAGC
>FXBF010000894.1_pt1 | contig 10417 bp, 10 predicted proteins | sample 5335321 | NCBI WGS metagenome assembly FXBF01 (sample SAMEA103928391, study PRJEB20085) | sediment metagenome | isolation source: sediment | reverse complement strand
CTACGGATAATGTTCGAAACCCACGGGCCAGTACAGTCCTGCAGCCTGGTAATGGATAAGCAAACTGGCAAATCCAAGGGCTTTGCCTTTATCGAAATGCCAAGACCGGGCGATGCTAAAGCTGCTGTAAAAATGCTCAATGGCACTGATATGGCTGGAAATATAATCCGTGTTAAAAAAGCTGCCCCAAAAAATCCTGCAGTAGAAAATAATGACTTAAAAACAGCTAAGCCGGAAAAAGCCAAGCCGCAAAAACCCAGCCTGAAAGAAAGTACAACCGTAAATCGTAACATCTGGTCTTCAAATGACTGAATCTGGAATTGGGGATCAACTGCACGGTGTGACTCTGAAGATGATAGTAACCCAGTTAGAGGAAAAATATGGCTGGGAAGAACTGGGCCGTCGCATCAAGATAAAATGTTTCACCACTAACCCGAGCATAAACTCAAGCCTGAAATTCCTTCGAAAAACGCCCTGGGCCCGGCAAAAGGTTGAGGCACTTTTCCTGGACACCAGGTGGAGAAATAGCAGCATCTGGAAAACTCACATCAAAACCTAGTCCGTTTCATTTGTACCACGATGTAATCTCACTAAGTCATTCTGGAAAACTCCTGAATACCAAATAATATATCGGTTCAGCCAGGGTTCAGCCGCCCTGGTATTTAATTACCCTCAAGCTAACAAAACGAGGGCTTACCCATGAAAGCAACTGCAATACATTCCATTTGTACAACTCACCGACTGATTAAGACCAGTGTCTTATCGATGGTCACAATCCTGTTTCTCACTAGTGGCACGGCTTACGCAAGTCATCGTCATTATGGTTACAATACAGGTGCATCGATAACATTTGATTACATTTTTTACCCGAAGGTAAATCTGTACCATGAGGTCTATCGACAGCCGCGTCACTATCGCTATTCCATCAGCCATCCCTACCGAGCCCGCTATGGCTACAACAAACCCTGGAGAAATGGACATGCGTACAACTATCGCAGGAGTCATAACAATCGCTATCGTGATCATTAAAGTGATGTGAGTTTCCAGCAGCTTTTGATTTAATAGCCGTCAAGTCATAGCTAAAAAACCAGGCATTCTTCACTCAGGTACCCATGATAGTCTGTGTAATTTACCCAACCATATGCTGTTTTATGAACGCCTGCGAGAAAGCCTGTCGCGAACAGAGCGCAGTAAGCAGAAGTTTGCGGCTTAAAAATGGTCAACGACAAACATGGACATAGTGCGGTGATGAAGTTTTACAGCAGGTAAGCAAACACCTGGTCAATACATTACGAGAATCTGACGCCGTTACGCGCATCAGAGTCAATGTATTGGCGCACTTCGTCAAGCTTCTCTGTAGCACATTAAATATACTTCTCCAAAGTTGCTATGAGGTAACCCAGCTGGGTGCGTGGTGTTAATCTGCCCACCAAACCAGAAAGGGGAAGAAAAGTCTTTCGTTACCCCGTTGTGCTTAGCCGTTGGAATCTTGACAAAAAGCCCAACCTTGTACTAGATTTATATAGATATTCGAACATGCACTGAGGATAAAAATGAACGTATTGATAATTGCCACCAAAGGCTGTAGCCATTGTGGTAACCTGTCTAAGGAGTTGAATGATCTAGGGATTGAACATAAGCTGGTTTATGCTGAATCTGAGCCAGAGTTGGTGGAAAAATATAGTATTCGTCATTCGCCTAATTTGATTGTAGATGAAGAAGTTAAATTTCGACGTCAGCCAACAGAACAGGAATTACGAGAGTGTCTGAATTTATAATGCCCGCAGATATGCCAAATATGAGGCCTGAACCAGTTTCTCGTACTCGAATAAATAAAACCGTAGTTATCGGGTTTTCACTCATTATCCTTTCGGTTGTGGCTGCCATGATAGCGCCAATCGGGAGCCGGATAGGTTATTGGGACTATACTGCTGCGGTGAGAATACTTACATGGGCGGCCTATACAGGTGGTGCATCTGCTTTGATTTGCCTGATTGGTACCTTTGTTGCGCGACCCGGACATGGCCGCTGGGGATTTTTCTTAAGCCTGCTCGGCTTAGCGATCATTATTCCGACACTTCTGTACTTGATGTATTGGAAGGATGCAGAAGAGAATGCTCCACCCATACAGGACATCACCACGAATACTGAAAATCCACCCGAGTTCTGGTCTGCACCAAATGCGCGTGTCTATGGGGGGCCCGCTGTAGCCGCCTACCAGGAAGAAGCCTATCCGGATATTCAACCTTTACTATTACCAGTGACTCCAGACAAAGTATTTGATCTTGTAGTAAAAGTGATTCAGCAAAATGGCTGGGAATTATTGGAACCGAATCGTACGGAAATGCATATTGAAGCAACTGAATCCACATTCTGGTTTGGTTTTAGTGATGATGTAGTCATACACATCACTGCAACGGATTCAGGTGGTAGTCGGGTAGATATGCGTTCGACATCGCGCTTTGGTGGTGGTGGAGATGGCGGCACCAACGCCAGGCGGATTCGTTCATTTTTTGCTGCTTTAAAATCTAAGGCTGATAAATAATTCTGCCCGGGCGCATTATTCACAAAATGACCCTAATAGCGCCTGTTTGTTATATCCAGTGCGCTTCAGTCTGACCCATTGGTTTTTTTCAAATTTATTGCGATGTCTTTTTCTTTGTTAGCTTCTTGTACACTAAAACTGGCAGGCCATAAAATACCAGAGCAAAGATAAAAGAAGACAGAACAGAATATTCCATCAACAACCAGCCAAATATGATTACTCCACTCAACAACCAGGTTAATGTCATGACTGCTTTTTGGATATCTTCAGGCATTATCGCTACCTTTCATTTAATAAAAATAATTTCATGGTCGTCGGGGTCAGGCCTATGTTCACGCTCAAACGACTTTACTGCCCGACTGATTGCCATAAACTCGCACCAGTGTGCAATCCAGAGGGGATGGCATCCGCAATATCTGCGAGGGAATCTATGATGGAGTTAATCATCGAGTAGTAGTCTTTGTGGTCCCGAATCATACCTGGGATGATCTCTTCATTAACCGAGGAATAATCATACCCAAAAATTGATATCTCGACAAAGATAAACGCGGAAGAATTTCAACTTCAACGCGGTACATCCTGCAGGAACAGAAAACCCGGTACGCTCCAGCCTCGCCCCATTTTTCTCGCTCTCTTAACCAGTTATTCTGCCTGGGCCAGATCATTCAGCGTCCAGTCGTGTTTAAAATAGTCTATTGTGACGGTGTTTGCATTCAACCAGCCCCTTGTATCCGGATCCAGATAGGGCAGTACGAAACCGAGCACACCCTTTTCGTTCTCCTGGAACAGACGGCTGTCCTTATTCACAATCCATGACAGGGTCAGAGTTCGCCCAACACGATTTAGCCGCAGCCCTTTGTCGGGATTCTTGAAGAGGGTTCGGATCATTGCTTCCAGCTGGCTGTCCAGATACTCGGCCATAAAAGGCTCTGCCGTACGATCCGGACAACTGACAGCGGCACAGCTTACGGCGAAAACAATGCGCGGATCATTAAACTGCCTGAGCAGAATATCTTTCTCGATCTGTTTCAGCGAATAGCGGTCATTCCCAATTTTGATTACCTTCTTCGACCAGGGATATTTGATCAGGCTGATGCTCAGGCTGCGGATAGAATCCACGGGATAATGATCGATCACCAGGCGCATCGCGGCAAAGTTGTAGGCATTAATCCAGAACGCCTTGGCGACGTTCGTGCCCTGCAGTTGTGTGGGGTCTACCTGCTCGATGGCTCTCAACGTCCTGCTGAAAAGCGAATTCTCGTTTTGTGCGTCCTGTTTCATCTGCACATAGTCAAACACAGTGGTATTTGTACCGTGTATTCTCACCACCGGACGCCAGTACCTGGCAAGCAGTTCACCGTACAGATTATTGAATTCTGTGGAATCAGCATAAGACGTATTTGTCATCACGGCTATCAATACAGCAATCAATAGCATCGATATCTTTTGCACGCCCATAGACTTCATTTTTCGACCCTGGAGGAGGCGCTGCTTTTATTCCCGAACACGCAAGTCCTGCATGCCGGATATTCAATATGTCTATACCGGTCTACCATTGAACATACTCTCTAAACAATTTTTCATCGAACTAGCCGCACGCCCAGCAGGACATTTGTTCAGTCCGGCCATTGTTGCACTTAGGTATAGCACCTATGTCTAAAACACAGGTCAAGGGGTAATTGACCGATTAGCTAGCGGTACTAACTTTCTGAATTTAATCGGTCAGGCATGTACATCCTGGCTTTTTGAGCCTCCTTGTTCATTTTCAGGGTTATTTTAATAACACCATCATTCTTCATGTTGATTTTCCGGGGAACAGGTTAAATCGTGGTCAGCTCCCAGTTCACCTCCCGCAACAGCAGATGAGTAGGCAGAAATAACACCAACGGGTACAAAACCATCAGGAACAGCACAAAACCGGTAGCCGACAGCCATTGCTGAGGTGGATCTATAATACCAAATACCCAGTTGATGTTTGCGGCCGGTTTACTCACCAGGTAGCTCAATGGGAGAACCGCCCAGGATAACAGGGTTTGGCCGATCAGGGCCTTGCGATGGTAACCGAGGCGATGGATGGCCCACAGCAGAAATATCGGTAAGACAAGATGATACAGAGACAGACCTCGCACAAACATCGGAATGCCGGGATCAAACATGTAACGGGTTCCACGAAAGCTGACAGACTCCGGACCGGCGATGAGTCGAACGGTGAAATCAACGGCCCATCCCAGCTCTGGGATTAACACCGATAGCGCCATCATGCTGACCAGCAACGATGATTCCAGCCAAAGTGCGAGCAGAGTAATCAACAGTGCCACATTTGAGCCCCACAGAAAATTGGCCGGGCCATGCTGCCACCAGTAGACCGGAACGAGTACCACGACAAATCCCGTGTAGCAGAGCTTCACCCAGAGCGGGATTCTGCCGATCCGGTCTACAAAGATAAACGGAGACTGATTTTTTCTAACACTCATTAACCCTCTCGATCCTTCTTTTCATCTTTTGATAATGACTGCCTTTCCAGTAGATATTGTTGCACATTTCGCATTGAAAGAACGCGTTGTAATACTTTCTAGTATCAGGTGATAACTGGGCAACTATTTGCTTTTTATTCACGGGTCGAATTTTTCCATTGCAACGCATGCAACGTGTGAACGGCTGCTGATTATTGAATAAGTCAAAGCGCGATAGAACTTCAAGAAGCTGTTGTTGTGGTTTCCTTGAACGCACAAAGTAACCATGCGTTATTTGCTTCCGCATAAGTAATTGTCTATCGCAGGTGAGCAGTATGCGATGCTCATCGAGAGATATCCTGGCCAGGCCCGGGTCATCGTAGTCATTACGATAGAGCGTATCGAAACCCAGCATGCGTAAGTATGCAGCAAGCCGCCCCAGATGGTTGTCGAGGACGAAGCGAGTTTTACGCAGAGGTTCTGGCTGGCAATGATTCAACGGGGAAATATCCAGTGCCTCAAACACCGGGTAAACACTGATACGGTCACCATCATGAACCAGATAGTTAAAATCAACGGATTCACCATTCACGATGATAAGATCGATTTCCGTATGAGGTACCCCGATTGATTCGATGAGATCCTTGATGGATCTTGCCTGTTTTAACTCATGACTGAAATCAGTCTTGTGCTGATCCTGTGGCAGGAAGTCGTTGAGTTCTTCGTAAAAACGTATGTTAATCTGTTCCGACATTAGTTTTGCATGAGAGGCAAAAAAACCTGCCCCCTGTCCTCATATTGGTTCTCTAAACCGGGTTAGTATGCAGGCGTCTCCCCCTATTGTGGCTCAAGCGGCTTATTTAACAACAAATTAATTGTGCTTATTGGTCTATTGCTGGATTTAATTGCCTTTCCGGCGTTAACCCCTCATAGTTCTGCGGCTATAACTACTATAACCAAACCACCCTTGAGGATAATTTTATGAGTGATGAAGCTGCAATCGAACAGAATGTCGACAACGATGGCCGAATAATGGGCATACTTTCAATCGCTGCGGCTCCAGGCGCGCTACTGATTAGCCCAACCTACTTCCCACTGCTGGGGTTCTTTTTTGCGCTAATGGGCCTGACTCTGGCAAGCCCCAGAAATCGTTACCTCAGCATTATTGGTATGGTGGCTTCTGCTGCAGCTGGTATAGCTGGTTACTACTTTAAAACATCTATCATTTAAATACAGAGAAAACCGGGGCCAGATCTCAATCGTTTCTATATATTTGAGAAAACTGAGATCTGACCCGGACTTTTCAAGTAAACCGGGCAAAACGGGAACTAACCACGAATACGCGCCCTACAAAGATCTACCCGCCTTGCCAGGCGCGCACGTCCTGGCATCACGATCCTCCTTGTTCATGTTAACGTTTATCTTAAAACACGGTTAAATATTATAGTTGGATATTTTTTGGACAGGTTTTAATTGTGGCAAGCCCCGGTTCCCTGGTCCTTAACCCTTTCTTGCTGCACCTTCTTTTTACCCTTGCCCATCCATAGCTTGCTCTTGTCCGCAGGCGGCTTGTTGAGCTTTCGACCATGAAGCAATTGTCCTTGAGGAGACGGGTTCAGGATGGGTCTGGGCATGTAGTAACTCGATATCAAGTGCTTAAAATTGTAAACCGGGGCATGATGAGATCTTACTCCAACTCCCTCCGGGAGAAGGTTGGGGCCACGATATCCCAGTTGGTTTTCTCTTTAGATTGCATTATTCTCGAGCAAGTCGTATTACTACAGCAATAGACAAGACTGAACCTTTGCCTCGAGGGCCCCGACCAGGATGATGTCTTACAAATCCATCCGCTTGATAGCAACACTCGTCCTGATACAGATCAGCGGCCAGTTGATGGCTGCGGATACCCTGCCATTGGCTGACGTTCACCTGCATTACAACATCGACCAGGCAGAGGTCACTTTTACATCCGACGCACTACGTACTTTAATAGAGAACAATGTGGTCTTCGGCGTCGTGTCGAGCAAGCCGCCTGCACTGGCCCTGGAGCTGGCCGATGCATCCGGTGGCTGGATCATCCCCTTTTTTATGCCTTACCTGGAGCCTGAGAGGAAAGTCGACTGGTTCTTTGATAAACGTGTCCTGCCAGCAGCCCGTGCAGCCCTTGTATCTGGGCGTTTCAAGGGGCTGGGTGAGATGCATCTGGTCGCAGGCTTTACTCCCTCGTTGAAGCAGCGCAGCGAGATCATCGATGGCATGCTTGATCTGGCAAGGGAGTTCGATGTCCCTGCCAGCATTCATGCCGAGGCCTCTAGCTACCGCTATTTCCTTCCCCTGTGCCTGCGTCATCCCCGGGTCAGGATTGTCTGGGTGCATGCTGGCATCCTCTTACCACCAGATCAGGTAGGCGAGCTGATGAATGCCTGTCCGAATGTATGGGTAGACATGTCATCGCGGGATCACTTACGCTATGGAAACAGCGACCCGATCGTTAACGACAACGGACAGCTACTGCCGGCGTGGCGCAAGTTCGTAATGAAATTCCAGAACCGCATCATGCTGGGTTCCGATCCCTACTACTACGAAAGTATGTTCACCTGGGATGCAGCGAACACGGGCTGGGATCACGTCAGCGAAGTGCTCTCTTTCCACCGCGGCTGGCTGAGCGGCTTGCCGCTTGATGTAAGACAGAAACTAACATTGAGAAATGCAATGAGGTTTTACCGCCTGTCTGATGGTGCGTCGCTTCGCGCACATTAGGTAAATCGTATATCGGGGACAAGCCACACTTATTTTTCATTATTTTCCCGACCTTCTGCTCAATTTAAACATCGTAAAACGTGGTCTGTCCCCAGTTGTATCTGCCCTTTTCTCCTTAACTTTATCTGCTGCAATAAGTAAAGGCGGTAAAAACAGAAAATCAGTAAACAGGGCAAATATAACGACGATCACTGTCAAAACACCCATAGAGAAATTAACATAGAATCCTGAAAACGCCAGTACAGAAAACCCGGCGACCAGCGTTATGGAGGTAATCAGGATGGGCGCGCCGACAGTGTTGAACGAATACTTTATCGCTAACTCTGTGTGCATATTCTTTTCTCTTTTCGCGCGCAGATATTTTGTAAGAAAGTGAACCGTATCGTCAACCACAATACCAAGAGAAATAGCCGCTACCACGGCAACAGCCAGCCCTACCTGTTTTTCTATATACCCCCACAGTCCAAAAGCAAGAATGGCCGGAAAAAGATTGGGAATCAGACTTAGCAGGCCATATTTAATACTACCCAGTGCAAAAATAAGCACCAGAGAAATTATCACCAGAGCAGCGGCGATTCCTTTCAGCATGCTGTCGATATTACGCTTTGAAATATAGGCAAACACAACCGATAGTCCACTACCATAACTGTACATACTTGTCGGAAGGTTCTGCTGCATCCATTCTCGTGCCTGTTCATCAAGCTGGCGTAGCTTTTTTGCCGAGGTTCTTTTCATAATTACCGTCAGCCGGGTTTTGGATTTATCGATATCGATGCGATTATTCAGATCAAGGCCATAAGGCAGTGACAATTCATATAACAATAAAAACTGTGCTGCCAGTTCGGACGATTTCGGAGGCGTATAATAGGCCGGATCATCGCCATTCATTTTTTGATTTAATCGCTTCATCACGTCAGCAAATGTCCCAACCGTCAATACATCCGGCTGTTGTTCAAACCATTTACCCAGTCTGTCCAGATTCGCAAGATATTCGGGTGTAGAAATGCCCCCAGATTGCCCCGAGTTTATCGAATATTCGATAATATCAAGCCCTGTCACCTGTTCACCAGCAATCAGTTCTGTGTCCTGTCGAATGCGATAACTTTCGGCCAGATATTCGATAAAATTATCATTGAGTTCTATGCGGAATATACCCAGAACAAGCAACAGCATTGAAACACTTGTGCCAGCAAGCAGCAACTTTCTGTTTTTGATAACAAAGTTTGCAAAATGATCGCTCACTGTTTCTTTTACAAGTTGTGTTGTTTTTATTCGGACTGGTAACACTGCGATTAATGCTGGTAGCAACACAACAGAGAACACAAACGCTGCCATAACACCCACGGCAACGATGTTCCCCAATTCCCTGAAGGGTGGTACATCGCTGCTGTTCATACTGAGAAAACCAATGGCTGTAGTCAGGCTAGTTACGAATACCGGTCTAAAGTTAATGCGCAACGATTCCAGTATTGCCGCCTGTTTACCCAACCCCTGCCGCATTTCATTAAAAAAGGTCGAAAGGATATGTACACTGTCTGCTATGGCAAGTGTCATGATAATAATGGGTGCCACTGCGGTCGGTGAGGTAATCATAATGCCGGCATACCCCATCACACCCATAGCAACCACCGTCGACAGGCTAATCACAACCAGCGTAACGAACGAAGCGGCGTACGAAAGCAGCAGCAGCCCAACACCTGCAATAATGATCAAATACATCAGGGGGACAAGGGTTGCACTATCGTCCTGACTGACTTCACTAAAAGCCTGGTCGAACGGAACCGTGCCCGTCAGGTAAAAACGATGTTGCGGATACTTTTTTCTGTACTGGTCAAGAAGGTCATTGACATAGTCAACCACCATCGGCACTTCATCCAGTGATTTTCCAGGCTTGAGTATATTAATATTTATCCCCGTCATGTTACCGGCAGGGTTAACCAGGTGGTGAACCAGTGCATGTTCATTCAGCGCAACGTCCCTGATCGCCTGAATATCCTTATCACTCAAACTTGCCACATTCGTAACGAGATCATCGACTGACAGATCATCCCCATCGACAGTCATATGTTGAAAATTTGTGATGGAATCCACACGGTTGGAGAAAGGAATTTGCCAGCTGGCTTCGGTCAGTTCTGTAAGCACCCCGAGTGTTTTTTTATTAAATACATCACCCTCGACAGGGCGAACCGCGATGTAGATGTTTTCATTCTTTGTGAACGTGTTTTCCAGTTCTTCCAGAGCAATTAGTTGCGGATTCTGTTTGCTGAAAAAAACCCGGCTGTCTGGATTGAATGCAAGATTTTTCATGCCCAAAGCCATTAGCACGGCCAGCAGAACGCTGCCGAGAATAATCAGCCAGCGAAAACGTATGACTGGATAAAACCTGTTATTACTGGAAGTCATCTAGGCAGGGGTGGGAAGTTCAAAAACAGCAGTATATATCATCAACAAACAAAAAATTGAACACATTCAGGAAAACTGGATTTCTGCAAATCTGTGAGCTAAGGGTTCAGATCCGATTGATCTGATGCTTCACTTAAGGAGGCCCTGATTTCTTTTGTTCTATGATCCTGGTCTCTCCCCAATTGCACACAATAGCCGTTGAACATAGTAATATATTTTAGCCTCGTCAGAAAAATTTGTGGGCAGTTTCCGGTAC
>FXBF010000893.1_pt1 | contig 10419 bp, 9 predicted proteins | sample 5335321 | NCBI WGS metagenome assembly FXBF01 (sample SAMEA103928391, study PRJEB20085) | sediment metagenome | isolation source: sediment | reverse complement strand
TCAGACCCGGAAGGGAGCAGCGGTAGTAGCGGATGCGGGTGCCGGGGTGTGGCTGGTACGGGGAGCCGCTTTTTTCTCCCCTTTGGGGAGAAAAAAGCGGCTCGCTCCCCTTTGGGGAGCGAGTTGGCGTTGTTTTGGCGCCGGTTTGCTCCTTCTCCCCCTGCGGGGGAGAAGATTGGGTGAGGGGGATTCTGTACCGCTCCTTTTCTTCACCCGCCCCCCTGTCCCCCCTCCGGACGGCAGGTGACCAATAACTCCGCGGAGTTGTCTGCACTATCTGGCGATTCGGTTTTCTCCTGTATATAGTCCGGCTGGTCTGCGCCGTGGGGGGCGAGGGTGCGCTATTCCGTATTCAGTCTGGCACGCAATGCCGTCAGCTATCATGAACGCTGGGGAAAGGTGTGGCGCAGCCCCGATCCCCGTTCTCACTACGACGTCATCGTCATCGGCGGCGGCGGCCACGGGCTTGCCACCGCTTACTACCTGGCCAAGGAACACGGCATCAGCAACGTCGCGGTGCTGGAAAAGGGCTGGCTCGGGGGCGGTAACACCGGGCGCAACACCACCATCGTGCGTTCCAACTACATGCTGGAAGCGAACGCGCATTTCTACGAGCACGCGTTGAAGCTCTGGGAGGGACTTTCCCGGGACCTCAACTACAACGTCATGTTCAGCCAGCGCGGCGTCATCAATCTGGCCCACAGCGATCCCCAGCTCGATGCCTTCAGCCGCCGCGGCAACGCCATGCGCCTGAACGGCATCGATGCGGTGATGCTGAGCCGCGAGCAGGTCGCGCGCCTGGTGCCGTTGCTCGACTGCTCAGCGACGGCGCGTTTTCCCGTCACCGGAGGGCTGATGCAGCCCCGCGGTGGCGTGGCACGGCACGACGCCGTCGCCTGGGGCTACGCGCGCGCGGCCGACGCCCGCGGTGTGGACATCATCCAGAACTGCGAGGTTACCGGCATTCGTCGCCGCGGTGACCGTGTCGTCGGGGTGGAGACGACACGCGGCACTATCGGCGCGCACAAGATCGGCATCGTCGTCTCCGGCAACTCCAGCCGCCTCGCGGCCATGGCGGACCTGCGCTTACCCATCGAATCCCACGTGCTGCAGGCCATGGTCACGGAACCTTTGAAGCCGGTGCTCGATACCGTCGTCACCTCCGGCGCGACCCATCTTTATATCAATCAGACCAGCCATGGCGAGATCCTGATGGGCGGTGATCTGGACGGCTACAACTCCTACGCGCAACGCGGCAACCTGCCGCTCATCGAGCACGTGCTCGCCGGCGCGGTCAGCTTGTTTCCGTTCCTGAGCCGCCTGCGCCTGATGCGCACCTGGGGCGGGGTCATGGACATGAGCATGGACGGCAGCCCGATCATCGCCAAGCTGCCGGTCAAGGGTCTTTATCTGAACGGCGGCTGGTGTTACGGGGGATTCAAGGCGACTCCCGGCTCCGGATGGGTGTTCGCACACACCATCGCCCGGGACCGGCCCCATGCTCTTAACGAGGCGTTCAATCTGGAGCGCTTCAACAGCGGTTATCTTCTCGACGAAAAGGGCGCCGGCGCGACCCCGGGCGCGCATTGAGCAAGAGGCGCTGATGTTACTCATTCCCTGTCCCTGGTGCGGCGCGCGCGCCCAGACCGAATTCGGATACGGCGGCGATGCCAGCGTCGAGCGGCCGCCGGATCCGGAACAGGTTTCCCGCCAGGAGTGGCTCGATTACGTGTATCTGCGCGACAACGCCTGCGGACCGCACCGCGAATGGTGGTACCACTCGGCCGGTTGCCGGCGCTGGTTTCAGGTTCGCCGCGATACGCTCACCCACGAGGTGCTCGGCTCGGCGCCGCCGGGAGAAAAGCTGGAGGACGCCTCCCGGTGACCGGCCAATCGTTCAGGAAGCGCGAGGGCGGTCTCATCAATCGCGACCGGCCGCTCGCGTTTCGCTTCGATGGCCGCGCCTACACGGGCTTTGCCGGCGACACCCTGGCGTCGGCGTTGCTCGCCAACGGTGTCAGGCTGGTGGCCCGAAGCTTCAAGTACCACCGCCGCCGCGGTGTCCTCGGCGCCGGCATCGAGGAGCCCAACGCGCTGGTCACGCTCGGTGAAGGCGATCGTGCGGAGCCGAATCTGCGCGCCACCTGTGTCGAGCTCTACGACGGGCTCACGGCGATCAGTCAGAATCGCTGGCCGTCTCTCGATTGCGACGTCGGCAGCATCAACAATTTGCTGGCGCGATTCATGCCGGCTGGCTTTTATTACAAGACCTTCATGTGGCCGGCCGGCGCCTGGCTGTTCTACGAGCGTTTCATTCGCGCCGCCGCCGGTCTCGGTAAGGCGCCGCGGCTCGGCGATCCAGATTACTATGAACGCCGCCACGTGCATTGCGACGTGCTCGTGGTGGGCGCCGGACCGAGCGGCCTGAGCGCGGCGCTCGCGGCAGGTCGAAGCGGCGCGCGCGTCATCCTGGTAGATGACAATCCCGCGCCTGGCGGGAGTCTGCGCGGGCGCTCCGCGAGCGTCGACGAGGTGCCGGCGCTCGCCTGGGTTGACCAGGTGGCCGGCGAGATCGCGGCGCTGGCCAACGTGCGCGTGCTGTCGCGTGCCACCGCCTTCGGCTATTACGATCAGAATCTGGTAGCCGTCAGCGAGCGTGTCAGCGAGCATCTGGCGGCGCCGCGCCCGCACCAGCCCCGCCAACGCCTGTGGTGGGTGCGCGCCGGGCGCGTGGTTCTTGCCACCGGTGCCATCGAGCGTCCCATCGTCTTCGCCAGCAACGATCTGCCCGGCGTCATGCTGGCATCGGCGGTGTGCACCTATCAGCTGCAGTACGCGGTCAAATGCGGACGGCGTGCGGTGGTATTCACCAACAACGACAGCGCCTACGAGTGTGTATCTGCGCTCATGGGCGGTGGCGTCGCGGTATCGGCGGTGGTGGATGCCCGTTCGGCGGGGCCCGGTGACGCCGCCCGTGAGATGCTGAGTTCGGCCGGTGTCGCGCTGTTGAGCGGATCGGTGGTCGTGAACGCGCTCGGCAAGCGGCATGTGACCGGAGTCGAGGTCATGGCGCGCGCCGGCGGTGGCAGTAGTGTGAGCGGCAACCTGCGGCGCATCGATTGCGATCTGCTGTGCGTGTCCGGGGGCTGGAACCCGACCGTGCATCTGTTCTCCCAGTCCCAGGGAAAGCTCCGCTACGACGATCGCATCGCGAGCTTCGTGCCCGGCGAATCCCGTCAGGCGGAGCGCTCGGTGGGGGCCGCGCGCGGTAGCTTCGCGTTGAGCGATTGTCTGCGCGAAGGGCTGGAGGCCGGGGCGCAAGCGGCGCGCATGACGGGCTTCACACCGCCCGCCGGCTTGAGGAGCCCGGTGCGTTGTGTCGACGTTGCCGAGGCGCCGCTGGAAGCGCTGTGGGCGGTGCCCCTGCCCGGCGCACGCCGCGGCAAGCGCTTCGTCGATCTACAGCACGACGTCACCGTCGAGGACGTGGCGCTCGCCGAGCGCGAGGGCTATCACTCGGTGGAGCATCTGAAACGCTACACCACGCTCGGCATGGGCACCGATCAGGGCCGCACCAGCAACGTCAACGGCCTCGCCATCCTCGCCGGTCTGCAGGGCACCGATATTGCCAACGTCGGTACCACCACCTTCAGACCGCCGTTCGCTCCGGTGACCCTCGGCGGTGTCACGGCTCGCGAGGTGGGCGCCGATCTGGCGCCGCTGCGCCTGAGTCCCATGCACCACTGGCACGCGGCTGTCGGTGCGAACTTCGTCACCGTGGGCTTGTGGCTGCGCGCCCAGTACTACGCCCGCCGCGGCGAAGCAATGATGGACGCCATCAACCGCGAGGTGCTGACGGTGCGAAACAGGGTCGGCATGGTGGACGTGTCGACGCTCGGTAAGATCGAGATCCAGGGCCGCGACGCGGCGGAGTTTCTGGAGCGCGTTTACATCAACCGCTGGAAGAATCTCGCGGTCGGGCGTTGCCGTTACGGCTTCATGCTGCGCGAAGACGGATTCGTCCTCGACGACGGCACCACCACGCGCACCGGCGAGAACAGCTTCTACATGACCACCACCACGGCTCAGGCGGGTCCGGTGATGGCGCACCTCGAATACTACGCCCAGACGGTGTGGCCGGAGCTGCACGTGCATTTCACTTCGGTGACCGATCAGTGGGCGGGCATGGCCATCGCCGGGCCCCGTGCCCGGGAGGTGCTGGCGATTGCCTGCCAGGGCAGCGAAGTCGGCAACCAGGCGCTGCCCTTCATGGGCTATCTCGAAAGCCGCATCGCCGGCGTAGCGGTTCGGCTGTTGCGCATGACCTTCTCCGGAGAGATGGCCTACGAGGTGCACACGCCGTCCGACTATGGCACGCGTGTGTGGGAAGCGTTGATGGCGGCCGGGCAGAGCTTCGGCATCACGCCCTACGGCACCGAGGCCATGTCGGTGCTGCGCATCGAGAAGGGCCATGTGGTGGGGGCGGAGTTGGACGGGCGTACGATTCCGGCGGACTTCGGATTCGAACGCATGCAGAAGAAGGACGTCGATTTCATCGGCAAGCGGTCGCTCGAGAGGCCGGCGCTTGCCTACGGGCCGCGCAAGCACATCGTCGGCCTGACTTCCGAGGACCGGCGAGAAATCCCGCGTGGTGCGCAAGTAGTCTGGAACCCGACCGCGATCAAGCCGGTCGAGATGCTCGGGCACGTGAGCTCCACCTGCTTCAGCCCGAATCTCGATAACTACATCGCGCTCGCGCTGCTCGACGACGCCGATGCCTATCAGGGCAAGCTGTTGTACGCCTCATCGCCACTCACCAACAGCCATGTCGCGGTGCGCGTCGGCCCTTCCGTGTTCATCGACCGCGAAGGAGAGCGTCCCCGTGGCTGACGGCGAACGGCGCTCGGCGCTCGAGCGACACTACCAACGCGGCAGCTTCGGCGCCACCGGTGCCGGTCGGCCGGCGCTCGCGCTCAGCGAACGTCGCGGGCTCGCCATGGCGCAGGTCAACGGCGCCCCCGACGGCAGCGGACCCGCGGTGCTCGGCTCCGTCAGCGACGGCGACACGACCCTGCTGTGGACGGGGCCCGGGCAATGGTTCGCGGTGTGCGCGTCTCTCGACGCCGGCGGGTTGCTCGCCCGGCTCGAGGAACGGCTTTCCTCAACGGGCGCCACGGTGAGCGATCTCAGCCACGCACGCACGGTGCTGCGGGTGAGCGGCGCGGCCTGGAAGGACCTTCTCGCCAAGGGTTGCCCGGCGGATATCGACGCCATGGCGCCTGGCGACTGTGTCGCCAGCCTCCTCAGCCACTTCACCGTCATCATTCACTGCGTGGCCGAGGACAGCGCCGACGTGTACGTATTCCGCAGCTTCGGCGCGAGCCTGTGGGAGTGGCTGAGAGGCGGCGCCGAGGAGTTCGGCTACACGGTGGAGTAACTCTTCCGCCTCTCGCCCCCCAGCCGGTTGATGTGCCATATGCCCGCTGGCATGATGTCCGCGGAGGGGTCAGGCCGAAGCTCACCCCGGACAACGATAAACAACAACCTGGCGATAACCAGGCGATGACCAGGAGGTCACAATGTTCAAGAAACTCCTAACCGTCGTATCCACCCTCGCCCTCGCTCTGACCTTCGGGATCCAGGCGGCGTCCGCGGGTGGCAACGACCGACTCATGAAGGTGCTGAAACGCGGCAAGATCGTGATGGGCGTAAAAGCCGACTACAAGCCGTGGGGGTTCCGCGACAGCTCAGGCAAGCTCGTCGGAATGGAAATCGACATGGCCCAGGATGTGGCCGATGCGCTCGGGGTCGAGCTGGAACTGGTTCCGGTGCAGTCCTCGAACCGCATGCAGTTCGTGCAGCAGGGCAAGATCGACATGATGATCGCCACCATGTCGGACAAGGCAGATCGCCGTAAGGTCGTCGGCATCATCGATCCGAACTACTACACATCGGGCACCAACGTGCTGGCGATCAAGAAAGCCGGCCTGAAGACGTGGCAGGATCTGAACGGTAAGCCCGTGTGCGGTAAGCAGGGCGCCTTCTACAACAAAGGTGTGTCCCAGAAATACGGTGCCAAGATCGTCGCTTTCGTCGGCAACGCCGAGGCCAAGCAGGCGTTGAAGGACGGCCGCTGTGTCGCCTGGGTGTACGACGATTCATCCATCATGGCGGACCTGGCATCCGGCGACTGGAACGACTACGAGATGCCGCTCGTGACCGAGGACGATACTCCCTGGGGTCTGGCGGTACCGCTGGAAGAGCGCGACAAGCTGTTCGGTCGTTTCATGGCCGGCATGATCTATGAGTGGCACGCCAGCGGGCGTCTCATCGAGCTCGAAAAGAAGTGGGGTATTCAACCCACCGCCTATCTGCAGAAAATGAACGAGCGCTTCAGGGCCTACATGCCCAAGTAAAGTGCCTGAACGCCAGGTGGCGCCGCCTGCGCCACCTGGCTTCTTTTCGATCGTTTTTCGAAATGGCTCGCGTCTGAGGGGGGGCTCACGTGGAAGCATTCTACGAGTGGTTCCGTCAGCTCTACGACAGCACCGGCTGGAATCTCGTGTTCATGTACGAGGAGTACGAACGCGACCGTCTTCTGGCTGCCATGTGGATAACCGTCAAGCTGTCTCTGGCCTGCCTGGTGTTCTCTCTCGTCGTCGGCGTGGTTGGCGCCTGGGCCCAGGGCGCGAAGTCGGCTATCGTGCGCCACGTCATCTACTGGTACATCCAGGCATTTCGTAACACGCCACCGCTCGTTCAAATTCTGTTTTTCTACTTCGTGATCGGTAATCTTCTGCCGACTTACGACGCAGGCGGTTACCGGGAGCAATACATCGGCGCTTTCGGCTGGGCCGTGGTGTCGCTGTCGTTCTTCGCCGGCGCCTTCAATGTGGAGATTTTCCGCGCAGGCGTCGAGGCCGTCCCGACTGCCACCGTCGAGGCGGCCGAGTCGCTCGGTTACAGTCGTCTCAAGGCCTACATCCATGTCGTGTTTCCGCTGGCCTTTCGGGTCAGCCTGCCGGCGCTGAACAACAATCTCGTCAATCTGATCAAGACCACGACGCTCGCCTACGTGATCGCGGTCCCGGAGATGATGTATACGGCCAACCAGATGTGGTCGGACAACGTGAACGTGACGGAAATGATGATCGTGCTGTTCTTCTACTATGTCGGCCTGGTCGCGATTCTCGTTTACTTCATGCACCGCTGGGAACGCGCCATGAAGATCCCGGGGTACGGCGCATGAGCGGGACGGCTGCGCGACGAGACGCGACTTCTTCGGCTGTCGGCAAACCCGCAACCGAGCTCCCGGTGCTGATGCCGGGGGCGGCGCGTCTGTTGCGCAACGCCGCCAGGGAACGCCGCGAGGGCAGCTTCCGCGTGGAGTTGAAGCTCTGGCACGGCGCCGTGTTGCTGGTGGCGCTGGCTGTCGCGCTCGGCGCCGCCGAAGCGTCGGAGAATACGCGGGAAAGTTCCTGGGCCATACTCGTGCGCTGGATGCCATTCGTCCTGTGGGGACAGGAAGGACGCTGGCAGGGATTCTCTCTCAATATCATCATCAGCTTCCTCGCCATGGCGCTCGGCACCGTCGCCGGCACCGCACTCGGCTTGATGCAGATCTCGCTGCTGGCGCCCGTGCGCACGGGCTCCTGGCTGCTCACCCAGTTTTTCCGCAACTCGCCGTGGCTGGTGCTGCTGTTCACGATCATGCTGATGCTGCCCTTCGAGATTGAGATCGGCGATACGATCATTCCGATCCCCGACTGGGTCAAGGCGGTGATCGGATTCTCTCTTCCGGTGATGGCGAACCTCTCCGAGGTCGTGCGCGGCGCCGTGATCTCGTTGCCCTCGGGTCAGTGGGAGTCGGCGGAGTCCCTGGCCTTCACGCGCTTCCAGACCATGAGGATGATCATCCTGCCCCAATGCTTCAAGCGCATGATCCCGCCGTGGATGAACTGGTACGCCATCCTCGCCATGGCGACGCCGCTCGCATCGATCATGGGCGTGGAAGAATCCGTGACCTTCACGCGCCAGGCGATGTCGGCGGAAGGCGGCCGGCCGGATCTGCTGGCACCTTTTTACCTTTTTCTTCTGCTGATTTTTTTCATCTACATTTACCCGATCGCGCGCTGGACTGTTCGCCTCGAGCGCAAATACGCGGTCAAGGGTTGAGGAGGGTGCCCCGTGGCCTGGGATGAATCGCAACCCATGGTTTCCATCAAGGACGTGCACAAGTCCTTCGGCGATCTGGAGGTGCTCAAGGGTATCTCCATGGACGTCAACAAGCGCGAGGTGATTTGTATCATCGGTCCCTCGGGCTCGGGCAAGTCCACGCTGATCCGCTGCGTCAATGCGCTGAACCCGATCGACAGCGGTTCCATCACCGTGGAAGGCCAGGAGGTTCACGATCCGAATCTCGACAAGCTGGAGCTGCGCAAGAAAGTCGGCATGGTGTTCCAGCAGTACAACCTGTTTCCGCACAAGACGGCGCTCGAGAACGTCATGATGGCGCCCATCCATGTGCTCAAGGAAGACAAGGCCGAGGCCAAGGAGCGGGCCTACGCGCTCATCAAGAAAGTACGTCTTGAAGGCAAGGAAGACGGCTATCCGGGCGAGCTTTCGGGCGGCCAGCAGCAGCGGGTCGCCATTGCGCGATCGCTGGCCATGCGCCCCGACGTCATGTTGTTCGACGAAGTGACGGCGGCGCTGGATCCGGAAACCGTCAAGGAGGTGCTGGTCACCATCCAGGAGCTCGCCGAGGACGGCATGACCTGCATACTCGTGACCCACGAGATGGGTTTTGCCCGCGAGCTCGCCGATCACATCTACTTCACCGATCGCGGCATCATCGTCGAGCACGGCTCCCCCGCGACCTTTTTCGACGATGCAAAGGACCCGCGCACCAAGGAGTTCCTCAGCCAGATTCTTTGATAAATGGGGACAGATCTATTTATTCATCGGCCGGACCAGGCACACGCATGAAAGCCGAAGTCGTCATCTGCGGCGCCGGCATCGCCGGCATCTCCGCGGCCTATCATTTGAGCGTACAGCGGGGCGTGCGCGATGTTGTCATCGTCGACGAGCTGCCGCCGCTCTCGCTCACCAGCGACAAGTCCACCGAGTGCTATCGTAACTGGTGGCCGGGTCCCGGCGACGCCATGGTGGCGCTCGCGAATCGCAGCATCGACATTCTGGAAAGGCTCGCCCGCGAGAGCGACGATCGGTTTTTGCTCAATCGCCGCGGCTATCTGTTCGCAACCGCCGACGAGAGTCGCATCGGCAGCATGCGGGAAGGCGCACGCGAATCCTGTTCGCTCGGCGCGGGAGAGTTTCGCGAGCACGTGCCCGGCGCGGGCGGCGGCGACTACGTTCCGGCACCGAGCAGCGGTTTCGAAAATCTCCCAGGCGGTGCGGACTTGATCCGCGATCGTTCCCTCATCCGCCGTCACTTCCCCTACCTCAGCGAAAAAACCTGCGCCGTGGTGCACGCGCGCCGCTGCGGTTGGTTGAGCGCACAGCAGCTCGGCATGCTCATGCTGGAAAAGGCCCGTGAAAACGGCGCCCGGCTGCTGCAGGCTCGCGTGCAGGGCGTCGACACCACCGGCGGGTGCGTGCACAGCGTGCAGGTGATGGGCGGTGAGGGCACCGAGACCATCGAAGTCGACACATTCGTCAATGCCGCGGGGCCTTTCGCGAAGCACGTGGGCGAATTGCTCGGCATCGAGTTACCGATGTTCGGCGAGTCCCACGTCAAGCTCGCGTTTCACGACCGGCACGGCGCGTTGCCTCAGGATGCACCGTTGATCATATGGAACGATCCGGTGCGCCTGCCCTGGTCGCAGGAGGAACGCGAGGCGCTCGCGGCGGAGCCGGCCGGCCGCGCACTGCTCGAGGAGTTTCCCGCGGGTGTACACGCCCGGCCGTCCGGCGGCGACGGCGTGCTTCTGTACTGGACCCTCGACACGGAGCGGGTCGAGCCGGTGTTCCCGCAGACCTGGGACTCCGCGATTCCCGAGATTCTGTTACGCGGCATGTCCGTCGCCGTGCCTGCACTCAGCGCCTACTTCGAGCATCTGCCGAAGCCGTTCGTGGACGGCGGCTACTACGCCAAGACCGAAGACAATCGACCCCTCATCGGACCGCTGCCGGTGGCGGGCGCATACATGATGGGCGCCTTTTCGGGATTCGGCATCATGATCGCCTGCGCCGCCGGCGAGCTTCTCGCAGCCCACCTTACCGGTGCCGATCTGCCGGATCATGCCGATGCGTTCAGACTCGAGCGTTACCAGGATCCGGCATATCTGCAGGCATTTTCCGGGCCGGACAGAAGCGGACAGATCTGATGTATTCGATTCAATGCCGGAACGCGATCAGCGAAATGGCATCGCGTACATCAATCCGCCTTCCGTCCACAAG